>PVBE010060613.1_pt1:0-35000 | contig 76058 bp, 61 predicted proteins | sample 1631181 | NCBI WGS metagenome assembly PVBE01 (sample SAMN08397723, study PRJNA350692) | Marine metagenome, whole genome shotgun sequencing project. | isolation source: water | place: Pacific Ocean | collected 2012-04
GCGGGGTGGAGCAGCTGGCAGCTCGTCGGGCTCATAACCCGGAGGTCACAGGTTCGAATCCTGTCCCCGCTACCAAACATCTGGCACCCTGATTGCCTTAAGCAGTCTGGGTGCTTTATTTTTTGAGGGTCTTAGACTACGAGCATCCGGATGCGGCTCTTACCCTCAACAACCTTGCCAGGCTTCTTGAGGCCCAAGGCTCTTATGCGGAAGCTCGCTCTTTCTATGAGCGTGGACTCAGTACAACCCTTCAGCACCTATCGAAGAACCTAGGCGACATGACCGAAGCGGACCGCTTTCGGTATTTGAATATTCAAACTGGCCCCGAACCCCTCCTCCTCAACCTCGCGGCGTTGCAGGGTGAAGGACCTTTTTCAGAATAGGGGAAGCCTGGGGAGAGTCGGCGACGATTCCGCGAACGGGTTATTGGGCCCAAGCAGGAACCTCGCTGACATCAAAACCCCAAGTTGGGAGGGTCCAGTAGTAGGCAAAGAGAGTGACCAGGATTGCAGTCAAGATATTTAAGAGGAAGCCTGCTCGAGCCATTTGGCTAATGCGGAGTTGACCACTAGCAAAGAGAATCGCATTGGGTGGCGTTGCCACCGGCAGCATGAAAGCGCAAGAAACAGCCATCGTTGCAGGCACTGCGAAAAGCATGGGATGAATTCCAGCAGCGACACATGTCGAAAAGAGAAGGGGGAGCATCAAATTAATCGTTGCTGTGTTCGAAGTTATTTCCGTAAGGAAAGCAACGATGAGGGAAACCACGAAGATAGCTGTGAGCGGGCTAGCAGAAGAAATGAAATACCCAAGACTTGCACCTGCCGCTTCGGAAAGGCCGCTTGTCTCGCAGGCTTTAGCCAAGGCAAAACCCCCACCTAAAAGAAGGAGAACCCCCCAAGGTATGTTTTTACAATCCTCCCAATCCATGAGGCGCGGAGCGTCGGTTGCGGGAAAAAGAAAGAGAAGGAAAACACCCCCCAAAGCTACCGTGGCATCTGAAATTGAATCCGACGCGAGTTCTGGTAAAAGATTTTGCCAGCCTGGGATGCTTATGGAGCCAAAGTCTGCACCTTGTCGAGTAATCCAGGCAAAAGCCACAGAACCAAAGATGAGGGCGACTCTATTTTGGTTGACTGTGCGGGGTCTTTGAGTTTTTCGCTGCGCTTGGAGTTCCACTAAACCTGGAAAAGAATGGTTGGGAAGTTTCCAAGCAATGCGAACGAGGACAAACCAAGCACAGAGTAAGAAAACAATGACAAATGGAAGAGCACCAATCATCCATGTGCCAAAAGGAATTTCCGGTGCTTCTGGGAATCGGTCTAGCATTTGCCCGAGCAAAACAGCATTCGGTGCCGTACCAATAGGAGTTGCAACTCCTCCAATAGAACATGCGTATGCAATCCCAAGGAGAAGTGGTGCTGACAACATTTTCCGATTGTGCTCTGAGCAACCCTCTAAAACAGCGAGGGCAACCGGCAGAAGGAGAAGTGCCGTACTTGTGTTGCTCACGAACATGCTTAAGCACGCTGCTGCAACCATGAATCCCAAAACAACTCTGCGAGGCTGAACACCGAACACATTAATGGCTCTTAAGGCAAAGCGCTTGTGTAGTTGGTGTCGCTCTAGAGAAAGTGCCAGAATAAAGCCACCGAGGAAGAGCAAGAGGATGTCCTGGAAATAAAGAGGGGCAACATCTTGAGCACTTAAAACTCCTGTAACCGGTAGAAGGAAGGCTGGAAGTAGAGAGGCGACTGGAATGGGAAGAGCCGAAGTCAGCCAACACCAAGCCGTTAGAACTACGATGGCGGCTGTAAAACGGGCCTCAGATTCCAGTTCATTAACCCAGGGTATATAAGGGGTCAGGCAGGCAAACAAAAGGCCTGGAATGATCTTCCAACGAGGATTGCTCAGGAATGGATGCACTAATTTAATGTTGAAGGAGAATAAGGATTCTCGAAGGGGAGATTCTACGCTGGAGGGGATTCATGTTGAATAGAACCTCTCCGGACGACAACTTGTTAGTGAAGACTACGGGGGGGCGAATTTGGACTGGAGCAGAAGCGAGCCCTTTCGTGGAGGCCATTCTGGTTGAAAAAGGGCGAGTCATTGCTTCGGGAGCCTTATCTTCGATTGAGTCTCAGCTTCCGGGCTCGTTGAAGGTGCTTGAGATTGGCCAAGGGGAACTCGCTATCCCTGGGATAATTGATTCCCATTTGCATCTTGCCGAAGGGGCGAAGGCTTTGCGGACCGTTCAATTGACTGATGTGAATAGCCAGGAGTTATTTGAAAAGCGATTGGCTTCTTTTTCTGCAACACTTCCTGAAGGTTCTTGGCTAACAGGGCGCGGCTGGGACCACACTTTGTGGGGAGGTGAATTGCCGACATGGGAATGGTTGGAAGGATTGGAGCCGCCGCGCCCAGTTTTTCTAGCCCGTTTGGATGGGCATATGGCTTTGGTCAGCCAACTTGCAATGGAGTTGGCAGGGATTGATGAAAGTACGCCAGATCCTCCGGGCGGATGCATTGTGAAAGATATCCAAGGTCGGCCTACTGGAATCTTGAAGGACACGGCGATGGAACTTGTTCAGCCTCCTAAACGGGAAGGGGGATTGCTGAAACAAGATTTCATTTCTGGCGCGAAACACTTGGCCTCTCTTGGCATCACTGGTGCGCATGATATGTGGTTGCCCATGGAGCAACTTTCAACATTGCGCGAAACATGTGAGAAAGGGGAGCTTCCAATACGACTTAGGGTTGCGATTCCAGCCCATGAACGCGCAGACTTGGTTGCCTATGTTCATGAACATGGTTGTGGCAATGAATGGCTCCAATGGGACATGATTAAGATATTCTTAGATGGCTCGCTTGGGTCTCACACCGCTTGGATGCTGCAAGATTACACCGATGCACCTGGTGACCGTGGTTTGGTTGTTACGAATTCAGAAAACTTAAAGCGACAGGTGATGGAATGTAATGCCGCCAATCTGAAGGTCCTTGTCCATGCTATCGGTGACGCGGCAGTTCGAAACGCCTTGGATGTTTTTGAAGAATGTGGACCGGGTCAATATCGGATTGAACACGCCCAACACATCCATCCAGAAGACCTGCCTCGCTTTTCTGAGCTTGGAGTTATTTCCTGCATTCAGCCAATTCACTTGGCAGATGACGCTCGTTGGCTCGAAGATGTTTTAGGGGAGGAGCGGGCAAGGTGGAGTTATCCATGGGCCACAATGAAGGATGCTGGAGCGACCTTGGCTGGCGGAACGGATTGGCCAATCGCCCCAGCATCTCCTTGGCTAAATTTGCATACTGCAATTACTCGAGAAACGAACGATGGGAAGAACCCAGGGGGATGGTTTCCAGAACAGGGAATCGGTTTGGAGTATGCATTAAAGATGATGACTCAAGGCAGTGCAATGGCTTCGGGTGAGGGGGATTGCTTAGGGAAACTGGCTCCTGGATTTTGGGCAGACATGGCTATTTTGAATCGCGATATCTTTGAACTGCCCTCTTCAAGCTTGCTTGAAGTCGAAGCAGTCAGCACTTGGGTTGCTGGGAAGCAGACAGAAATGCAATGACCCGGCCCTAGGGCCGGGTCATTGATGGGATTAGGGGTTGGGCTCAGTATGAGTTTGGAGCATATTCCGTATCTAAGTCGAAACGCGCTCGGTTTTCGTATGAGGATTGGTATTCCGCATTTGCAAGCATTTCAAGTTCCGCTTCTTGGCGCACTCGGATTTGGTCCAACTTCCCCTGGACTTGGTCTAATGAGCCTGCGTCGTATCGGGACAATTCCGAAAGAGTGTTCTGCCGTTTCTCCATCAGAGAAATGAGGCGTTCGTTCCGTGCGACTGAGTCTACCTGACGATCCAACTGCATCAATTGAGAACGGAACTGAGCATGCTCTCCCTCGAGCTGCGCAAGCAAGTCCAACATCCGCTCTTCCTGTTGGTGGAGGTATCCCAAGTCTCTTTCGGCGTCTTGAGCGCGTTGCATGTAGGCGATTGCCGTGTTTTGCGCTTGCTCCATGCGAGAGCGAATATTTTTACTACTTTGATGAACGGGAGTTAAGCGATGGGTGGAGGAGAGGTTGGCTCGGCGTGCCGTTGTTTCCTGATCAAGAGGGGCCAAGCGTTCTTGGAAGCCATCAAAGTCAGCTTGAGCGAGTTCTATCACACGTCCGGCGATTTTCTGGTCCCGTTCGAGTTGGTGAATCTGGTTTTGAAGCTCGGCTAAATCACCGCGAACCGAAGAAATTCTTTCGGGGTATTCGTGCTCCAGCTTGCGAAGTTGCCTGCGAAGAGCGACTGGGTCGTCAATGTTCTTGTCAATTGTGCTTCCGATTTGAGTTTTCACTTGTTCGACGGCGGCACCAATGCGATCAGAGCCCGCCAGCAAGGCTGCGCCCGTGAGGACAAGGACTGACAGCAAAAAAATGCGAAATAGGGTTTTCATGGGTTTCTCCGTAATCCGGGGTGCCGGAACGAATTGCCCCGGTGTGCTCTCTATTTGGGAAAGAGTCCTTCGGGATTTCAGGTTTGAGCGAATAGTTGGGATTCTTCATGCGTAAAGAAGGCAGAATGTCCTCATGCTGAGCAATCTCACGACCCGTTTTGTCGGTCGGCTGAAGACCCATGACCCCAATGCATGGTTTGAGCTGTGGGAGACCTTTGGGCCCGTTTTAAGGGCCCATATTGGACGCTGGGGGAATGGGTGGATTGGGCCGGAAACTGTCCAGGACATCACTCAGGAGACTCTGGCGGCCCTTTCAGAGTGCATTGAGCGGCATGACCCCAGCCGAGGGGCTCGCTTTTCGACGTGGCTGCTCACAATTGCCAAGCACACCATGACAGATGAGCTAGATCGTCGAAATGCCCTCAAGCGAGGAGGGGGAAAGAGAACGACAACTCTGGAGGAATCTTGGAGTGGTCCAGCCGACGGACCTAGCCCTGATCAAGAATATGAAGCCGCAATTTTCCGTTCTAAAGTAGAGGCCGCAGTGCGGAAGGTTGAGCGAGAAACTGAGTTCATGGATTTTCAAATATTTCGACTTCGAGTTTTGGATGCTCAGAGCGGGAAAGAGGTTGCGGCTTCCCTTGGACTGAGCGAACCCACGGTGAGCCGACGGTTGGCAAAGGTGAGGGACAAAGTGAGGATGCGGTTGGAAGAAACGGTGGGCACTTTTTCCTTCACCCCCGAAGAATCTCAAGAAGCTTCGCGAAAGGGACTCGACTCAAATCCCAAGAAGGTAGCTGACGCACTCTTTGACGAATCCCTTTCTGAAGTCATGCGGCGACAGGAGACTTTCCGAAGAAGAGCGCAAGAAGATTCACTCTAACCCTCTCAGTCAATATGTTTGGAATGTCCATCACCGGTTTCATTCTCGTCCTTGTCGGCGGGGCTTTCGCTCTATTGTTCGCCGCGAAGGTTGTGGAGCTAGTATTCTTCGTGATTGGCCGTTTATTTGGTTTTATCTTTCGCATGGTGCGCGATGTATTCCGATTCATTGGGCATGGAATCACATCCATTGGACTGCTCTTTTTAATCCTTCTCAATTTGTGTCTCCTGAATGGCTCACGTAGCCGTCATTTTGGTCGGGCGTTGGGAGTTGAGATTCAGGGAGCGCTTTCCTGCATCTGGAACCTCGCTTTGGGAAATCTCCTTCAGGTCTTTGGGGCAGAGCCGATGAAAAGAATCCAAGAGGAAGCCGCTTCAGCGCCTCCTCCAGACCTTCAGGCCTCGGCTGCCCAAAGTGCTTTTGAGGATTATGAAATTGTAGGAACACTTCCGGGTGGGGGTTCTGGTGCGGAACTCTTTATTGCCAAGCCCAGTCCAGCGAAGTGCGCTCATCTTCTAGCAGCCGGTTTCCCTGCCGTGAAGAAAGTAGTTTTGAAATCATTTGCTTTATCAGGAGGGCCGACTCTTCCCCAAATCATGCGAGAGAACCGAGCCCTTGAGGCCGCCAAGCGCCTTGGTTTTGTCTTGGAGCACGGGATTGACGAACATCGATTCTGGTATTCGATGCCTTACGTTCCCGGCGACAACCTCTCTGTTGTCACGAAGAGATTGCACTCGGCAGCAGGTTCAGAAGGTTTGCCAACACCACAACTTCGCCAACTCCTTCAATACGTTTCAGACCTTCTTTTTGGATTGGAGCGTTTTCACCAAGGAGGGCTCTGGCATAAAGACGTCAAGCCCGAGAACTTAGTTGTCTGTAAAGACCGTGCTTACTTGGTGGACTTAGGGTTGGTCACACCTCTTGCCTCCTCTGCTACTTTGACTACCCATGGGACTGAGTATTTCCGAGACCCTGAGCTGGTTCGGATGTCCATGCAAGGCACCAAAGTGAATGAAGTGGATGCTGTGCGTTTTGATATTTACGGAGCAGGCGCAGTGTTGTTTTCGGTCGTTGAAGGTAGCTTCCCCGCCCACGGTGGCCTCAGTCAAGTGAAGAAGCACTGTCCCGAAGCTCTTCAATGGGTGATTCGCCGCTCGATGGCTGAACTCCATGGCCGGTATTCCTCTGCAAGGGAAATGCTCTTGGATTTACACAAGGTGATTGAAGCCCAAGACCCCTTTGCATTGAAGCCCGCTGATCTTCCTTCAATGGGAGGGGATTCTCCCGACCTTCTTCCTTCGACTCCACCACCTCTTAGGGAGTTCAGACCTTTGCGCCATGAAGGGCCCTCGATTCAAAGGATGGAGAAGCAAGCGAATTCAGAAGACTCGAAGGGGAAAGGACTCAACCGTCGTCCCATCAAAATAATTGGATGGGTGTTAGTTTTTCTTTATGTAACGGGATATATGCCCAAGCTGGCAATTCGCGATGCCATTTCGGATTTGAAGGACTTTGTTTCCGTGGAGATGGGGGATTCTGACCCTATTTCGCAGCAAAAGGACAAGGCCCTTCCTGGAGCTCAGAATCTCCGTTGGGGAAAAGTTGAAACTGGCCATCTTTCAAATCAAAACCGACCCATCGATTGGCGAGGTCCTCAATTGTTCGTGATTGATGATGTCTCTGCATTTGGGGCTTACGGAGTTCAGAAGGAACTTGAACTGGTAAAAAAAGAGCTTCAGCGGGCATGGAATCCAGAGATGCCGCTTTTGATTCGAGGAGAGTGGGCCGAAGAAGAAAGCGATCGAGATGAAGCCATGATTGCCCAAGTGCGCGCCGCCGTAGGGACTCAACATCCTCCTTCCGCTCAAGGCGCTCTTCAAAAAGTTATGTCCGAGAAGGGTGAATATAGTGCTCTGCTTTGGCTAAGCCGTTCAGGAGAGGAAAATGAAGTGAACGCTTATTTGTTGACCCTTGGGGAGGAGTTCCCCGGCATCTTTCAGGATTTGCTTAAGCTAAATCGTTGAGCCACGATGATAGATTTTGAAGGATTTCATCACGGATAGGCTCGTTCAGGGTTTCATGGAAGCATTTGGGCCAAACCTTTAAATCCTTTGGTCCGTCCCAGCTGTCGAAAAACGTTTGGGCTTCTTCATTGGAGACCACTTGGTCTTTCTGACCAAGATTCAGGAATAGGGGCATGTCCCTTGGGAATGAATGGTTCTGAACGCGGTTCATGGCTGCTGACATTTCTGTAAACCACCGTGAAGTAATCGTGTCAAAGACAAGGGGGTCCGCCTTGTAGGCCTCTACGACCTTTTTATCAGAACAAATGAGTTCAGGCGCAAGCTCATTGTTCATGGATAGTTTTGGAAGAATATTGGAGAGCAATCGCCCAGCGGTCAATTTCCAGGCAGGGGCTTCAACGGCAACGCCCAGGAGGGGAGAAGAAAGGACAACTGCGCTTACATTTTGACCAGCACGTACCCAATCCAGGGCGATGAGTCCACCCATGGAGTGACCTAGAAGAATAAAGTCTTGGTCAAGGGAGCTGGCAAGAGCATCGAGGTCTTCTAAATACTCGGACCATGCATTGACATGTCCTCTTTTGCCTCCCGATTGACCATGTCCTCGAAGGTCACACCCAGACACGCGCCAGCCTTGCTCTTTCAGTTTCTCTGCACTCCATTCGTGACGGGCCATGTGTTCTCCCAATCCATGCACCCAAAGGATTTGGCCTTGCGGTTCGGTTTCCGGAATCCAGTCATAGACTTGAAGGTTTGTTCCATCCTTAGATTGAATCGAAGACTCTCGCGTACTGGTCATCGCACCTTTTGAGGTTCTGGGGTCCATGCAATCCAGGCGCAGGCAAGAATCATGAGCGTGTTTTGAAGGAGCTTAGTGCAGGCGTGGACGACTCCAGTCCCGCAGCCACAATCAAAAGCGATGTCACAGAAGCTTTTCCCCAAAGTTTCCTGCAAATAGAGCGTTTGAAACAGCACTGCCGTCGTGAAGCCGAGCAAGATGAGCAGGAGAACCAATGCGGCTCCTCGGCGAAGGATGCCAAGAAACAATAGGATTCCCCCCGTGATTTCTAGGATGGGAATCCAAGTCGCAAGGATATTTAGAAAAGCGAAATGAAGATTGGCTAGGGAGTCGTATTCGTGAATGGCTTTTAGGAATCCTGCTGGGTCCCCAAGCTTCTTAGAGCCGAAATAAATCATGGCTAAGCCTAGGGCAAGAGCGGTCAGGCGTCGAAGGCCTGCACGAGCTCGACTTCCAGGTGCGGGTTCAGTGGCTGGAGTTAATTCGCTCATGGTTCAGTGGGGAAGCCAGCCTTTCGCCAAGCTTCAAAGCCTGTTTCGAAAACACCAATAATCTCTGGGGGGACTTGGTGGCGGTACACCAGGTCATGCGCCAAAAGAATGCTGTCTTCGCAGTCACCGCCATTGCAATAGACCACAACCATGCTGGCTTCTCGGAGGCGAGTCACAATTCCCTCAGGCCAGGTATTTGGATTCGCATAATGATCTAAATTCCAAGCGCCGGGCAAGTGGCCGGATTCAAAGGTTGAGCTCCTGCGGGCGTCGACGATGTAAATCCCACCAAGGGCGTCCTCTCGGTATGACCACCAATCTTTGGCATCCGCCAGAGAAACAGACTGAAACTCGTGTTCAGGGAGGCCGTCTCCCGTTTGAGCAGTTGAGCTACCCTCGAAGTAATTCCTGGACAATTCCAGGCTATTGGGATGCAAGAATTGCACCAACAGAGTTGCGATGCCGCTGAGGAGAAGGAATCTCCAGGCTTGGCGCAGGGGAAGACCTAGATGGTTCATCGTTTGATTCTAACTGCGGAGAACCAAGCGCAAGTCGTCTGTGAGAACGACCGTGCCGAGAGGGGCTTGGTTTGAAATCCAAATCTTGTTGCTTCGTCCAGTTTGATTGGCCCAAGCGAAGTATGCCCGACCCAAGCTGTTTGTTGAGTGAGTAGGGCGCAAAAAACAGGAAGGAGCATGTTTTTGGCTTAACCGGAAACGGCTTCCAGAATTGGCAAAAGATGCTCTTCCCAGGGAGCATTCTGGGCGGCGAGCTCTTCCAAAAGCCGTGCATCCTCCTTCGCAAGAAGACTGTAAAGCTGGATGCTCACGGCCAAATCGGAATCATTGAGAAGGTCAATGAGAACTTTGACTCGTTTTTTCCCTTTCTTTAGGATGGCTTTTGCTGTGTCCCTTGGAGAAAGCCAACGCCCGTCTCGGTCTCCATCAACTTGGATAGGATTGGTCATAGCCCAAAGGGATGGCATCAAGCTTTGATGAAAGCCACCGGTTGGGTTAGGTGCCCATGCAGTGAAGACCACCCAAGAGTCATGTTCTGGAACATTCAAGTCAAACTGAAAGGTGGAATCAAACGGGGCTGCATCGAGAGGGGGTAACTGAATTTCTGAAGCAAGCTTTCCGTTTATGTAAGCGGTCAGTTTCTCAGGGCTTGCCCAGGAAGCACAGGCAAGTCTGGCCTGCAGGCTGACCTTTCCATTTTTCGCCTTCATGCGTCTTCCCATCATGGGCTTCCCATTCTGTAGAGCTTCCAAGTAAAGACCAAGGCTCACACTGGAGTAGCCATTCGCCAGAGCGGAGGCAGCCTTTTGGATGGGAATACGTGCAGGGTTTCTGTCTTCGCATTCGACATAGGTTCGGCCCTCACCGACTCGGTCGCCCACGGTGTGGGAGTCCGAAGAACCAACGGCCATAATCCAGTCCCCGTGGTTGAGGAGAGCAAACCAGTCTTGGAGTATTGCCTCTACAGGAGTTTGGGGGGTCGTGCTATTAATCAATTCAATCGCATCAAAAAGAAAGGGGGTCTCTCCAAGCCGACTTCCGGTCTTTTTGTCCAAAGCGAGCTTTCCAAATGGGCCCTTTTCGGCAGAGGGCCAGCGTGGATGATTCAGAATGATTGCCTTTGCACCTTTCTCTCGGATGCCATGAATGAGATTGCTCCAATCCTCTGGCTTCTCAGTCGCAAAATTTTTGTGCGGAGGGACGGAGTCTTTGGAGTTGAGCGGAAAGGCGTTGAAATGACCAATGGGAGTAGTCACTTCATTTCCCACGACGGGTGTAAACCAATTCGTGTACCCAAGTTCTTCCTGGAAAGGCGCATAGTCTGTGTTGTGGTTGTGATCGGTTGCGACTGGAAGCTCAATACCTTCTGCGGCAAGAGTGACTTGCCTTTCCTCGACGCTTGAGTCTCCGTGGCCGGAGTAGGTCAGAGTATGAATGTGTGTGTCGGTTGCGACAAAGCCAGTGGTGTCAACCTCCTTCGATATTGCGAGAGATGCTGAAGCTTCTTTTGCAAAGTGAACCGTCACGGTTTGAGAGTTAACGCCCCACTCAGTCCCATGGCTTGCCCACACTTCATATTCCCCTTCAGGGATTTCCACGGAACAAGTTCCAAATGGGGGGTAAACAATTCCATTCCTTGTGGGGGTCAGCGCAGGCATGGAATAGTAAAGGGGAGGAAGATTGCCTTCTTTGTCTAGGATGGTCACTCTTGCAGGAATCTGCTTCTTTGTTTCTAGATTTCGGACCTCTAGTTTGAGGGTGCCAAGTCGTTTTAACTCTCGAAAAGATTGGGGAATGACTTGGACTTCGCCAATAGTGATGTCATCTGTTGTGGTATTGCATTGGAGTTTGAATTGATTCTTCCCCTTGCGAATTGTCTTTGGCGGAATTGGGTAAAAGTTTTCCTTGAGCTCTGCGCCACGATTCAGATGAGCGACCTCATCGCCGTTGATTGAAATGACCCAGTCATTGTCCACGTGGCGATGTTTGAGGCGGAGTGTCCATTCGGTGGAATTGCGCCGTGATGCTTCAAAAGAAATTTCCAGTGGTGCTGGGGTAGGTTTCGGATCTGCTTCTGTCCACTCCGGCGTTTCTGAATCCCCAAGGTGACGATAGGAGTCCAGGATAGAAAAAGCCTCCTCTTGTCGGCCCTCTATTAGAGCGCAAGCAAGGCCTAAGAGGAAAGGGATGAGGAGGAGGGGGCTATGAGCAGCAGGTTTCATTTGGAGAGTATAAAAGAAGAACCCCGCTACCGAAGCAGCGGGGTTCTTTACGAAAAGCTGATTTAAATCAGCCCATCAACATTACACCGTTGGACATTGCAACCAAGTTAGAAGGCTTTAATGCTCCAGCAGTTTCAATTACCTGAGCGTACACAGCAGGAGGTGCACTTCCAGGAACAGTAAGGGTCAAGGAACCAGTAGCGGCGTCCATTGCGAAATCAACGAGCCATGGGTAAGAAACCACAAGCTCTGCAGCAGGCAGTGTGTAGCTCCAAGTGCCAGCGCTGACAACCATGGAAACTGTGTTGGATGTGCTGTGACCAGAAACGTTGAAGGTTACGTTTGAGCCAGGAGCGTAGTCGCTAGTAGAGAAAGCCAAAGTGTTGTTGGCGTGACCGTAAGCGGCAGTACCGGCGGAAGGACCGTACATCTTCATGCTGAAGGAGCCGTAAGGAACTCCACCAAACCAGTAACAACCACTCCATGCAGCGGTAGGATCTTCCCACCAGAAGAAGTTTTCGTTACCAGAACCACAACCAGCACCAGAAACAGGATTCGCACATGGAAGATCCAAGATTGATCCAGTATCGTTCATGCCAGACATGCCAGGGTTGGAACCAAATGCCCAGCCAAAGTAGCGGGCGGCACCAGCGGCATCGTGGGTACGGAACATTGCAGAAGTATCAGTCGAGCACTCAGCTCCACCTTCTAGGTCCATTCCAACACCCCAACATGCGAGGTTACCGTTGGAGCCGAGAGGCAGACCAGTGATGGTGTATGCGCAAGTTGCAGCAGCAGGAGATGTGCAAGGGACATAGTCATCGTAGAAGTTGATGAGGATCGCACCGGAGTTTCCAGTTGGGTCCAAATCGTAGGAGCAGTATGCGAAGTCAAATCCATTGACCTGGTCAACACCAGATGCATTTGAATCCTGCACATGACCTTCATCGATCCAGAGCTGGTCAGCAGAGGTTGTAGAGGAGTTACCCACGGTCGCAAAGTAGTTGCCCCAAGTGGTGCAGTTATACAGAACGCGAGTGCCAGCGCGGCTTGACAAGGACCACTCTCCTGTGGCCATTTTGTACTCACCCAAGTACTTGACTGGGGTGTTTGCTTTGCTGTGGAAGTTAGCTTGGTTTTGGGCAGCGGCGCCAGCACAAAGTGCGACGACGGCTACGCCTGTGAGGATGTTACGCAACATGAGTATTTTTTCTCTTTTAGTGCTTAAGGAATGAGGATGGGGGAAAGGAGATTACCGTTCCCCCACCGAGGGGGGGCCGAACCGGGGTTTCCACCGGCTCTCCTTACACCAACAATATTCCAGAATCGGATAAATTGCTACTCTGACTGGAAAAAAAATTGCGATTTCTAAAAAAACTCGAGCAATTGTGCCGAATCCGCAAAAGTACTGGAACCTAAAATGTAGATAGGCCGTCAAGCGCGGTGGCCACCTAAGATACTGTAAATAAGAGGGTTGCGGTGTTTCCTGGGGGAGTTCCCAATGGAATATCCTAATTTTCCTTCAAAAATCAGCCTAAATCCTCCTAAATAAAAAAAAAACTAGTTTGAGCCCTCGCAGAGTTTTTGAGCGGAATTGAGCCCTTTCGGGGTTCCAGCATCCGCCCAGCGCCCAGGAAGAATCTGGTGATAAAGACCCTTCTCCTTCAGATAGAGGTTTAAAAGATCCAAAACTTCAGTTTCACCTCTACGGGATGGCTTCAGGAGCGGAATTCTTTCCATGGCACTTGAATCTAGAAGATAGCAACCGGTCACCGCCAGCCCAGGGTCTCTGGATTGCGGTTTTTCACATAAGGAAGTAACCCGACCCTCTATTAGGTAGGCGACGCCAAAGGGGGAGCAGTCGGGGACTTGTTTAAGGAAGATGTGGGCTGGCTGGATTCGCGGATTCCAAGCGCGAATAAAAGCAGATAAATCATCTTCAAAGAAATTGTCCCCCAATAGGAGCACGCAGGGCTCTTGCTCCGTTTCACCCAAGCAGAGGCTTAGGCCATGGGGAATGCCTGACGGGTCGTATTGAGTTACAAAGCGGATGTTATTGTTCTCCAATTCGGTCCCCATTAGTTCCTTTCGAAAAAGAACCTCTTCATTTGGATTGACGACTACAGAGAGGTCTGAAATCCCAGAGCGGACTAAAAGGCGCAAGCCATAAAGAAACATGGCTCCTCCTTGAATAGGGAGGAGGTGCTTGTTCTTCCCCTTTGTGATTTCTTGGAGTCGTGTTCCCCGCCCACCGGCTAGAAGGACCCCCTTCATGCCCCTTCAGGTAGTTGTGTATTGGTCAAGCCAAGCCTTTCCCCCCGATAGCCGCTTTGCATTTCTGCAGATTGAACCCAACTCGAATGGTCCAAATACCAATTTACGGTTTCCTTGATCCCCTGCTTGAAAGAAGTCATTTGAGGTAACCAGCCCGTTTCTTTACGAAGCTTGGCCCCAGAAGAGGCGTATCGGAAATCATGACCAGGTCGGTCCGTGACAAAGCTGATTGAGGACTGGCTACTTGGAATACACGAAAGAACTGCTTTGACAACCTCGAGATTTGTGCACACATTTTCCGATGAGATGCAGTAACGATTTCTCGGCTTCCCTCGTTCGGCAAGTGCAGCCAACGCAGTGACATGGTCCTGGACATGAATCCAATCTCGAACTTGCGCTCCATTGCCAAAAACTGGGAGCGGTTCATCCCGAAGAGCTTTCTGAACCATGAGAGGGATTAGTTTCTCCGGAAATTGAAAAGGGCCATAGTTGTTTCCAGAGTGGCTTATGAGGGAGGGCACCGCAAAGCATTGAGCCCATGTTTCAACGAGGATGTCAGCCGCTGCCTTTGTCGTGGAGTACGGGTTTCGAGGTTCGGGGAGGGAGTCCTCAGAAAAAAAACCATCCCCTCCAAGGGCTCCGAAGACTTCGTCTGTTGAAGAGTGGAGCAAGAGAAAATCATGCGGTGGGGAATCCTTCAGCCAAGTGTGCAGGGCGTCGAGCACGGCTCGAGTCCCTTCAATGTTGGTCCGCAAAAATGGCGTGAGGTTGTCGAGTGAACGATCCACATGGGATTCTGCGGCCAAGTGAAACACGCGGTCAGGGTTTTCAGTTTGAAGACAGTGGAGGAATGAGGCTTCGTCAGCAATGTCTGCCTGGATGAGTTTGAAACTTGAGTTTTCTAGGAGAGGAGGAAGAGTCTCGGGGCACGCCGCATAAGTTAGGGAGTCGTAAACAACGACACTTTCGGCTCCGGCCATAAGAGCATGGAGGGCAAGATTGCTGCCAATAAAGCCTGCACCACCTGTGATAAGGATTCGTCGGCCTTGAAGGTCGGGTTTCACGCCTTAGACCGTTGCTTCACGGTCAAGAAAGTAAGTCATGACATACTCTTCCGCAGTTTTTTTCGGGCCGGGCAAATCTTTTAATTTCCGAGCTGACGCTTGCAGATATCGGCTTCTGAAAAATTGATAGAAACGAACGCACTCGTGCGTTTGACCACTATCTTTTCCGAGTTCATCGTTGACTCCTGCTTCTTCGGGAGTCAGGGAGAAAGTGCCCGAGTCCTCCATCAGTTGAGCAATGGATTGAATTTTCTCTGTCGAAACTCCAATCAGAAATTCTTGGAAGGCTTGATGCTCATCGTCATCCAAATGTGGTCTAGAAAAGTAGTCTACGAATTCTGGGTCGCAACCGGATTGGAGGAGGCGCATGATTTCTGAAACTCCAAGGAGGGTGCCAACGCTCACCCGAATCCTCCGCCGAGCGGCCCAGGTGGCCGACAGTAGAGGGAAAAAATGGCGAGCCCCATAAAGGTGCCGAGATTCCCAGAATCGGGATAAATAATCCACGGCTGCAACCCGAATTCGGCGTTCCGTGTCTGTGTCCATTGCAATGGACTGGAGAACATCCTCAGCGAGGCGTGTGTAAATACAGCTGTACATCCAATACTCCACCTTTTCAGAAAGGGGGTGCACCTTCGGGGAGAGTTCAAGAAGAAGATAGAAAGCCAAACGCCAAGTGTTGAGCTCGGCCATCACTAGGGAACGCCCAACAATGGCTCGAGTTGGAAGGAAGAGCTCAATGCTCGTGTCGTCTGCGTGCGTGAGGAGGTCCACCAAGGAATCTCGGCCGCGAATTCTGGCGCCAAGTTCTTGCTCCCCAAAAATTGGGGGAAAGGCAGCAAGTGCATGGGCCAGTCCGCCCACACGTTCAACGTTCTCAGTGAGGGACTTTAAGAGGGTTTGGCTTTCGGGGCTGGAACTTTCTTCTAAAAGAGTGGCGATACTACGGAGAGTCTCCTGCTCTTCGGAGTCGAAGCTTGTTCCAGGGTGGAAGGCCAGAGGTTGAGTCATTCAGGGCGGGGGAGTGTGTTGAATTGGCGATCGCCAGCGTCGCCTAAGCCTGGAACGATATAGCCAAGTTCATTTAAATGAGAATCTAAAGCGCACAAGTGAATCTCAACGTCGGGATGAGCTTCTTCTAAGGCCTTCACTCCTTCGGGTGCTCCCAAGATTCCCAAGAAACGTATGTCCGAGCAACCCCATTTTTTTAAGACATCCACCGCAGCAATGGCTGAACCGCCAGTGGCCAGCATGGGGTCGAGGAGGAACGCACATTTGGTGGCGGCTCCTGGAGGAAGCTTGTTGTAATATTCAACCGGTTGCAAACTTTCTTCATCGCGGTAAAGACCCAAATGCCAGATTTCCGCTTCAGGAATGAGGTCGGAAAGGCCCTCAAGCATTCCTAAGCCTGCCCGTAGGATAGGCACCAACGCCAAACTTCGTGAAATCCGATGAGCAGGGCAAGTCGTCAGCGGAGTTGTGACTTCGAATTCTTCGGTGCTTAAATCTTGCGTCGCCTCGACTCCAAGGAGAAGGGAAAGTTCTTTTGTGAGCCTCCGGAACTCCTCCGGTAGAGTTTTCGCCTCACGCAGGCGACTGATTTTGTGTTGGACCAACGGATGGCCGGATGCGAGCTTTACAACCATGGCAACAGGATACGAAACCGGGGAACATTTATGCTTGTTGAACGATGGAAAATGAAACCGATTGGCTTGCTGTTTATCAGTCTTCACTCTACGCCTTCGCGCACGGGCCGAATTGGTTGCGCTTTAGCCTGGAGGCCGATGGACCCGTTCATGACTTGGATGGGTCTTTGACTCTGATTTCAGCCTGGAATCCGATGTCCGAAGAGCGCCCACTTCCCTGGAATCGTGCGGCTAACGCCAGACTGTTGCGCCAGCTGGTCGCTGAGGGAGTCCCGTGGGGGCCTGCGTGGGGGAGTTCCCTGCCTGGAGTTGAACCCTCTTGGAAAGAAGATGGTTTTGTTCTATTTAACCAGACATCCGATGCCGTCGCCGCCCTTGGCAAACAGTGGGGGCAACGAGCACTTGTCCACCTTGAACAAGGGAAGGCCTATCTTTTGTTTTGCGAGGAGGCCCGATTGCATCCCTGCGGCTTTCGGCCACGCTAGGATGCTCCACTAATCCCGCTCGCCATGATGTCCACTCTTCTTTTGTTTGCGGCCCTTTCTTGGGTTCCCCTGCCTGCACAAACTGCGGGGGGTAGCGTAGAGACCAGCCAACTTGAGGTTCGAGTTGAGCCCGGGCAAATTTGGCGCCAAAATGTTCAGTTCGAAAGTGCTGTTCGTCATCCAGATGGCTCGCTAAGTCGTTGGGTTTTTGACTACAAACTTCGCCTTCGGTGTATGAGTATGACGGACGGCGCCTTCGATGTGGAAGGGCGTTTTGTGGACTGGCTCTTGCGCTTGGAATCTGATCATTGCCGCTACGAGTGGTTTCAAGGAAAGTTCCATCTGACCGGTGAAAAAGCTCCAGAACTTGGCAGTGTTGCCGGGGAAGCTTGCCGTGATTTGCTCTACGCCTGGTCGGCTGGATTGCGTGGAGCCAAACTCCGGTTTACTCTTCATCCCGATGGCCGAATTACCGGAATGACCGGTATTGATAACTTGCACGAAAAGGTAGGGATTGCCCTTTCTCAACTCGGCGATGAAACTCCGGCGGCGCTAATCCAGTTTTTTGGCGTAGGTGGCTTGTCGAGAGCGGACTGCGCTCTTCAATTCGCCTTGAGTTGTCCCCGGCCAATTGGGGAAGTGAAGCCCGGAAAGGAATGGACTCATCAATGCGAAGTGAAGGGCTTGACTTCCAAACTATGTCAGGTTTCAAGGAGATTCCAATTTTCAGGGACAAGCCAAGATCGTTCTTCCGAAATTGCGCAGATAGCATTGCTTCCCGATTTTCGTCACAAGAGCCCTGAAGGGAAGTGGGTGTCCGTTGACCCTGTGAATGGTCCGCAACTCCCAAATCGATTGGAGATTCTTTTAGACTCGGGCTTAATCCATCGGATGGAATTGAACCTCCAGCGTCAACTCCCCGGAGGAGGGTCGGCTGGCTTTATTCTCCATTCCAAGAATGCCCAATAATGCTCGTTTCTATGAGCCCCCAAAAAATTGATCGCGTTGGAGCTGATGCCCGCGCTGCCACCTTCACGAAAAGGTCTCTCAAAAAAGAGACAAAGCTTGCGGGCCTTCGCTTGGCCTTGTCAATGACAGACCTCACTACTTTGGAAGGTGCTGACTCGCCTGAAAAAGTACGCTCCATTTGCTTGAAGGCAATCCATCCAGATACCAGTTTCGAAGACTTGCCTACCGTTGCTGCGGTATGCGTTTACCCCAGAATGGTTGGAATTGCCAAAGAAGCTTTGGGCGATTCAGGTGTTCGGATTGCGAGTGTTGCGACGTCTTTTCCCAGTGGCCAATCTTGTTTGGAAACTAGGCTTTCTGATGTACGTGAGGCGGTCGATGCCGGCGCAAATGAAATCGACATGGTGATTAGCCGCGGTGCTTTTTTGGCCGGCAATTTTAACCTTGTGGGAGATGAAATTGCTTCCGTTTTGGAGGCCTGTGGTTCGGCCCACCTCAAAGTTATTCTGGAAACGGGCGAATTAGAAACGTACGACCATGTCCGGCATGCCAGTGACCTCGCCATGACGGCCGGCGCGCACTTCATCAAAACGAGTACCGGGAAAATGGCTCCAGCCGCCACGATGGGAGTCACCCTTGTCATGCTTGAAGCCATCCGTGACCATTACCTCGCAACGGGGAAAATGGTGGGGATGAAACCGGCTGGGGGTATTCGTACTGCCAAGCAAGCGCTCCATTATTTGGTGATGTTAAAAGAAACTCTCGGTGATGCCTGGTTGAGCCCCGAGTGGTTTCGGTTTGGAGCATCGAGCCTCCTGAACGACATCTTGTGGCAACTTCGAAAACAACGAGATGGCGAATACGCCGCTCATTACGACATCACAGAATCCTGATGGCAAAGAAATTAAAATTCTCTGACGCGTGGAAGTACGCCGAGGCGCCTGAATCGGCTCCTTGCGCGATTGCATCGGAATACGGCCTCTTCATTGACGGCGACTATCGGCCTGCTTCCGATGGGGGGCTGATGACCACGCTGAACCCTGCAACCGAAAAACCGTTGGCTCAATTCGCAGTGGGGACTTCCCAGGATGTAGATGATGCCGTTAAATCTGCGCGAGCTGCGCTTCCGAAATGGAAACGATTGCCAGCTAAAGAGCGCGGTAAGTATTTGTTCCGCATAGCTCGCCGACTTCAAGAACGTGCACGAGAATTTGCAATCTTGGAAACAAAAGATGGAGGAAAGCCCATCAAGGAATCCAGGGACGTTGATATTCCAGAGGCGGCAAAACATTTCTTTTACCATGCGGGTTGGGCGGACAAGTTGGATTACGCCTTCCCCGGTCGCAGTGCGGGACCGGTTGGGGTGTGCGGCCAAATCATTCCCTGGAATTTCCCATTACTGATGGCGGCTTGGAAAATTGCTCCTGCCTTGGCTTGCGGAAACACAGTGGTTCTGAAGCCAGCGGAGACAACTCCTCTAACCGCCCTTCGATTGGCCGAAGTTTTTCAAGAAGTTGGCTTGCCACGGGGAGTGGTCAATATTCTGACAGGAGCTGGAGAAACTGGTGCATCTCTCGCCGCGCACCCGGGCATCCAAAAACTAGCCTTTACCGGCTCTACCGATGTTGGGAAAATTTTGGCGAAAACCGTGGCGGGTACGGGGAAACGGTTGACTCTCGAGTTGGGTGGAAAATCTCCCAACATCATTTTTTCTGATGCAGCGATTGACCAGGCCGTGGAAGGCATCATCAATGGTATTTACTTCAATCAAGGCCATGTTTGCTGTGCAGGCTCCCGATTGTTTGTTCAAGAAAGCATTCTTGAAGAGGTGACTACAAAATTAGAGATTCGCTTGAAGTCTCTGCGGGTTGGAGACCCGATGGATAAGAACACAGACGTCGGTGCGATTAACTCTAAAGGCCAGCTGAACACGATTCGCTCCTACATTCGTACTGCGAAGGAAGAGGGCGCGAGGCATTGCCAAGTGTCCAATGGGAAGCTCCCTTCAAAGGGGTACTGGTGTCGCCCAAGTTTCTTTACCGGCGTGCAACCCTCCCATACGATTGCTCAAGAAGAAATTTTTGGCCCCGTGTTAGCGGTTATGAGTTTTCGTACACCAGAAGAAGCTCTCAAAAGAGCGAACAACACCCCATACGGGCTAGCTGCTGGCATTTGGACCGACAAAGGTGCCAAGATTTTTGAAATGGCTGCTCGGTTGAAGGCGGGAGTGGTTTGGTGCAATACCTACAACCGCTTTGATGCCACATCCCCCTTTGGCGGATTCAAAGAATCGGGCTTCGGCCGTGAAGGCGGACGCCAAGGACTTCGTGCTTACCTGGAGCTTGTGTGATGGCTGAAAGACTCCCTGTACTCAAAACCTGGAAGCTCTACATTGGCGGGGCATTCCCCCGTACAGAATCTGGGCGCTCCCTTCTTGTTCATGATCGAAGCGGAAATCCCTCTGCGCACATTTGCCGTGCATCCCGCAAAGATCTGAGAAATTCGGTCGTTGCAGCTCGCAAGGCCGCAGATGCTTGGTCCCGCCGTACGGCTTTTAATCGCGGGCAAATCCTCTATCGAATGGCAGAGATGCTGGAAGGAAAGGGTGAGGAAGCGGCCTCCTTGCTCACTGCTACGGTTCCAGGGGGGCTTCGCCGCGCCCGTCGGGAAGTGGAGCGGAGTTGTGATCGGCTTGTGGCTTATGCCGGCTGGGCAGATAAATTCTCTCAGGTTCTTGGGAATAGCAATCCTGTTGCGGGCCCTTACTACAACTTCACGACGCCTGAATCCATGGGAGTTGTAGGGGTTGTGGCTCCAAATGAAGAGCCCCTTTTAGGGCTCATTTCCCTTGTTGCACCAGTCCTTTGTTCGGGAAACACTGTGGTCGCCTTGGGGTCTGAAGCTCATCCGCTCCTAACGTCCTTTTTGGGTGAAGTGTGTGCGACCTCCGACGTCCCTGCTGGGGTTTTGAACCTCTTGACCGGGATTCGCTCCGAGCTCTTGGAGGTCATGGCGGGCTACCGTGACTTGGATGGCATTCACGCCGCCGGTTGTGGCGCCGAAGAACGTACCGTGTTGGAATTGGGTGCCGCCGAGAATATTAAAAGAGTTCATGTGCGCTTGACCTCTGGAGCAGAGTGGTATGACAATCGCCTTTGCGAGTCTCCCTACTGGATTGAATCCTTTGTGGAGATGAAGACCGTTTGGCATCCGTCTTCGGCTGGATGAGTCAAGAGCCCTTCATTCGCCCGGCTTCGAACGAAGATAGTGCGGGGATTATTGCGCTTATCGCAGCTTGCTACTCAGAGTATCCTCCCAATGTTGTCTTGTTGGTGGACGAGGAAGAACCTGAACTGCGGACACCGGCAAGTTCCTTCGACGGTTTTTGGGTCCTCGAGGCCGAAGGGAAAGTGTGTGGTTGTGTTGCTGCGACCAAGACTGGTGAAACCGTCGAACTCAAGAAAATGTACCTAGTCAAAGAGCTTCGAGGCAGGCTTTGGGCACAAAAACTGCAAGTCATTGTCGTGAACTTTGCAAAAGAAAAAGGTTGTTCCTTAGAGCTTTGGACAGATACTCGTTTTCACCGTGCTCATGCGTTTTATTCAAAATGCGGGTGGCAAAAAACGGGGGAGACTCGTGAGCTTCATGACTTTGCGGACACAACCGAATATCGTTTTATTCTGGAAACTGAATAATTAGCGCCAATCGCCACTGAGGATAAAGGGACCCCACGATTTTGGACTGTCCACTCCACGGCGACGGAGGTTCTTGATGAGCTTTCGGCGCGCTCGGGTGAGGGCGTCGCTACGTGAAAGACCACCCTCCCACATGCCACGATAAAAAGCAGTCATCAGTTCGCGAGTGCTTTCATCTTTTACCTGCCAGAGGGAGGATACAACCGTTTCTGCCCCGGCGAGGTGGAAGGAGCGGCGGAGACTCATGAGGCCTTCCCCTTGTTTCTCTGAACCCAAGGAAGTTTCACAAGCAGAAAGAACGGCAAGTCGACACTGACTCAAATCAGATAGAGCCAATTCTTCAGCAGATAGGTACGAGTCCAGAGAGCCCAATGGTGCACTCAAGTTGGCTCCGGTCATGACCAGCCCCGAAAGGTATCCGGGCATAAGGTTGACAGCCTTCCTTCGTACTTCCAAGAGCGCTTCCCCGTTTTCTTTAAACTCAAGCCGGTCTTCTTGGCTTGGCAACCACTCGGGTTCAAAAAATCCGTGTGTAGCAAGATGGATATAGGCTTGGCGAGGAATGGATTCTAAAAGTCGGGGAGAAGTGGGCTCTTTTCCCGTTAGGTGAGTTAGTTTGCCTAACCCTTTCTGTTGGTGGAGCAGGGTGATTTCCATGGCTTCCTGTCCCGTATTCTCCAATGCAGCCCAGAACGCTGTCGGTTGGGTTCTGGTTCGGTTGTCATCTGTTGGATTAGGGATTTCAAGCTCTTCGGGCAAGCCATAATCAACATCGCCTACGGCAAGGAGGTCTCCAGCAATCTGCGAGGGCTTGGTTGGTAGTCTAAGATGCTGGGTGAGGTCGTCCATGTACACGAACGACCAGTCTTCAGCGAGATAACGGTCTCCCTCAGGAATAATTTCAAAGGGGAGTTCTGTAACAAAAACATCTGGAGAAAGGAAAACAGGATTGGCTTCTGCTAAGTTGTCCACGAAGGGTTCCCATAGATTTTTATATATCTCCTCGCCAGGAGAGGGGCCTGAGTCTGTAGAGAATCCAGAGGCGCCGCGAGTAGAGTTGAGATATTCAAAAATCTGATTCCGAAGCCCCTTCACTGTGCCAACATCGAATCGCTCGGGCTCTTCATCTGGGCGAAGGGTCCAAGCGAAAACTCTTAAGTCCGAATCTTCATAAGGATTCGGGTTATTAGCGTAAATCGTTGGGCGCCATGCGAAGAAAAGCAGTGCGGCAGACTCTTCTGGCATGGAAGCCAAGAGTTGATTCAGTGGAATCCTTGCTGGAAGAGTAGGTTCCCCAACCAAGGTCCACAAATTCCGTTCTAATCCTTGAGCCTGATTCCGAAGCTCCCCAACCATTTTCACGTCTTCGAGAGTAATGGAATCGGGCATCATTAGAATTGCAGAAGAAAGATGCGAGCGAGATTCTGTAATCTCGTCGAGTATTTTCTGAGGCTTAATACCTTCTTTCCAAAGCTGGGCTTGCGCCCATTGGAGGTTTCTTCCAATCCTTCCTTTCCAATGGAGCACCATCTCAATGGCTTCTTGCTCAGCGGAGCCTCCAGGGTTGTGGGGGAGGATACTTAGCGCACGATTGAGGAGCCTACGATGATGAACGAGGTAGGCGTATTGAATGCCAGTAGACGAGGAATAGAGTTGTTTTCTGAATTGCTGGACCGCATTCCAGTAAGCTTGTTGTGCAATTCCCCATGCAGAGGATTGGTCACCCTTTTCCATCGCTATTCGGATTCGGAGAATGTCAATCTCCATAATGTCCGTCTGGGCAGGCCCAATCTTAGATTCAATCCGAGTCCGCGTATCCATGGCAAGCAGGGCCGCTCCATCAGTATCACCAAGGATGTGGCGAGCCACGGCGAGGTTGATTGCAGTTTTTAGGGTGTCCAGATGATCTTTGCCAAGAACCTCTTGAGAGATTTGGAAAACCTCTGCAAGAAGGACTTCAGCTTCTTTGATTTTCTCCATTCGAATCAGGACAAGTGCATATTGGCCAGACCAATAAAGGAAATCTTTATGTTCGGTGCCAACGGTTCCTTTTAGGAGTTGGATTGATTTAGCAATTTCTCGTTTTGCTTTTCGGTCATGTTTCGGCCCCATGTTGTAATAAAGAAGGCCTAAGTTAAACCGTGCTTGAGCTAATCTGCGATGGCCTGGAGGCAACAGTGCCTTTCGGATTCGGAGAGTCTCAAGGAAGTGCTTCTCTGCGACTTCGTTGTCACTGGTCCGAGCAGCAATCGTGCCCAAGTTTGAGTGGGTGTCTGCCAAGTCAAGACTTAGGGGCGGCAGGAGCGCTCGTTGGGTTTTGAAAGCCCATTTTTGTTCTTGTCGAGCCCGAGTTATTTGATTCTGGTCCAGGAAGAGAAGACCTAGGTTGTTCCTGATTTGAGCAGAACTCAGAGATTCATTACCTTCGTTTAAGTCCAGGTATCCTTGAAGAGCAGCCCCAAAGAAATCTCCAGCTTTATTAAATTCAATTGTGTAGTGGTAAGCGCGCCCAAGGCAATTCAAGAGGGCTAAGTGTGTTGGGGTGCCACTCGTTTTGTCGGCCCACTCCAAAGCTGATTCAAGAATTTGAATTGCCTCTATGTATCGACTTTGGTTAATAAGGCAATCGCCCATTACGATGTTCAGCTCAAAGAGACCCGTATTTTTTTCCCGAGTTTCCTCCTCGTTTTCAGGAATGTAGGCCTCCAATAAGGAAAGAGCAGAAAGGAGGGACTCTTCTGCTTCCTTAGTTTTCCCAAGGAAATTCAAACACTCAGAGTATTCAAAATGTGCGCGCCACACATCAAGAGGGTGTCCGAGCTCCTCCCAAATCGGATAGGCCTCTTCAAAAAAAGGTAGAGCCTGAGAAGGTTGCCCTAGACTCATCATCCTTCTACCTGCATCTAATAAGATTCGAGCAAAACGGAGATCCAGCTCCTTAGGTCTGGCGGCTTGAACCCATGCCCTAGCATCTGCCGAAGATTGTTTTACAAGGGATTCAAGGGGCTGTCCTCCTCTAGGGCCTTGCTCAATCAATAGTTCAAATTGTCCCAGGTCACCATGAAGAGCGACGGCGTCAAGTAAGAAGGTCTCACCCTCTTGAGCTTGGAATTCAACAAACGAGTGGAGGGGAGCCCAATCTTGTGGATAGGGGAGCAAGCCATCGTCGTCTTCTTGAAGAATGGTCCCAGCTCCATTGCGGAGAATTAAAAAAGAATCAAAGTCAAAGGAGCGAAGACTAATTGAGAAAATGCCTTCTTTCGGACAAAGAAAAGAAAATCGTTTGACGTGGGTTGGTTCTCCAGCGTAGCTCGGGTGGGAAAGCAGGGTGGGGCTTTCCCCAGAAGGGTCTTCTATGGCAATGCGGCTTGCAAGAGGTGTGCCGAGGGAGATTTTCTCGGGTTCTTGCCCCAAGGCGAAAGCCAGAGCTGGAAGAACAGAAAGTGTGAGCATTGGGTTCCTAATGTACCCTCACCAAGGCGATTATTACGGAACGAATCTCAGGGTTACCACAGAGGTCGAGAATGTAGGCACTGCCGAAGGATTGTGGAGACCTGAATGGGCAACAAAGGCAAAGTAGAGGGTTTTGCCAATCCAAGCTACAGCCTTTCCTGGTTGTGACTGAAGGGTAAAGCTCGTGGTTCCAGTAGGACTGAGTGGGGCAATCCAGTCTCCTTTAAGGTAATTTCCGGCGTAGGTGCTTAGGAATAGAGTGTCCGAAGTCAAAGGTACGGAAATGCCAATATCTGTTGGCCCTGTGCCTGATTCTGAGGCCAGGGTATGGCAGTGGGATGGGAATGAAAGAGTGTCGGGGAAGTTAATATCAAATGTAACTGAATCGCCATTTGTGACCTCAAAGAACCTACTTGAGCTACTAACCCAAGGGTCAAAAGACTGACCGATTACTACGCCAGCTTGCAAAGAACCTGATGAATTGGAGGCAAAAGGTGCCGCATATACAAGGTCATCCCTGCCATCCCCATTCAGGTCACCGACTTCAGCAAGTCCATGCCCCATTTGGTCATTGGCATTTTCGCCGACACGCCTAAAGAGGATGGAGTCGTCGATGCCGTTGTAAACAGTCACCATTCCTGCATTGTTTCGCGGTGCACGCCCTGTTCCTGGGCCTCCAATTGAGGATGATGTTGTTGGTGAGCCACCCGAGATATCTGGGGACCCGTCACCGTTGTGATCGCCATAGCCACTGGAATTGCCGAATGCACCACCTTCCGAGTCACCATTCACATTTCCAAGTGAAGCGCCAGTTTTCCCATTTCGTTTTGTCGTGCGCCCGGCTCCATTGAGAGTTGTGCCCCTGAAGGGAATCACGACATCGTAACCGGGCTCGCCGATGAGCAAATCAGGGCTACCATCCCGGTCAAAGTCCATGCCGGCGCGGATTGTGGCCCCACTGAAATCTCCTGCGTTTTCCCCATCAATTGTTTGGAGGAGGGTTAAAGTTGCGCCTGAATAAAGGTAGGTTCGGCCGGCATCTGTCCCCGCATAGTCATGGAGGGGAGCGCCAATCGCAAAATCAGCGATACTGTCGTCATCCACATCGCCAATTGTTGCGACGACTTCTCCAAAACCGTCACCGGCAGCTTCGCCTGATAAGGAACCAAAGACAGAGTGGTTGGCCCCTGAATAAAAAGTGACTTCTCCCTTTCCGCTATTGGCGGATGGATTGGTAATGCAGTAGTCAAAGGCGCCGTCCCCATTGATATCTCTTAAATCAGATATATAGGCCCCAAATCGAGCATAGTTTCCAGACGGAGACGTGTGTGCAAAAATAAGGCTTCCGTCAATACCCGAGAAAAGGCCAGCCCTGCCCGTTTGAATACCATTTGAGTCAAGGTAACAAGGAGAGCCTACAAGGAAATCACGAATGCCATCTTGATTCATGTCTCCAATCGGCGCTAGTTCGAGTCCAAACCCCTCACCATCTTGGGATCCGGAAATCATGTATAGAATGCTAAAGTCAGCACCGGACATGGCGAAGACTTTACCTTCATTGCCCGGTGGTGGTTTAGCAATTTGGGGTGCGGAAACAAGAAAATCCTTAAAGCCATCCCCATTGATGTCTTGGAAAAGTCCGGCAACTTTCCATCCCATCCAATCGCCTCCCCATAATCCTTCAATCTCTCCAATTGAAGTCCATTCGCCGCCGCTCTGTTCTTGGTCTCCACCATTTGATGGCCCTTCATTCGGGAGGCCGAATAAGAGAACGGCTCCAGCGTTGGAGTAGGAACTCGAATTTGTTTCTGGGCTTGCCACAATAACTGCTTTTGAATTTCCACCTAATGAGATTAAGTTTGCTTGATGACCAAAGCGTATACCAGAACTATTCGGGTCGTTGACCAAAGCGAATTCCGATCCATCGAGTCCAGATAGAAAACGTATGGGGTTGACTCCAAACTCCACGATATCTGGAATAGAGTCTAGATTGAAATCAAGGCCTCCCAAAGCTGAGGAGCCCGGTGTTCCTGGTGTGGAGAGAAGAGGGACCGAGCCAAGGGAAGAGCCGTTAAGGACTTCAACCTTTGAGGTTCCATTAGAATCAGTCCAGCTCCAAACGAACTCCGAAACTCCATCGAGGTTTAAGTCTCCAGCATTCCTTGGAGTGGAAGCGAACGAATAGTTACCAATAGAACTAACTAAGACGGAGCCGTCGAGCCCGGAAAGGATTTTGATTGAAAGCAAATTGGTGGAAGAATCTGCAGTCAGGAATGCGATTTCTCTCGCACCATCTCCTGTCAAATCTCCTAGAACACTTGCTTCAATGTGGTCCCCAACTGCCAGAGGGGTAGTCCAAATTGTGCTCCCTGTCGCGCCATCCAGGATAACCCGGTCAGTCCCAATGACGCAGTGGATTTCTCGAATATTGTCTCCATTAAGATCATCTACAGAAAGGAGATATTTGGGGTTTGCAGAAAAGTACTGAGTCCAAATTCGATTTTCGGAGATTCCGGCTGACAAGCAATCTAGCTGGCCAACCTCTCGAGTTATAACAAGGTCTCCAAGGGAATCGCCATCAGCATCATTAATCCCTGCGGCCGTCGGGTATTCAACGCTACCTAAGAAGAAAGTTTTTCCTCTAGGGATACTTCTGATTGGACTTAAGTTTGCGCCTGAGATTAGAACCAGTTGGCCTTCGATTGAATTTCCTGGAGTTGCATGTTGAATAAAGAAATCATGGATACCATCTCCGTCGATATCTCCAGCAATTCCGATTGAAGAGCCGAAGTATGCATCGTCTTCATACCCGAAGAATTGGGCGAGTACCTGTATATTAGAGCTCTGCCCCGGGAGGGAGCCCGGGGCTAGGAACAGGAATAGCAGGGCAAATTTAGGGAGTAAAGGTGACACTCAGGACGCCGGTCGCAACTTGTGGTAAGTCTCGCCAAGTATGGGCGACAAAGGAAAAGTAAACCGTTCTGCCAAGCCATGGAGTTGGCCCATTCGGATTAGTGCTGAGGGTGAAGGAAGAGTCTCCAAAGGCATCAAGACGGTTTATCCAATTTCCTTTTGGGTAGCTACCAAAGACAGAAGCCCAGAAGACATTGTCTGAGGTGAGCGGCACGGCAAGATCAGCGATATCAGTTGGACCTACTCCAGTTGTGGACATCAGAGTGTGACAAATGAAGCTACCGTAGGTCGAGGGGAAGTCAATGTCGAAGACCACGGACCCACCCTGAGAGACAGAGATTCCAGTGCCTGTTGAGCTTGCGTAAGGGTTAAATGTGGCCGAATGTACTGCGCCAGCGTCGACATCCCCATTTCCGTTCGGAGTCATTGGAGATCCAAGTAAGAGGTCATCTCGACCATCACAGTTAATGTCTCCGACATTCGCAAGGGATTGCCCTATGCGTTCACCTTGATTTGTCCCCACTCTTCGCCACATGATGGAGTCGTCCACACCGTTCCAAATAGTAACCATGCCCGCCTCGGTGAGGGGCGCCCGGCCACCTGTGCCGATAGAGGAAGTAGAACCTGGAGAGCCGCTTGAAACATCAGGGTTGCCATCGCCATTGTGGTCGCCACCACCCGTGGTAGTACCGCTACCACCACCAGAGGATCCACCATTAGCATTGCCAAGGGATGCGCCAGTCTTGCCATTTCTCTTCCGAGTACGTCCGGCTCCACTCAAGGTCACACCGCGCGCTGTGGTGACGACATCAAAGCCGGGTTCGCCAACGACAAAGTCGGGTTCACCATCCCCATCCATGTCGCCAGAATGAGCAAGGGAGTAACCGGAAAAGTCGTCGTCATTTTCGCCATACTCACTCCAAAGCAAAGAGGGGCCATTGCTGCCACCAGCATAGACTTCGACCAGCCCACAATTGGAGAGGAGGAGGTTACCAGTTTGGTCAAAAAGGTCAGCGCCGATTGCGCCCACCGCAAAGTCGTCAAAACCATCCGTATTGACATCACCAAGGCCAGCAATCGACACACCAAAGAAATCTCCAGTATTCCCACCCGTGAGTACTGCCATAGGGAGGTGCGTTGAGCCATCAAAGACCGAAACAGAGCCTGCAAAAGAAGATGCAAGACTAAGCGCGTCGCCCACAGCATAATCCGGAGTGCCGTCGCCATTGACGTCTCCGATTCCGGCAACAGAATTTCCAAAAGTTCCCAAAGCGCCTGGAGTATATTGGACCACTAAAAGGCTTCCTGTTTGACCAGAGTAAACAAAGGCTGCGCCTATGTTTAGGCCTTGTGAATCTTTGTAACCAGAGGATCCAACAATAAAATCAGGGAACGAATCGCCATCAAGGTCACCAATGACATCAACGCTACTTCCATAGTTCGCTGAGTTTTGAGAACCATCGAGGCTGTAGATAATGGTTGTAATGTCAGCACCGGAGACAACGTGAACTTGTCCATTGTCGACGAGCCCATTTGTGTCGGCCCCAATAGCGCTGATGAGTACGTCGTTACATCCGTCACCATTTAAGTCAGCATGCAATCCATTAATCGCATATCCGAGCCTATCTTCTGCGGACCCACCTTCCATGGATCCAGTTGTGTCCCATTCTCCGCCGGGAGATTCTTGGTCGCCGCCGCCAATGGGGCCACCGCTCGATGCTGTGTAGCCGTACAGTAAAACAATGCCCGCATTTAAAAGGTTATTTGCCGTTGCAGATGCCGCAGGAATTACAATTGAGGCCTTAGTTGTTCCATTGAGAAGCCCAACATTCATGGCCCACATTGGGTCATTAGTAGGATTGTCAATGAAGTCAATGGTGCTTTGGTCAGAACCGGAAATGAGCAGAACAGGGTCTGCGTTGTAAACAACTGTGTCAGGGACACCATCTTTGTCAAAGTCCACTCCACCTTTAGCGTACGCACCCGATGGTGCCGCAATAGAAGTGATTGTCGTCGTTAAATCAGTACTACCATCAAGAAAGTAGAGTGTCGAGTCCGCAACCCAGACGGCGTCTGAAATCCCATCAGCATTGACATCTCCAGCATCTTGTGGAGGCGCTTTAGTCCATTGAGAGGCGCTGACCTGGCCAGTGGAAAGTATTGAGTTCGTGGCTCCATCACGAATACTAAAGTAGAAATTGGCAGATGTTTGAGTGCTCCAAAGCACAGAAATGTCACGCGTTCCGTCACCATTTACATCACCAACCAATTCAACCGGATAGTGTTCATTGGCGGCGTCGTAGTCATAACTCCAAATAGACCCACCAGAACTTCCTGATAGTAAATAGCGGTTGGGAAAGGACTCGATAAGGATGTCAGGTACACTATCAAAATTAGCATCATCTGTTCTCAATATTGAGCCAAACGACATGTATGGGGCAGACCATTGCCACAAGCATGTAACGCCATCGCTACCACTGATACAGCAGATGGTGTAGGAATTCAGAAGGACAACGTAGTCAGGAATGCCATCAAAGTTTACATCACCAACATGGGCTGTTTTTCTCTGTTCACCCCAAGTGCCAATATTGTCCCCTGAACGAAGGAGGAGGTGCTTTTCAGTGAGAGTGTCGGATTGGTAAATATGGGAGAAAAGGAGATAGCCATTTCCCACAACGGGGCCTTGGGATTGCGCCCAGAAATCAGGTTCTCCGTCGTTATTGATGTCAGGAATCGCATCAAGAGCCGCACCGAGCCTTTGGTTAACCAGTTGCCCATCAATTTGTCCGTCTAGGTTGAATCCAGTCTGGGAAAAAGAAGGAGCACAGAGGAGGAAGAGCGCAAAGAGGAGAATGGAGGGGGAGTATCGCATGAGACAGGGAGAGGGGGAGTAGAATCAAGAGAGCTACCGCTGCAATGCTAACACCTAAAAATAGGCTTTGGAGTCGATATTTTGCCCTACTTTGCGGCTGAAATAGGGGAGGGACGCTTGATTTCGTCCTCTGATTGGTCTTGGGCTACAATCTGCCGCCATGTTGGACCCCCTTAGCCGCAAATTCCAGGACGACCCCAACGCCTTTGAGCAAGGTGTTTTGGAAGTGTGGAGATCGGGAGACCTTCTGAAGGCTACCCTGGAAGCGCGTTCAGACGCCGAGCCATTCGTTTTTTACGAAGGCCCCCCAACCGCGAATGGTCGCCCAGGGATTCATCATGTTTTGGGGCGAACTCTAAAGGACACGATTTGTCGCTTTCAAACCATGCGAGGTAAGCGCGTGCTGCGCAAGGCAGGCTGGGACACCCATGGGCTCCCCGTAGAACTAGAAGTGGAAAAACAGCTGGGTATTAGCGGAAAGCCCGACATTGAGAAGCACGGCATTGGCCCCTTTAATGAAGCGTGCCGAAATTCCGTCTTTACTTATAAACAAGATTGGGAAAAGATCTCCCAACGTATTGGCTATTTGTTGGATTATGAAAACCCCTATGTGACTTTTCATTCCAATTATGTTGAAACGGTTTGGTTCCTTCTTTCGCGTTTTGCGGAGAACAAGTTGCTATATCGCGGTCACAAAGTTTTGCCTTGGTGTGGGCGTTGCGGGACGGGCCTCTCCAGTCATGAAGTCGGCTTGGGGTACAAAGACCTCAATGATCCTTCGGTTTGGTTGAGCTTCCCCTTGCTGGATGGGAAGGGTGAACTTGAAGGTGCGTCTCTTGTTGCGTGGACTACGACGCCATGGACCTTGCCATCCAATATGGGTGCGTGCGTCAATCCAGAGTTTGAGTACAGCATCATCGCGAAGGATGAGCAAAAGTTTGTTCTCCTGGAATCGAAGGCGAACTCTGCCCTTGGTGAAGATGGCTGGAAAGTTCTTTCCACAATCAAAGGAAGCGAACTCGTTGGACTTTTCTATGCACCTCTCTTTGAGTTTGAAGGTGGCGAGGTTGTCCACGAGGGTTCTCGACGGCATATGGTCGTCGCAGACTCTTATGTAACCGATGAAGATGGCACCGGAATTGTCCACCTTGCACCTTATGGTGCGGATGATTTTCGCATTGCCCGTCGTGAAGACATCAAGGCGGTTCTCGCAGTTGGAGAAGAGGCGCGCTTCCTTTGTCAAGTCGCTAACGTCGAAGAAGGGACTTTCTTTGCGGACGCAAATAGCGACCTGTCCCGGGACCTTAAAGAGCGCGGCCGTCTTTTGAAAAAATCACAATGCACGCACTCATACCCACACTGTTGGCGTTGTGATACACCCTTGATTTATTTTCCGGCACCGGCGTGGTTTTTGAAAACTTCCTCTTACAAGGAAGAAATGCTTGAGGAAAATAAGCGTATTCGTTGGGCTCCTTCTGAGATTGGTGAAGGGCGATTCGGCGAATGGTTGGAGAACAACATTGACTGGGCTCTTTCGCGAGATCGGTATTGGGGGACCCCTCTTCCGGTTTGGGTTTGTGATTGCAACGAAGAACATTGGCATTGTGTTTCTTCCTTTGAAGAGCTCGGGGAGTTGTCTGGCGGGCTTGAGGAGGATTTTGATCCTCATCGCCCATGTGTGGACAACATTTCATTCCCTTGTACAGTTTCCGAATGCTCGGGTTCCATGCATCGCGTAACCCAGGTCATTGATTGTTGGTTCGATAGTGGGGCCATGCCCTTCGCTCAGTACCATTGGCCTTTTGAGAATCGCGAGGTCGTTGCCGAACAATTCCCGGCGGACTTTATTGCGGAAGGCTTGGACCAAACTCGGGGTTGGTTCTATACCCTTCATGCTATCGCTGTTTTTCTGACAAAAGTTGACCAGGACTTATGGAAGTCCGGCGAACTTCTTGGGAAACCCCTGCCTCGCTTAGAAGAGGGGAGTTCTTATCGTTCGGTCATGGTGAATGGTCTTCTTTTAGATAAAGATGGCCAAAAAATGTCAAAGCGGCTGGGGAATATTGTTGTTCCGGGTGACGCTATTGAGAAGCACGGCGTGGATGCCATCCGGTGGAGTCTCCTTTCTGGAGGTGCGGCCCACTTGTCCCGTCGATTTGACGACAAGGCGGTTTCTGAAGTGCGGCGCCGTGTCCTCGGAACCCTTCTCGCAAGCTACGATTTCTTTGCTCTCTATGGGAGGACCGAGGGTTGGAGTCCGGAAGGCCTCGCTATCCCAGCCTTGGATGGCCGCCCAGCTTTGGACCGATGGATCCTCTCTCGGGTAACAGCTTGCGCCACAAAGTGCGTTGAAGCCTTTAATGCTTTAGAGCCGTCACGAGCCCTTCGCTCATTAGAGACTTTCATCGTGGACGAGCTTTCAAACTGGTACATTCGTCGGAATCGGCGACGGTTTTGGAACTCTGATGATGCAGAATCCCAAGCCGCAGCTTTTGCCACTCTGTGGGAGGTATTGAGCTCCGTTGCACGCATGACGGCTCCCGTTGCACCGTTTTTGTCTGATTCTATCTGGGGACAGCTAGCAAAAGAAAAGGGCAGTGTGCACCTCCAAGATTTCCCGGACCCAAACGGATATCGTGATTTAGCACTGGAGCAGGCAATGGATCCCGTACTACGTGCGTGTTCGCTTGGTCGCTCCGTTCGGGAGCGCGTTCAAATTCGAGTTCGTCAACCCTTGAAGAAATTGATTGTGCATGTTGCAGGAGAAAGCTCGCTTGACTCCAGTCCACGCAACTACACCGACAGTTTAATTCAAGAATTGAATGTCAAGGAAGTGGAGTGGGTAGATGGAACTCCAGAGTTCCTTCAGGTTCGCGCGAAACCCAATTACCCACGGCTTGGGAAGCGCGCAGGTAAAAACATGAAAGCTCTCGCCGCCGCCATCGCAGAAATGGATCGCGAAACTCTTTTCTCTTTGCAGGGCGGTTCCACGACAACGCTCCCCATTGATGGAGTTGAGTTTGAGATCTCTGGCGAAGATGTTTCGATGGAAACATTGGAAGTCGAAGGGCTGGAAGCTTCCACAGATGGCGTCGTCACCATTGGGTTGGAAACTGATTTAAGCGAAGAGCTTCTTCGCGAAGGATTGGCTCGGGAAATTGTGAATCGAGTGCAAGGTTTGCGTAGAGAAAGTGGTTTCGAAGTTAGTGATCGCATTCAACTTGTTTTGGGGGGAAGCACCCAAGTTGAGAAATCAGTTCAAGAGCACCAAGATTGGATTGCAACAGAAGTGTTGGCTCCCAATGGAATCCAGATGGGACAAGAAAAGTCGCAAAGTGCGCACGAGTATGAACTTCCGGATAGTGAGTCTCTTTGGGTCATTGTGGAGCAGTTGTCCGCAGAAGTGAATTAGAGACTCTTTCATAAATTCCTTACTTTTTTCTCTCCACTATTAATATATGCGTGTTAGAGTCAAAGCGTGCCTCGCGGCAATGGATTGGGAGGCACGAGCCGGAGGTTCGACAGCACTACGACTGGGAGCCTTTCTCCGGAGCGGGTAAATCGCCTCGGGTGGCGCCCCCCTGAAGTTCAGGGACTTACCGACTCAACTCTCCCCGCCGCCGCTGCGGACGCAACTGCCCTGCCGACTTCGGTCGACGGGGCAGCGTTTGTTTTGGGCCACTTTTTCTTCCTAAGTTCCGCTATTTCAAGCCTTTCCTTGAATCGCCCCCCCTCTTTTGGGCAGAATACCCGCGTGAAGAAGTTCCTCCTCTTGGCCATTTTTGTGGGCGTCTCCTTTGTGCTCTGGCAGCGCGCCTCCTCGGACGTTCCAGTAGAAGCTGCTGCAGCCCCTCCGCAGCCTGAAGCACTCTCTCTTGACTTGAGTATTAGCAGTGAGCGCACCGCTCCCCCGGCGCTCGCTTTGGGACTCAAAGCATTGGATCAGTGGCATCGAAATGGCACCTTGGAATGGCGACCGGCTGTTGGAGAGGAAAATATCTCCGAAGCCCTCCAAGAATTTGCCTCCATTTGGAAAGGTCAGGGAGGCTCCTACGCCGCAATCTTGCGAGTCGCAGCTCCTGGTATTTTCGGTTCTGACTTTGACGTGTTTGCCAAAGCTTGGGCGGAGAAGGGTAGTGCTGGCTTAAAAGCCAGCCTGGCGAATTCTGAATTTCGCGGTCCAGCTTGGATTGCCTGGCAGGATGCTCTTGCGCATTCAGCCCTTCAAAAACGC
>PVBE010060613.1_pt1:40000-76058 | contig 76058 bp, 61 predicted proteins | sample 1631181 | NCBI WGS metagenome assembly PVBE01 (sample SAMN08397723, study PRJNA350692) | Marine metagenome, whole genome shotgun sequencing project. | isolation source: water | place: Pacific Ocean | collected 2012-04
GTTGGTTTTGCTTTGAAGCCGTACGGTAACGAGCGGTGGAGCGGAACCAAGTGCTTATGTCGGGATGAGTAACGATAAACAGGGTGAGAATCCCTGTCGCCGAAAACCTAAGGTTTCCTGGGCAAGGTAAATCCGCCCAGGGTTAGTCGGATCCTAAGGCGAGGCCGAAAGGCGTAGTCGATGGGTAACAGGTCAACATTCCTGTACTGCCGGCGAACGTTTGACCGATGGGGTGACGGATTCTTGAAAGTAGTCGCGGTGTTAGTTATCCGCGTACAAGCCTGAGGGACGCTGTTGGTAAATCCGCAGCATCAGTTCCCAGGGGTGATGTCGAGGCCTTGAGCCGAAGCTACTGGAAAGGGTTCCTGGAAAAACCTCTAGGGAGTTCAATGGTATCCGTACCAAAACTGACACAGGTTGGTGAGGAGAGAATCCTAAGGCGCTCGAGATAACCTCTGTTAAGGAACTCGACAGATTGGTCCCGTAAGTTCGCGAGAAGGGACGCCCCTATTGGTGAAGGCACTTGCTGCCGGAGCTTTTGGGGGTCACAGAAAATCGGGAGTGGCGACTGTTTACCTAAAACACAGGACTCTGCTAAGCCCTAAAGGCGACGTATAGAGTCTGACGCTTGCCCAATGCCGGAAGGTTAAGAGGAGGTGTTAGCTTCGGCGAAGCTCCGAATTGAAGCCCCGGTGAATGGCGGCCGTAACTATGACGGTCCTAAGGTAGCGAAGTTCCTTGTCGGGTAAGTTCCGACGTGCACGAATAGCGTAACGACTGCTCCATTGTCTCAACAGAGGGCTCGGTGAAATTGTAGTCGAGGTGAAGATGCCTCGTAGCCGCACCAAGACGGAAAGACCCCGTGAACCTTTACTGTAGCCTGATATTGGGCCCTGGTGCATCATGTGTAGGATAGGTGGGAGGCTTTGAAGCGGATACGCCAGTGTTCGTGGAGCCTTTGGTGAAATACCACCCTTGATGTACTAGTGTTCTAACCCGGTGCCTTGAATCAGGGCCGGGAACAGTTTCAGGTGGGCAGTTTGGCTGGGGCGGTCTCCTCCCAAAAAGTAGCGGAGGAGCCCCATGGCACCCTCAGAATGGTTGGCAATCATTCGTAGAGCGTAAGGGTATAAGGGTGCTTGACTGTGAGACTAATAAGTCGAGCAGGTGTGAAAGCAGGGCCTAGTGATCCGGCGAATTCCGAGTGGAAGGGTCGTCGCTCATCAGATAAAAGGTACTCCGGGGATAACAGGCTGATCTCCCCCAAGAGTCCACATCGACGGGGAGGTTTGGCACCTCGATGTCGGCTCATCACATCCTGGGGCTGAAGAAGGTCCCAAGGGTTTGGCTGTTCGCCAATTAAAGTGGTACGTGAGCTGGGTTCAGACCGTCGTGAGACAGGTCGGTCCCTATCTGGTGTGGCTGTTGGACACTTGAAGAGGTCTTTCCCTAGTACGAGAGGATTGGGAAGGACGAAGCTCTGGTGCACCAGTTGTCTTGCTAAAGGCATCGCTGGGTAGCTAACTTCGGAACGGATAAGCGCTGAAAGCATCTAAGCGCGAAGCCTTCTCTGAAACTAGGTGTCCCTATCAGGGTCCTGGGAGACTACCAGGTTGATAGGCAGTAGCTGTAAGCATGGCAACATGTTCAGGCGAGCTGTACTAATAGCCCGAACGGCTTGATTTCTCTTTTGCTCGTCGCATCTGCGGCGATCCAAAGAGATTTGCAGATCTCATACGATTCACACGACCTCCTGCCCCCAAACATGCTCGGTGCCCATAGAATTCTGGTCACACCCGTTCTCATTCCGAACACGGTCGTTAAGCAGAATTCGCCGATGATAGTGGCTTTGCTGCGAAAGTAGGTTAGTGCCGGGCTTTTAAACATTAAGGCCTCCAGAGAAATCTGGAGGCCTTTTTTTATTGTCTATGCCGTAGATGAAACGCGTTAGCAAGCTGTTTCGGATTTAATACTGTCGAATAACACTAACTACTACGCCACGAATTTCGAGTTGAGTAGTGTAAATCGGCTCCATTTTGGAATTGGCCGGTTGCAGGCGAATCTTACCGTCAGGCTCTGGGAAAAAGCGCTTGAGTGTGGCTTCTTCATTTTCAAGGATGGCCACAACAATCTGTCCGGGAGTGGGTTGGACATCACGCCGTACCAAAACCAAGTCCCCACTCTGAATGTGATCCTCAATCATGGAATCCCCTTGGACTTCCAGCATATAAAGATCACTTTGGTTGGGAAGTAAATCCTCAACTGCAACCCACTCTTCCTGTTCGATGGCCTCTATTGGCGAACCTGCCGCAATTTTTCCAAGAAGGGGAATCCCGGAACGGATTGGGAAATGAAGAATTTTACCTTCGGGAGATGGCTGCTGCTCTTTCGACGCAACAGGAGTTAATACCGCTCGCCCTTGTTCGGTGAGGTCCAAGCCTCGGCTTGCCCCGGGCTCGAGGTTTTCTAAGAGCCCCTTCTGAAGGAGGGACTGCACATGGCCATAAACCGTGACGCGATTAATGCCACCTAGAGTATTACCAAGTTCCTCCAGAGTGGGAGAGAGACTTGTTTCCTCCTGGTGGGCGGCAATGGCTTGGAGCACTTCAAGTTGTCGGCGAGTAATCGGGCGGGGCATGGGAGTGGCAGTGATTAAAGGAGGGCAAGTGCCAGAATGAGGCAGGCAGCCAATAAAGAGGCTTCAACCTCTTGGCGCCGGTTTCCTAGGGAGTTCATTTTCATTGTTTTCGGTAAATGTGGTGGTTAAGGTGTTTGTTTGCCCCGAATGCGGGGCTAACAGGACCCTAATAGGCTATCGGCTCACAAAACCCTAACAAGCCCTTTTTTTTACTTTTTTTCTCAGCTCCCTTTATTTCTCCCCTTTTGCACCTTTTCTTTTCAGAGAAGTAAAATAGAGCCATGCCTGACATGGATTTCATCCACAGCACCCTCCCAAAAACTCCCCTCAATCACCTTCAGGCAGATTTGAGGAGTCTCCCCGTTTACCGTTGCGACGCCTTAGTCTTAGGCTCCGGTGTTGCGGGTCTGAGCACTGCTTTGGCTGCGGCTGATCAGGGTTCCCATGTGATGGTGTTGAGCAAGGGACGGCTAGACGACACCAATACGCGTCATGCCCAGGGTGGTATAGCTTCAGCTGTTGGGCCGACGGATTCTCCCGAGCTGCACTCGGCCGATTCTTTGGCAGTGGGTTGCGGGCTTTCTGAAACTGCCGTCGTGGACGCCTTTACTTCTGATGGTCCCGCCGCAGTGGAGTGGCTTCAGGAGTTGGGTATGCGCCTTGATTGTGAGCCGGATGGTTCGCTTTCCTTGGGAAAAGAAGGGGGGCATCGAGTCGCCAGGATTTTGCACAGTGGGGGAACTGCGACCGGTCTTGAAATTCAGCGTGCCCTTGGTGCCGCCACCCAGGCGCATCCTCGGATTGATTTTTGCCAATACACTTCAGGAATTGAGCTTCTGAAAGATTCTGAGGGTCGCGTTTGTGGCCTGCTTGCCCTCATGGGGGGCTCTTCGTCCGCGCCGAAACCGGTTTTGTTTGAGGCCGATGCGATTGTTGCGGCAACTGGTGGGGGTGGCCAGTTATTCCGAGAAACAACCAATCCGGAACTTGCGACTGGAGATGGTTTGGCTATGGCTCTTCGAGCAGGCGCCGATCTTCAAGATTTAGAGTTTGTTCAATTCCATCCGACCATTCTTTACTTAGCGGGCGCAGCCCGCTTTTTGATTAGCGAAGTCACTCGTGGTGCTGGAGCTCACTTGGTGGATAGGGAGGGCAATCGTTTTATGCCCGATGAACATCCGGATGCCGAATTAGCTCCTCGCGATGTGGTAAGCCGTGCGATCTTCCGGCGAATGATTGAATCCGGAGATACCCATGTTTATCTCGATTTCTCGGAAGTGAATGACCCGGCGAGTCGTTTTCCTGCCCTAGCCCGAATGGCACGAGAATTTGGAATCCGACTTGCTCATGAACCCGTCCCCGTTCGCCCTGCCGTCCACTACATGATTGGAGGTATTCGTTCTAACCTTGAAGGCCGCACCAACTTGGATGGATTTTGGGCAGTGGGCGAGTGTGCATCGACTGGTTTCCATGGAGCCAATCGAATGGGTTCTAACAGCCTTTTAGAAGGAGTTGTTCATGGCCGGATGGTTGGTCAAGACCTTGCAAATTCCTTAGGGACTTCGCCCCGCCGCTTCTTGACCCCGTCTTTACTGGGGAACACATCAGTGTCTGGTGCCCAGTTGAGTCTAACTGATATGACCTACTCCCTTAAGTCTCTCATGTGGCGTCAAGTTGGTGTTGAGCGCAATGCGGCCGGACTCGCAGATGCACTCCATCGACTGGAAACATGGGAGGGCTATCTTGACCGGCTTTGCCCCTTCACTCGAGAAGGAGTTGAAGTGCTCAACATGGTCCAAGTCTCTCGAATGGTGGTTCTCGCAGCTCTCGCCAGAGAAGAGTCTCGCGGTGCCCATTTCCGAACAGATTTCCCCTCTCCTTCCGCAGATTGGCGTTGTCATTCCTCGGTGCGAGTGGACCCAGGGGGTATTGTTGTGGGCACAACTTCCGTGGCCCTTCCTGCAGAAGGCGTTTCCAAGGGTTCCTGATTTGGTTCGCGAGGCAATCGATACGGCTCCACTTCCAACCCCTGTTGTGGTTGCGAGTTTAATTCTTCCAGGGAGTGAGTTGGAAAAGGCTGATGACCCCTTAGCCGAGATATCAGCTCTTTGCGAAGCTGTTGGAGCGAAAGTTGTTGGAGGAGTTTCCCAAAAACGACCTACCCCTCAACCCCGTACTGCATTCGGGAAAGGGAAAGTTGAAGAAATTTCGGCATTGTGTGCAGAACTAGATGCTGAACTGCTAGTTGTTGATTTAGACCTCAAGCCGAGCCAAGGTAAAAATTTAGAAGAAATCGTAGGGGTTCGCGTTTTAGATCGAAGCGAACTCATTTTGGATATTTTTGCGACGCGCGCACGTACTCGGCAGGCCAAACTTCAGGTAGAGCTTGCCCAACTTGAGTATCTGAAGACACGTCTTTTGCGGATGTGGAGCCATTTGGAAAGAACAGGAGGCGGGATTGGTACTCGAGGCCCAGGCGAAACCCAACTCGAAACAGACCGTCGAATAATCTCCAAAAGGATTAGTGAATTAAAGCGCAAGCTAGATGAGATTGAGGGCCGTAGCCAACGACAGTCTGCTTCTCGTGACGATGTACTTTCTCTGTCTTTGGTGGGCTACACCAATGCTGGGAAATCCACAATTATGCGCCAATTGACGGGCACCGATGTTTATATCGCAGATCAACTGTTCGCCACCTTGGACACTAAAGTCCGTCGTTGGGAAATGGGGAATGGGCGATCGGTCACACTTTCTGACACCGTTGGATTTGTCCGAGACCTCCCTCATCACCTTGTAGCTTCTTTTCACGCTACTCTTGAAGAGACTTTGCAAGCCGATCTCCTCTTGCATGTTTGCGATGCAGCGAGTCCTGATTTGGAAATTCACATTCGTGCGGTTAAGCAAGTTCTCGAAGTTCTGGAGGCACAAGAGATTCCGGCTCTTCTAATTTTCAACAAATCGGATTGTTTAACCGAAGATGAAAAGAAGAACTTAGAAAAAAAGTGGCCTGATGCAACTTTTGTTTCTGCTCTTACGGAGAATAGCCTTCAACCTCTTGATGCTCGCGTCTCCGAAATCATGGACCAATGGTCGGTTGAGGTTCGCGTTTGTGTTCCTGCGGGCGATGGTCGACTTATCGCTGAAATCCGCCAAGTCGCTACGATTCTTCACGAGCAATGGGAGGTGGACGAATGGCAGGCTACTCTGCGACTCCTGCCTCGGCATTGGAATCCTCTAAAAGGCCGCGTTCAGTCCTATTCCTAAGGTTGCTGCGGGGTTTGAAAGCCTGGGACCTCAGGTAGCAAGAGAACTTTACCCACATTTAAATTCGAAGGGTCTTCAAGGCGATTCGCTTTGGCGACAGCTTCAACCAAAGTCTCATTCGCCTTTCCATAGGCACCACGAAGAATCTTGTAGAGGGAGTCCCCATCGCGAATGGTGTAGCGAACATCTCTTTTTGGCGGGGTTGGGGGAGTGATGGCCTTCTTTGGAGGTGGAGCTGGTAAATCTTCCACGACCGCCTGGTTGGGTTTTTCTGGGGTAGGGGTCGAGCTCAGTTTATTGGGCGGATTGGGTTGCTCTTTCAAACCCAGCAAGACCACTCCCGTATTGGTATTGACAGACCGAGCTTCAACGGCATCCGACCCTTCCATGACTTTCCATGAGGTAATCCCCACAAGGAGGGCGAGCACAGTTCCCAAGGCGAAGAGAAGACGCATGCCGACAGGATACCCAAACAGGGTACTCCAGGGCTACTCGGTTTTCTCAGGCTTAATCATTTTGTGCCTTGCCCAGCGGTCCAAGAAGACAAGCATCGGGCTGGCGATGAACATGGAGGAATACGTTCCTACAACTACTCCAATCAACATGGCGAAGGAGAAGCCCTCAAGGACAGTGTGCTGGGGGCGGTTGGCGAAGAACAGAACTGAAACCACGAAGAATGTGGTGACCGAAGTGAGAATGGTACGACTCAAGGATTGATTGATGCTCAGGTCAATGATTTCCTTAAAGCTCTTTCCTTTTTGCCGCGGTATGTTTTCGCGGATTCGGTCAAACACCACAATCGTGTCGTTAAGGGAATAACCAATAATGGTTAGGAATGCTGCGATAATCTCTAGGTTAATTTCAACTTGCACTAATCCAAAGTGGTGGAAAACTGCAAGTGCCCCTAAAGTGAAAAGGACATCGTGGAAGAGAGCTGTAACCGCAGCGAGGCCAAAACGGTATTCCTTGAAGCGAAAGTTCATGTAAATGACAATCGCGATTAGAGAAAGGAGAATTGCTTGAATCGCCCGATCCTGAATTTCTCCACTAACCCGTTTTCCAATAGTGTTGATTTCGGGGAAAGGGTCTTCGGCTCGGAGTTGACTTCCAAGGCGTTTGCGAAGGTCTTGCTCAATATAAGTTTGACTTGAATCGCCCACAACACCCTGAATATCCGTGACCTTCATCTTGACGAGGTAGGCATCGGATTCTTCGGGTCCAAACTGAGAGTCTCCACTGTCAAACTTGGTAACGGAGTAGGAAGCCCCAAGTTTGTTCCGAATGTCTCCAATCTTGGCAGGAGCGTGGAGTTGAACGCGAGCAACTGAGCCACCCGTGAAGTCAATTCCCATCATGTCTGCGCTTGAACGCGAGAACATGAAGAGGCCGCCAAGGATGAGAAGAGTGGAGAGGAAAGCAGCGCCTTTGCGCTTTTTGATGAAGCCGAAGTGGGCATTTCCAGCCAAAGCCTTCGTCATCTTGACTTCTTTGATGGGGTTCTTCTTCGCAAAGACTAAGCCGTGCATTACAACCTTGGAGAACACCAAGGCAGAGAACATGGAAGTTATAACACCCAAGGATAGGGTTGCTGCAAAACCTCGGACAGGGCCGGTTCCAACCTTGAACAAAATCAAGGAAGTAATGAGCGTAGTCAAGTTGGCGTCCACAATCGTGGTGAATGCGCGTTCGTACCCGTTCTTATAGGCCTGAGGAACTTCACGGCCACGCTTGCGTTCTTCACGGACGCGTTCAAAAATTAGGATGTTGGCGTCCACCGCCATACCAATGGTCAAGACCAAACCAGCAAGGCCGGGCAAGGTTAGAGTTGCTTGCGTAAACGAAAGGCCGCCAAAGAGAATGAATCCGTTAAAGATTAAGGCTAGGCATGCGACCAAGCCGTTGACTCGGTAGTACAGCAACATAAACAAAAGAACCATGATGCCGCCGGCCATAGCGGATTGAATCCCGATTCGAACCGAGTCGGCACCCAAGCTTCCCCCAACAAAGGAGGAGGATTCTAATTCAGGCTGGATTTTCAGGGAACCAGTTCTAAGGACCGTAAGGAGCTCACGCCGTTCATCGATGGAAAAACCATTCATCCCGCCAGTGATGATTCCACCACCAGGAAGCCGACTCTCGATGTTGGGGGCACTGTGGACTTCATTGTTCAGGACAATGGCCATTCGCCGGTCCTGGAAGTCCTCTGTGAAATCCGCAAAGGCAGCTTTACGGTGTTCTTGGAATTCAAAAGTAACCGCAGGGAAACCCGCATTGTCCATGCCGGGGCCGACATAGTCCAGCCCTGCGCCTGTGAATCCCCAAGAAGAGGATGTTCCAGGTTTGGTGCCGCGGATCTGGTCTTCATTACGAAGAAGGGCAGCCCCAAGATTAGGAGCAGCTTCCAGCCCACCTTTCTCAGCGGAGTCGCCAAGGGCAACCCACAATACGCCGGCACGAGGACCGCCATCGCCTTCGGCAATGCGATTGAAGGCCCGGATGGGCTCCTCAGGATTGTTGGCTTGCCATTCCCGAAGCTTTTCAATCTCTCCCGGGATTGCCAGGTCGTCAGTTGAATCTGCAACGATGCGGAATTGCAAGGAGCCTTGGCTCACAATCGTTCGCTTCACAGCCTCAATCGCCTCAGCATCGCGGCCAGGCAATTCAATCACAATGCTCTCTTCACCCTGGGGATAAATTGGCACTTCCCGCATGCCGGAGCCATCCAATCGCTTAAGGAAAATTTGAATGGTGTCCTGAAGAACGAGTTGGCGATCTTCGAATGGGGAAATTTGGCCTTCTTCCTGAGCCTTGTCAAAGTCCAGGCGGTAAACCATGCGAGCACCGCCCTGGAGGTCCAGGCCAAGGTTTACATTGAAGGTCATAAATGACCAAATGGTCATCGCTGTTAAAGCGAAGATTCCGAAAAACTTACGAGAAAGGTTTGGGACCATGGTCAGCCAGTTTGGCTTACGAGTAGGGGGTCAAAAAGAGAGCCTGAATCAGGCAGGGCACTTACAGGGTGGCGGACTTGCCAGAGCGGCCGCGAAGGAAGTAGAGGCGTGAGCGACGAGGCTTTCGGTTGGGGCCCCGTTGAACGGTCACATTGACAATGCGTGGACCATGAAGCGGGAAGGTTCTCTCAACTCCTTGATTTTGCACAATCCGCCGAACGGTAAAGGTTTTACGAATTCCGGAGCCTGAGAAAGCAATGACCTGGCCGATGTAAGGCTGGACGCGCTCGTCCTCGCCTTCACGGATAAGGTAATCCACCTTGACAAAATCTCCGACTTTGAAGGATGGGGTCTCCTCCTTCATGTGTTGCTTTTCGACTTCTTGAATGATGTCCATTTTTTTTAGCGGCTTGGTTGCCGAGGGGTAGGGGCCGAAGGAATCAGGAAGTACCTTTATCCAAGTCCGGCCGACGTTCTTGAGTACGGAAGTTCGCTTGAGCTTTGCGCCATCGAGCAACTTCTGGATGGTTGCCACTGCGCAAAACCTCGGGGACCTCCATCCCGCGAAACTCCGCTGGGCGGGTGTAATGCGGGTGATCCAGTAGATTGGGATTGGTGAATGATTCCTCAACAGCAGATTGATCATCGCCTAAGACTCCAGGAAGAAGGCGGGCGGTTGATTCAATGAGAGTTAAGGCGGGCAGTTCACCACCACAAAGAACAAAGTCGCCGATGGATATTTCCCTCCATTTCATTCCTAGGCGAATCCTTTCATCAAATCCCTCGTATCTACCGCAGAGGAGCAGAAGGCGTTTGGCCTGACTGAACTCATTGGCATGGGTTTGTTGAAAAGGTTCTCCCACAGGAGTGAGGAGGATTTTTTCACAAGGGCCGAATTCTTGTTCGACCCATTCGACAGCTTCGAAGATCGGCTCGGGTTTCAACACCATTCCTGGTCCGCCCCCGAAAGGGCGATCATCCACGGTTCTGTGCTTGTCGTGCGCAAAGCGCCGAAAGTCCAGGACATGAACTTGCAGCTTCTGGGAAGCCTGGGCTCGGCCGAGGATGCTTGCCTGAAGGTAGCCAGTGACTGCCTCAGGGAACAGGGTGAGGAGGTGAATCTCGAGCATTCCCGGACCTCCGGAAAATGGCCGCACAGGATACCGTAGAGGCCCGAATCCAACAAGGTTTAGGTCGAATTCAAAGGCTTTTGGAAGGAGCGCTGGACGGCGAGGGCCGGCGAGCCTAGAAAGGGAGCCCATGTTTACCGGAATTGTAGAAAAAGCGGCCTCGGTTGTGAGCGCTGAGGAGGCCAAAGGCGGCCTCCTTTTGAAAGTGGACCTTGGCCCTGTGGCCGAGGGCGTTCGTGGCGGGGATTCTATTTGTGTGGCAGGAGCCTGCCTGACGGTGATTTCCCTTGAAGAGTCCATTGCCGGATTCGACCTTTCGCCGGAAACCCTTGAGAAGACAAGGTTTAGGGAAATTGCTGCCGATGGAGTCGTGAATGTTGAGCGCGCTCTCCGAGTCGGGGACCGCTTAGGGGGGCATTTCGTGAGTGGACATGTGGATGGCCTTGGAAAGGTGCTAAATCTGGAGGTCCAGGAGGAGTTTTCCGTCCACACTTATCAAGCTCCCCCGGAATTATTTTCCTGCCTTGTTCCTAAGGGGTCTGTGACCGTGGAAGGGGTGAGCCTCACTATTGCGGAATTACGCAAAGGCGGTGTTTTCACGGTCGCGCTCATTCCTGAAACCCTAGAAAGGACAACTCTGTCACGGCTTTCCGTTGGAGATGGGATTCACTTGGAGGGTGATCTTTTGGCAAAGTTTGTCCAAAGGGTCATGGAGTGTCGCGAAGAGAATCAAACGCAGGAATAGACTTCTGCGCTTGCTCTCTCTCTAGCCACCCTTTTCCTCTCATTGTGGCCTTGCCACTTTGTTTTTGTGAGCTAGTTAGGGGCCATCTCCGCACTAGGCGGATTCGCCTCAACCCGAAAGAACCATGAGCAACACCCCTGTTCTCGCGACCGCCATCCTGCTTGCTGGGTCCCAGACTTCCTGCTCTGGGAGCCTTTCTTTTATTTCTTTGTTGAACCGAGGACTTCGGTTGCTAAATCCATTGCTCGCACAACCTGGCTAACGGCTTCGTTTGGAGATTCACCTTTCTCCAAGGCTTGGACAATCTCAGGGAACCAAACACCCCCGTACCCAGAGGATTGCCACAACAAGTTTTTCCCGTGTTTGGAATTGGGAAGGAAGAAGCGAAGATATCGGTGCGGATGGGGGGGGGCCGTCCCAGCAGTTGCCTTGTGGTTCAGATTGGCCGCATTCACTAACTTGCCGAAATTTCGCTCATCCAGCTGAAGTTCCTGGGCTTTTTCCAGAGCAAGTCGACTCCACCCTTGGATTCCATTGACGATGGTTGTGGAGTCGCTCAACTTGTTCAATAGTTGCAAGAGGAGACGGGCTGCCGAGGCGTGGTGGTGGAAACCTGGGTCCAAATAGTTTTCAACCAGCCAAGGGGTGTCGTAGGCGGAGTGGTAAGAGCCCGACCCACCATGGAAGCCAAATCCGAGCACTTCCATGCCAGCGATTTCTAGAAAGGGAATGTGATCCGAGCCACCGCCTGGGGTGCCAATATTTTTGGGAGCTACGAGGTCTTCAGCTCGGCAGGATTCTTGGAAAACTTTTACAAGGCCAGGAGTGCTTGAACCACCCAAATTGGGCCCACTGGCAACCACATCCATGTTGATGTAGGCAACGCCGTGTATTTGGAGTTGTTTACGGTGCTCTTCTACCCATTCGGTTGAACCGACTAGGCCCCATTCCTCGGCATCCCAAGTGGCAAGCAGGATGGTGCGGTCGGGTCGCCATCCTTTCTCCATTGCCTTGCCCAAAACTCGAGCCGTTTCCAGAAGAACTGTGGTTCCTGTGCCATTGTCCACCGCGCCAAACCCCCAAGAATCTCGGTGAGCACCAACGACAACCCAGTCCTCAGGGTGGGTGGCACCTTCGATTTTCCCCAGAACATTTGTGATTTGTACAAGGTTTGGGTTTTGCTCTACCTTCATGGCGCAGCGAGTTTTTAATGGACCAGGTCTTTCCGGCCGGGCTTCTTGTCCAAAAAGTGCCGTGGCATTGGCTTGCGAAATGGGGAGGCTTGGAATACCGCAAAGACCCTCTGCTTTTTGAATTGGAATGCGTTTGGCGCCTGCAACGGAAGCCCACCCAGGAGTCAACGGGTCGCCGTGCCCATTAAATACGGATCCTCGTTGAATCCCGTCGATGGGACGCCATGGACCGCGAGGCATGGTTTTCCCTTTCCTCTCACCATCATCTTCAGAGTCGGTGTACAGGAGGGCGCCAACGCATCCAGCGGCTTCCGCATTTTGCACCTTTTGCCCGCGGAATAGTTTTCCATAACGAATAAGTGCAATGGTTCCGTCCGTTCGAATCCCTTGGTCTTTAAGAAATTTAAAATCTTCTTCTCGGCCAAAACCTGCAAAGATGAGACGACCTCGAACATTGCCAGCGCCTGTGCTGCCATGCATGGGCGGGACGGTGCCGCGATGAGATTGAGGGTCTTGGGGGAACCCATGTTCTTCCAAATCCAAGGGGAGATGGCGACCATTCGCTTGAATGAGCCAAAGACCTTGGGCAGTTTGGCGCGGAAGATAAACGCTGTAAGTTGCTCGTTCCACATCGAGGCCTGCTTCCTCAAATACTGAGGCGACATATTCCGTCGCCTTTTTGGAGCCGGGACTTCCAGCAAGTCGCTCCTGAGCGCAAACCGCTTGAAGGGTTTTTCCTAGTCGCTCCGAGGACACCGACTCGGGACTTGGTGGGTTGGCTGAAGGGGTGGGGAGTTGAAGGAGGAACAGAGCCAGCAGCATGGGAGCAGGATACTCTTACCCTCGCCTAGTCCCTTCCGTTATGCTCCCATTTATGCAGGCTCTCCCCGCATTTGTCGCCGTGGACTGGAATGGAACCGTGGTATCCTTTTTTGGAGAGCCGGCCTATTCGGGCGCACTAGAAGTATTGGAGGGCTGGAGCCAAAAGGGCATCCTGATTTGTGTGGTGAGTCATGCTTATCCCAGCACCATCCAGAGGGATGTGGAAAGGGTTGGGCTAAATGCCCATGAAATCCACGGCGTGGAGGACAAGGAGGCAGCATTGATTGAGCTTCGGCTTCGGCAGGGAACCGGGCTTTACTTAGGCGACCACCCGGCCGATTACCGGGCTGCACTTGCAGCCGAGTTGCCTTTTTATCAATCTTGCCTGGAGGGACAGGGGGCTTTTCCAGGCCGCGATGGTGGATTTAATGATTGGCGGGAACTTCCGGATTTGTTGGGATATTAATTGAAAGCCTTTTTTGGGCTTTCGCGACAATATTTGCCTTGTCAAACTTCGGGAAAAGTCCGCTTGTCGCTTTGAGGTCCACGCAAAGAGTCGGAGGGATGCCGCAATTGGAACAAGCCTCCTCTTGGCAATGGGGTGTTCCCTCGCTGGTTTGTGCTCGACGATGTTCTTCTTCTAGATAGGTTCGAGATACGCCGTGGTCGAGATGGTCCCAGGGGAGGACTTCCGTCATGCTTCTTTCCCGCCAGGAAACTTGTTCAGGGCCATAGCCTGTTTCCAAAAAAGCCTTTTCCCAGGCTCCCCAATTGAGCTTTTCCTCCCAAGCATCGAAGCGGGCTCCGGCATTCCAAGCGGCGAGAATGGTGGAGCCCGTTCTTCGGTCCCCACGCGACAGAAAACCCTCAAGCCAACTTTCTTCATGGCGCTGGAACTTAAAGCGAACGCTCCGCATTTTTCGGCGTTGGAGCAAGCGTTGTCGCTTTTCTTCAGCTTCTTCTGGTCGGACCTGGGTATCCCATTGAAAAGGAGTGAGGGGTTTAGGAATGAATGTGGAAATTGCGGCTTGAATCGAACCATTCCCTTTGATGCCAATTTCTTTTCGGATGCGAGAACACTTCTCGGACATATCTAAGATGCCGTCGAGATCAGAGAGCTCTTCGCCAGGCAACCCCATCATGAAATACAACTTTATATTATTAAATCCTCGCCGCCACGCTTCGGCTGCTCCTTGGTAGAGGTCTTCATCTAGAATATTCTTGTTGATTATTTTTCGAAGTCGGTTGGTCGCCACTTCTGGGGCAAGAGTGATGCTTCCGACTCGTCCATCAGCTATGCGTTTTGGAAGTTCTACGACCTGCTCGCTCACACGGAGAGATGGGACGGAAAGAGAAACTCGATTCTTCTTAGCCCAAGGTCGTAGACCGTCGAGGATTTTAAGAAGGCCTGGGTGATCGCTAGAAGAGAGAGAGGTGAGGCCTACTTCATGAATCCCGGTATTGCGGTAAGTTTCTTTCACGAGTTGGATTACTTTCTCCGCGCTTCGAAAACGTTGCGGTCGCTTTTCGTAGCCTGCTTGGCAAAAGCGACAACTTTGCACACAGCCCCGCATAATCTCTAAAGAGATGCGGTCGTGGATAGTGCGCATATTTGCGACTACAGGATTCACGGGATAAGGGGCGTTCTCTAAGTCGTAAACTAAAGTCCGGACAGGAGGACGAACGCCATCAGACGCGTTCATTTTTGCCAATCTTGGGCCATCAAATTCGGGCTCCCAAAAACATGGGGCATAAAGAAAAGAGCAGCGTTCCACTAAAGCCCGGAGAAGGTCTTTGCGTGAACGATGCCTTTGTTTTTCTTCGATGAGGGCTTTGCTGAAGGCGACACAGGCTTCTTCTCCGTCCCCCAAAAAAAATAAATCTACAAAATCAGCCAAGGGCTCGGGGTTTAAAGTGCCGGCTCCTCCTGCAACGACCAAGGGGTGCTCCAAGTTTCGCTCGGAAGCCAGAAGTGGAATGCCTCCCAAATCCAAGCAAGTCAAGATGTTGGTGTAGCTTAGTTCCGTTTGGAGAGTAAACCCCAGGACATCCAAGCTTGCCAAGGGGGTCCGAGATTCGAGGGTGCAAAGAGGGATGCCGCGGGAGCGGAGCTGTTTCTCCATATCCAACCAGGGAGTGAAGCAACGTTCTGCCCAAAGGTTGGGCTCACCGTTGATGCAGTGATAAAGGATGCGTAATCCCTGGTGAGGCATCCCAATTTCATAGGCATCGGGATACAAAAGGGCCCAGCGCAGGTGGACTTCGCCAGGATCCTTCTCCACCGCATGCACTTCTCCGCCGGCGTAGCGTCCCGGCTTGAGAACGCTCTCAAGCATCGCAGACCAGTCTTGCTGAGTTGGAGTGGGGGAGAAAGGAGGCATTCAGGCTTAGAATAGGGCAAGAGTCCATTCCTTTCCTCTTCCCTTGACCCGTTTTAGGGGAGAGCTAAAATGTGCGGCCGGATTTCCGGATTTCAGCCCATGAATCTTACACTGCCCCAGCGCCTTCAACGGTACATCCAAGGCTCTTTCGAACGGACCACCTTGCTTCAAAAGCGTATTCGCCAGCTTGTCCGAGGCGATTCCCCGCTATTTGATGCGGAATTGGAAGGGATGGAAAACCCCGTCGAGATTGCCCTCACTGAAGTCGAACGCGGTTTGGTGGAATTGGTGCCCGACGAGGAAGAAGAAAAGCCCACTCTCCTTGAGCCAGAAGGCTAGTAGTTTGTGGCTAGCCTCGCCGCAATAGCTGGCCGAGGCATTCTTGAAGGGTTTGGCGGAGATTGACAAAACCTTCGTAGTGGCAAGTGATGCAGGGCTTTTGATTCTTGGCATTGCAAATCGCACGGGCGTTCTTGGTGAAGGTTGTGCGGTTCCAGTGCAGAATCACTAGGGCGTCATAATTCTTCTCCATATCTTGTTTGAGACGTTTCATTTCTTTGTTCCATGAAACATATTCGGCCATTCGCCATTCGCCTTGAAAGCCCATGACTTCGGCGTACTCTTTGAATTTGTCCAAATGGCGGAATTGGGGTTCGCCACCCCCAATGACCAGAATTCGAAAGGAGGTCCCTTGGGTCTGGTTGTGTTCAAGTACAGTTCCAACAAGTTCCAACTCAGGCTTAGTAAGAGGGCGGTCCCGGAATGAAGGAACTTCTTCCTCCTCCATATGAAGGAAGTGGTCGTAATCTTCTAGGCAAGCACGAAGGTCATCCCGTTCATGGGTAAGGATGTCCACCTTTTGAGAAACAACTCCGATTCGGTGAGACAGTTTTTCCACATCTTCCAGGAGTCCAGCCTCGCGTTTCGATACGGATTGGGAACCTTGGAGCTTTTTTTTGCTTTGGGCTGCCCTTTGAAGCGCTTCATCTCGCTCAGATTTTAGTTCACTAATCTCCTCTTTAAGTTGGGCTCTGCGGCCTCGTTCAGAGCCGACTTGGTCCTGGAGGCGAGCAATTTCTTTTTCTGAAGCCGCAATTCGCTGTTCGAGATTTCGTTTTTCCTTTTCGAGTTTCTTGGCCCGAGCGATCTCCTTGGGAGCCGGAGTGGATTCTTGGACCTTTTCTTGGGATGCGGGCTCGGCGGGTTGCCAAGAATCAGACCAGGCAAGAAGATGTTCTTGCCCTTTTAGCCAATCTCCCTCCTCTTCGGATTCGAGTTCCAGCCGAATGACCCCAAGTTTGGCCGTACCGCTGAGATGGATGGCATGCTTTCCTTGGACTAGGCTTTTAGGTAGCTTGAGCGGAGCTGGGAGAACATCGTGAAGGAAGGAGGCAACTTGGGCGCGAGCTTTGGGCTGGGCGATGATTGCATCTGCCAATACTTGGCTTGGTTTTGCGCGACCCGCTTTCCTTTTGCCAGCAGATTTTGCAAAATCTTCCATCAGTTGAGGACTCAAAAGAGTCTCCAGGATAGCCGCCAGCTCCTGTGGGGAACGCCCGAAATAAAGTAGGGCGGTCTCCAGCTTTTCGGCGGCTGGGTTGGCATGCTTAGACATAAAAGGAGGGTAGCATAGGAGCCGTCTGAGACCTTGTCCCCCGTTCCCAAACCCAGTTCCAGCCAAGTGTTCCAACCAAAGACCATCATTGAACCTTTCCGAGTAAAGGTTGTAGAACCTCTGCCTCAGCATCCTCGTTCCGTGAGGGCTGAAGCCCTGAAGGATGCCCGTTTCAATATTTTTGCTGTTCCGGCAGAGAAGGTCACGATTGATCTCATGACGGACTCTGGAACTTCGGCCATGAGTCAAGAGCAGTGGGCTGCCGTGATGCGAGGGGATGAGTCCTACGCTGGCGCGCGCTCCTTCTTCAGCTTTAAAAAGACCGTTCAGGATTTGACGGGGATGGGGCACATCATTCCCGTCCACCAAGGACGGGCCGCAGAAAAGATTCTATTTTCGATTATGGGGGGAGAAGGCAAAGTGATTCCCGCCAATACACACTTCGATACAACTCGTGCCAATGTGGAGTTTAGTGGGGCTGAGGCTTTGGACTTTGTGATTGAGGAAGGACTTGATCCCTCAATCGAACATCCCTTCAAGGGCAACGTGGATATTCAGAAGTTGACGGCTTGGTTGGAGAAAAACCACGAGCGTGTGCCTTTGATGGTTTTAACCGTGACCAACAATTCGGGCGGTGGTCAGCCGGTGAGTCTTGAAAACATTCGGCAAACGCGCGAAGTGCTCCAACGATGGGACATCCCACTCTTTTTGGATTCTGCTCGTTTCGCTGAAAACGCTTGGTTTATCAAAATGCGAGAAGAGGGACAGGCTGGACGAACTCCTCGAGAAATTACTCAGGAAATGTTCCGTCTATGTGATGGAGCCATGATGTCGGCCAAGAAAGATGGCTTTGGAAACATTGGTGGATTTCTGGCAATCAATCATGATGAAATTGCCGGCGAGTGTCGCAATCTGTTGATTTTGACCGAAGGATTTCCAACTTATGGCGGCTTGGCTGGACGTGACTTGGAAGCCTTGGCTGTTGGGTTGGAGGAAGTTTTGGATGAACATTACCTCGACTATCGGATTTCCTCGACCGCCTATGTTTGGCACCATTTAGATCGGTTGGGAGTTCCGCTCCTGCGGCCTGCTGGTGGGCATGCGGTTTATTTGGATGGCCGAGCTTTCCTTTCTCATCTAGACCCTGCGGAATTACCTGGGCAAGCCGTTTCGATTGCTTTGTTTTTGGAGGGTGGAATCCGGGTATGCGAGATTGGCACCGTGATGTTTGGGAGCACGCGCGAAGATGGTCTTCAAAATGCGTCTCCAATGGATTTGGTTCGCCTTGCCATCCCCCGTCGCGTTTATACGCAATCTCACATGGATTATGTTGTGGAGGCTGTTGCGTATGTTTTCGATAAGCGAAAGGAATTGGGTGGGCTTCGAATTGTGGAAGAATCTTCTGCTTTGCGGCACTTTACCTGTGCATTTGAGCCGATTGGCTGGGACCCCCTTAAGGCATGAACCGGTCTTCGTTGATTCGGCTTGGACTCGTTTTACTGGCCTTGTTCGCTGGCATTTGGTTTGCTGAATTTGCCCCACAGTCGCGGCCTCCTCACAATCTTCTTTTGGTTGTGGTGGACACTCTTCGCCAGGATCATTTAGGGGTTTATGGGTACGAAGAAAACCCAACTTCCCCCGCATTGGATGCTTTTACGCTCGAGGAAGGGATTCGGGTGAATGGGTTGGTTGGGGTGAGTTCCTGGACTATGCCGAGCATGGCGACTCTCCTTACTGGGTTACCCCCTGCTGAACATGGGGTGATGCGTATGACGGGGGAGGGAAGTCGTTTAATCGCTGGGAAGACTTTGGCGGAACGGCTTCAAGCTAAAGGGTGGGCAACAGCGTGCATCCAGTCCAACTTTTTGCTTCAGAAAAGGCGAGGAGTTCAATTCAATCGAGGTTATGACCATTGGGATGACTCCCCTTCAGAAAGACCCAACCCTCATCGCGGCTCAACGGCAACAGAGGTTGCGGAGCAGGGCATGGCATGGTTGGATTCGCAGTCAGAATCCAAACCTTGGTTTTTAACCCTTCATTTTTTTGACCCTCATTCCAGCTATGAAGAGCATCCTGATGTTGGGTTTGCGGAGCCAGAATATTCAGGGTGGGTTCAGCCTGGTCTTGAAAACGATGTCCTCCGGAAAATGGGTCCCTTAGCTACCCCAAAAGATCGTCGTCAACTTTCTCATTACTACGATGAAGAAATCCGAGCTGTTGATGCTGCTTTTGAGCAAGTTTTGCAAACCCTCCAAAAGCGTGATGACTGGGAAGACACCATTGTGGTATTTACCTCGGACCATGGGGAAGAGCTTGCGGAACGGGGTTACATTGGCCATACCCGCACCTTGCATCATGAGCAGATCGACCTCCCCTTGATTGTTCGGCTACCTGGAAGTCGCAATGCGGGAACTTTTGCCGAGACGCTCCTTTCTCAAAAAGATCTTTGTGGAACGATGCTGGAGCTCGCGACTGGCTCCACTGAATTGAGCTCTTTTGCCAACCTGTTTGATGGAACCTTTGAGCCAAATTCTCACCTGTCTTTTCAAGTTCCTTCTCAATCCCTTGGCGGTATAGAGCGCCCTGATGTCCGGCAAGTGGAAGTTGACTTTGTTCCTGTTCGTTCAGATCACACAGAGAAGCGGGTGCGGAAACGCGGATTGGTTGGGAAAGGTTATCGATGGTTTCAGAACCTTCAAACTGGCGAGGAGTTCCTTTTTGATACGAGCTCCGATGCAGACGAAAAATTGAACCTGATTGACGACCCTCAATGGCAGGCTCTTTTGCATGAACTGCGAGCTTACGATGCGGAACTTTCGTGGTGGGATGAAGAATGATGCGAGTTCTTTTTTCACCACTTTCTTGGCTATTTAGTGGCTTGACTCGACTGAGAGCCTGGAGTTTTCAAAAGGGCTTTTTTCAGTCTTTTCGTCCCCCAAGACCTACGCTGAGCATTGGGAACATTTCTGCCGGCGGCACGGCAAAGACACCGCTCCTGTTCCATACTCTTGAGTGGTTTCATGAGCACCAACTTCTTCCGGGTGTCCTTTCTAGAGGGTACGGCGGCGATGAGGGGCGAATGTTGGAAGCTCGTTTCCCACAAACTTTGTTGGAAGAGGGTTCGAATCGGGTTCGCGGACTTCACCGTATGTTGGAACGAGGCTCGCCGGAGGTATTGATTTTGGATGATGGCTTCCAACATTTGCGGATTCAGCGCGACTTGGATGTAGTTCTGTTGGACGCCACTCGCCCATTTGGCTCTTGTTTTCCTGCCGGCCTTTTTCGTGAATCAACCCAGGCTTTAAGGCGTGCGGATTTAGTCGTTGTTTCTCGTGCAGAGATGGTAGGACAAGAGGAGTTAAAAGCAATTTGGGAGCGAGTCCACGAGGCTAGGGATGGTTTGCCTACTCTGCCTAGAATCGAGGGCGGTGTACAAATTTCAAAAGTGTTCAACCTTGCCTTCAATGAGGAATTGCCAATTGAGAAACTAGATGGCCGACCTGCCTTATTGGCTTGCGGGATTGGTAATCCACTTTCTTTTCAAGCGATTTGCGAGGCCCACGGTGTTCAAGTGGAAGGGACTAGTTTTCTCCGAGACCACAGTGCATGGCCAGAAAAGTCCCTAAGGGAATTCGCGGACTACCCTTGTGTCTTAGTCACGGAGAAAGATGCCGTCAAGCTTCGGGGACGTGTCCCCGACCATGTTTTTGAAGTCCGGGTGGACTGGAAGTTTTTCCGTGGAGAGTCGGAGTGGAAAGAAGCTTTGGAGCACTTTTCTCTCACGGCGAGAGCATCCAAGATTGAGCCTTTGTGGCAAGCTCATACGGAAGGGACTCCTTCGTGAAGCGGAAAGAGACATTTCGAAGAAAACTGCGACGCAGTTTCAAGCATAAACCCGGCTTGATTCCTTGGATTTTAGCTTTTCCTCAACGAGGTTTTTTTTGGCTCTTGGGCCTCTTGCCTGAAACTTGGGTTTATTGCATTTCGAGTTTTTTGGGGCGTTTGGCGCTATTGTCCAGAGGAAGAAAAGAGATTGGTTTGGCGAACATTGAGCTTGCCAATCCAGGGGCCTCAAAAGAAGAGTGCCACCGCATTCTTCGTGCGTCTTGTGAGCATTTAGGTCGGTCGGGTGCAGAAGCGATGGCACTTTGGCCACGGCGCGATTTGTCCACCTTGAACGAGCGCGTAGAGTTTGAGAATAATGCCCTTGAATTGCTCGAACAGTTCCAAGGGAAGGGGGTGCTATTTGTTCAGGCCCACTTAGGTTCTATTGAAATGACCACCACAGCCCTCGCCAATCTTGGATTCCAACCTGCAACGCCGATGCGACGGCCATCGAATTGGTATTTGGCGGAGGATTTATTGGAGGTTCGCAATCGCATCAAGGGGGAAGTTCTTCCTCGGGATGGCGCACTGAAGCGGATGCTCACTAAACTTCAAACTGGGGAGTCGGTTGTATTGACTTTTGACCAAAACTCGCATCGCAAGCCCATCTTTGTCCCTTGGTTTGGTCGCTTGGCGGCTACTGAGCGTACTCCTGCTGCTTTAGCCCTCAAAACGGGCGTTCCCGTCCTGCTATCCTGGTGTACGCGCCAACACGGCAAACGACCCTTTCGATTCGGTTGTCAATTGGTGCGTGAAGGAGCGACGGGGCCAACTACGGATGAAAATTTAATCGAGGTCACCCAAGCTTTCCATCAAGCCATGGAAAAAGTCATTTTGAATTGCCCCGAACAGTACCTTTGGATTCATGACCGTTACCGAGTTCGCCCCGAAGTGGAATGAGTAATTCTCCCAAAACCGTTTCCCTCCATGGCCGCCCAAGCTTGGTCACTCACGAAGCTCTCGGCTCCGCAGCTGACCCTATCCCAGGCTTGGAACATTTCTTGGAGTCTTTGCCGGATATCTACGCGGGCCATGACTTTCGGCGCCTGGCCCTGCGATGGGCTGAATGTGCGCAAGATTCAAACCGAAAAGTAGGCCTCGCCTTTGGTGCACATGTCGTCAAAGTAGGCGTCCAGGCTCATCTCATAGATCTTATGGAACGCGGCGCACTTGATTTTCTTGCGACTCATGGCGCTGGCGCGATTCACGATATTGAGTTGGCTTTAGCGGGTCGAACCTCTGAAGATGTTTCTGCCGCTTTGGAAGAGGGGCAGTTTGGGATGACTGGCGAAACTGTTGAGGTTTGGAAGAAAGCTCTTCTCAGAGCTCAAAAAGATTCTCTCGGGCTAGGGCATGCCCTTGGCTTGGAAATTGTTGAAGGGGATTTCCCGCATAAGCATCTTTCACTTCTTGCTCGAGCCGTAGAGCTGAATCGTCCTCTTTCCATTCTTGTAGCGATGGGGACTGACACCATTCATGTGCACCCAGATATGGATGGCGCAGCTCTTGGGGAATCCAGTTTGCGGGACTTTCACCTCCTCTGTGACTTTGTCGGCACTTTGCAAAATGGCTTATGGGTGAATTTGGGATCTGCCGTTATTCTTCCGGAAGCTTTTTTGAAAGGCGTTGCTTTGGCTGCAAACTCTGGAGTGGATTTAGCCGGAATGATGACTGCTGTTTTGGATATGATTCGCCATTATCGACCCACTCAAAATGTTGTGAATCGGCCACCTGGAGAAGGCTTGTACCTCATCGGTCAACATGAACTTCTCGTCCCTCTTCTGCATCAAGCCATCCGTCACTACCTTGCAAACGGAGTAGAAAGCCATGCATGACCGAGAACTTATCCCCCTGCTTCGCGAATTACCATCCTCTCGCATTGCTGTTGTTGGGGACTTCATGTTGGATCACTATGTTTGGGGTGACGCTACCCGAGTTTCCCCTGAAGCACCCGTTCCCGTGGTGCGTACCCGCGAGGAAAATTATCGTTTGGGAGGCGCAGGCAATGTGGTTGCCAACTTGAAGGAACTGGGTGCCCAAGCCCTCTGTTTTGGCGTTTGCGGCCAAGATGTTCCTGGAGAGGAAATGTCCTCTCGATTAGTAGCCTTGTCGGATTGCTCTGGACTGTTGAAGTCGGAGACCCGTCCCACAACTCAAAAAATTCGCGTTATGGCTCGGAGCCAGCAAGTTTTGCGAGTGGATAGGGAAGACCCTATTTCACTTTCCGAACAGGAGGAAGCCAAACTTGTGAGCGCACTTCAAGAAGCCGAATGGGATGCCGTCATTCTTTCTGATTATGGGAAGGGAGTTTTGTCCCCAGCGGTTTTGGCAGCAGTTTTTTCCGAAGCAAAAAAAAGAGATGCGCCAAGTTTGGTGGATCCGAAACATCGAGACTTGGGTCGGTACCGCGGGGCAACCGTTGTGACCCCGAACCGCGCGGAAACGGAAGCGGCGGCTGGATGCTCTCTACCAGATACCGATTCGCTTGCATCAGAAGGCGAGTCTTTACGAGTGGAAGCCGGTCTTGAGTCTCTCTTGATTACTCTTGGAGATGAGGGCATGTTCCTGCTTACCGAGAGTCAAGAACCAATTCATTTGTCCACAGCTGCTCGACAAGTTTTTGATGTTACTGGAGCAGGGGACACCGTCATTTCCATGTTGGCTGTTTCTCTTGCTGGCGGCCTAGATTGGCAGGCGTCGATTCGGCTTGCGAATTCTGCTGCTGGCCTTGCTGTTTCAAAAGTGGGAACCACTGCCGTCGGCCGAGAAGAACTCCTGCACCATCTTTCGGCCTCGACACCTGCTCATAAAATTGTTCCCGAAGGAGATGAGCACGCATTCCAATCCTCCTTGGCTTCTCTAAGGCGAGAGGGGATGAAGTTAGTGTTTACAAATGGTTGCTTTGACATCTTGCATGCAGGGCATGTTCGATACTTGCAGGAAGCAAGACGAATGGGGGATGCTCTTGTTGTGGGAATTAACTCCGATGCTTCTGTCCGTTGTTTGAAGGGAGAAGAGCGCCCCTTTAATAAGTTGGATGACCGTTGCGAGGTACTTGCTGCCATTGAGTGCGTGGATTTAGTGGTTCCTTTTTCTGAAGACACACCGGAAGAATTGATTCGGAATACTTGTCCCGATGTTTTAGTGAAGGGGGCAGATTGGAAGGACAAGGGTGTCGTGGGTGCTGACTTTGTTGAAGCAAGGGGGGGAGAGGTCGTGTTAGTGGACATCCTTCCAGGCCGAAGCACGACTGGCCTCGCGGACAAAATCCGCAAAAAGTGAAGGGGCTCCCTGCCCTATTGCTCGGCGGAGTGACCGGGCTTCTTTCCGGTTTACTTGGGATTGGGGGGGGCTTGGTCGTGGGTCCAAGTTTGGCGCTTTTAGGAATGCCAATGGGCCGCGCCTTAGGAACTGCACTGTGGGTAGTTTTCCCCGTTGCAACGGTTGCTGTTTTGGCTGAGTTATGGCTTGCTCCTGCACAAATGCTGTGGTGGCCAGCCCTTTGGATTGCTCTTGGAGGGCAACTCGGTGCTCCTTTGGGCGCTTCTATTTTGCTTCGTTTGCCGGATTATGGGCTTAGGTACACTTTTGCTTTCTTTTTGCTTTGGGTTGGGCTTCGCAATCTTGGATTCGTGGGCACAGAAACCGAAGGCCTTCAAGTATCTTTATTGGGACTGGATAGCCTTGGAGCTTTCGGTCTACCATTAATTGCGGGAACCTTAGGCCTTGTTGCTGGGATTTGCTCTAGCTTGTTCGGGGTGGGTGGAGGCGTGATTGTGGTGCCCGGCCTTCTTTATCTTTTGAGTGGCTTTACTTTCCCTGCAGCTGCGGCGACCAGTTTGTTGGCAATGGTGCCAACAGCTGCGCGGGGGGCGTGGATTGCACGAAAGCAATCTCGAGTGGATCTGCCGGCAATCATGGGTTTAGTCCCATCCGCAATTGCCACTACTATTCTTGCGGTTTGGCTAAGAGATTTTGTGATTGCCCCTGCGGTATTGACTCAAATCTTTGGAGTCTTCCTTCTCGTTGTAGCTTGGAGAGTAATCCGAAGGAACCCTGCTTAGCCTGCCTTTCGATTGGCAGGGTCTGCCGAGCTCACATAGATTTTTACGCGGTTTCGGCCAGCCTCTTTTGCCCAGTACATGGCTTTATCGGCCTGTTGCACGAGTGACATCACGTCCACTCGGTTAGTGCCCTCGGTAGAAGCTGCTCCAAAGGAGCTGGTCATTTGAAGAACCTCGCCGTTTGGAGTGGTAATGCGTTGGCTCTCCAGCATGACTCTGCATCGTTCCGCAACTTCTGCGCTCTGAATAATGTCTGCCCCGGGAAGGACGAGGAGAAATTCTTCTCCGCCCCAGCGGCCGACATAGTCACCGGTGCGTACGCTTGCTTTCATGCAGTTGGCCACCAATTCCAAAACGCGATCACCAGTTTCGTGCCCGTAACGGTCGTTGAAATTTTTGAAGTTATCAACATCTGTGAGGACTACGCCAATGGCGCGGTTTTCGCGGCGCATACGATCTTCGTCTCGGCGAAGGGCTTCGACTAGTGCGCGTCTGTTGAGCAAGCCAGTCAGGGAATCTGTAAGAGAGAGTCTTTCCATTTCTTCTCGTGCTGAAATAAGTTCTTGTTGAAGTGCAATGATTCGCATGCCGGCGTGGACGCGTGCCCGAAGTTCGGCATTATCAAAAGGTTTAGTTATGTAATCGTCAGCGCCCGCAGCGAAACCCGCAGCGAGCGATTGAACGGAATTCCGAGCTGTCAACAGAATGACATAAACAGGGTTCGCGGAATGGAGGTTTGCTGCCCTAATTCGGCGACAAAGTTCAGGGCCGTCAAAACCAGGCATGACCCAGTCTGTAATGACCAAATTGGGAAGTTCCTGCTGGTATATGGCCCAAGCCGTGTCCCCATCTTCAGCGGAAAAAACAGTGTGCCCCCAAGATTCGAGGGTTCGCCGGAGCATGCGGCATGTGACAGAGTCGTTTTCGGAAATCAGGATGTTCATGGAGTGGCGTTGCGAGTTTGGGCAGGAAAGTGAAGCCCTACCACCCTTTTTCGGTCTTTTGGAGCCGAAACTGAAGTTTCCTTAGTGTTCGGGCGGACTAGGCTCCTAAAGCCCAACAAAAAATCATGATTCTTGCGTCTATCTCTTTGTATTGTCTGGCTTTAGCTCAAGATGCTATCGGCCCATTTCCTCACCCTTCAAAGCCCGCTCACAGCCAAACCTATGACCAATTTTTCAAAATGGGTAATTGGATGGGCTCTGAGACACCAAATCAGTTCTGGGAACGCCTTTCTCCTTCTTGGTTTCAAGATGAGGAGTCGAATCAAGAACTTCAGGGTCTTGAAGCTCTTTCAAGGCACCTTGCAGAGACTCATTCCTGGTCCGAAGGTTCTCGGGAGGCTTGGAAATCCATTGCAACATCGGCTCCCATCACGGCATCGTGCTCGATAGTCGATGGAGAGGGGAGCGTTCTTTTATCTGGGGAATCGCCAATCTTCTCAGGGATTCCTATTCGTTTTGGGAGAATCGTGGCCGAAGCCAAAGTAGGTGATTTTGATGTGGAAGTGGCTCAGCGAGCCAGCATTGCTGACCCTTCAGTCGACTATTTAGTACGGGGAAGATCTCTGTCTTTGCGCGCCTTCTGTATTGTCGATTCGGGATGGCAAGTTGAGGTGGCGTACGTGGACACCCAACCCTCTCCTGTGGAAATCATTGCTTTGGGAGCAAGTTGTATGACAGGTGGCATCGAGCGCTTGAGCCGAGAAGTCACAGAATACGGATCGACATTTTTCCTCAAACCAGGGGTAAAAGAAATCCTTTCGCTCCCTTCACAAAATGGGGAAACTCTTTTCTTACATCTCCAATTGAATGGCCCGGTTCCCTCCATTGGCCAAACTCAAAATGGGACACGCTTTTTGGGAGTTCCCAACCTTGCTTCTCTTGATTCTTATCCAGCTTTCATCGGGAAACTTCGGGAGCAGAGTTCCGTTTGGTCCCATGAATCTGGGTGGCTTGCATTTGAGGGGGAGCATGCCGAGCAACTCGCCATAGGGGCAGCTGCCGAGGCCTTTGCCTCGGCTCCCACACAGAAGTACCGCATTCAAATGCGGGTTTTTGAAGCGGGCGAGCTCACCGGAGGACAAACTTTTGAGGCTTTTCTTGCTCCCGAGCTGCCTCTTCAGTTTGCGCATGGGGTTGCCGCACAGGCAGTCTCTGACTGGGATGTTGAAATTGCTTCCAACGCACGAATTCCTGACCCCATCTTGACTCCGCTATTTGCCGGATTCTTGGGGAGCATAACTATGCAAAAAGATGGCAAACTGGCCGTGGATTGTGGCGTGTCGGAGTTTTCTTTTCCGGAATCAGTTTCCATGTTGCTTGCAGATGATGTCCCTGCTTCCACTGAACACGATGGAGAGACCTCTTCTCAACCTCCCATTCGCGTCTCAGTCGAAAACCCAGCCCAGGGCTCCGTTGGTTTCCGGGGACTTTATCCGCTCAATTCAGAGTCACATCTGTTTTTGAGCCAGGCATGGAGAGAGGAGGCAGACTCAAATATGCACACTCTTGAGCTGGAGATTCGACGCATCTCCTAATTCAGCGCGAGGGTATCTTGGGCGACTATGAACCGTCTGCTCTGGCTGATTCCCCTTTTCTCTTTTTCTCTCAATATTGGCTTGGAAGCCAAAGGAGGAGACGAGCTTTTTTTCCCCAGGCATCCATCCCTTTCGCCGGATGCCTCTCAGGCGGCATTTTGCCACCAAGGTGACATCTGGGTTGCTTCCACTCGAGATGGTCGAGCCCAGCGCTTAACGGCTCATGATGCTTATGACGGCCAACCGTTTTGGTCTCCCGATGGGAAGTGGATTGCTTTTTTGAGCAATCGTTTTGGGAACAACGATGTTTTTATTCTTCCCGCTGAAGGGGGGACTCCTCTGCGTGTTACATGGCATTCCGAGTCGGAAGTTCTTCACGGATGGTTGGACAATGATCGTCTCTTAATTGGGGCAACTCGCATGCGGCGATACGCCCGTCGTGGTCAGGGCGCATGGGTGGCCTATCGGGATGGGCGTACTCCCACCCTTCTTATTGATGCCCCAATGCTGCGACCTACGACTTGGGGAGATGGCGCCAAGGTGGTCTATGAAAGAGGACACGGAAGCCCAAAGCGTCGAGCTTATCGCGGACCTGCTTCGAGTGCTCTTTGGATTTGGGATGCAGAGACTGGCGAACATCGCGAGCTCACCAAGTTTGATGGAAATGATTTGGACCCCATGTTCTCTCCGACCGGGAACACCATTTGGTTTTTGTCGGATCGCGCCTGCAAAGGAAATGAAGAGGGCCGCGACTTAGGCCTTTGGCGGGTTCTTGCCAAAGGTGGGCGGCCCGAGTTGATGTTCCATCCGGGGGGCAAGTCCATTCGATGGGCGAATGCATCCGCCGATGGCTCTGCCATTATTGGCGAATTAGACGATGGCCTTATTTTGGTGAATACTGTTACGGAGAAGGCTAGGGAATTTCCAGTCTATGGCAGTTTTGATCCATCCATTCCTGAACAGGGAGAAGTCACGATTTCAGAGGGTGCCAGCGACTTGGCAGTATCTCCTGACGGCGAGTCCATTGCTTTTGTAAGCCGAGGAGATGTATTTGTTCTTCGTAAGCATGATGACATTGAGCGTTGCGCTCGCATTACGACTCACCCGGCTCCGGATTACTCGCCTGTTTGGGTTGAAGAGGGGAAGGCTCTCTTATTTGTCAGTGAACGAGAAGGGAATGCTGAGCTGTATCGAACGCGACCCATCAATGAGGACACTCCTTTCTACCAATCCCGTCGTTTCGAATTGGAGCGATTGACTGAAACTGACTTTGATGAAGCTAGCCCGGCTTTGTCTCCTAATGGCGAGTTCCTAGCTTGGATCCAAGGGGCCGGGAAATTGGTTGTTGGTGATTCGACCTCCCTTGAAGTTCAGCGAACTTTGACGGATGGCTTTTCCGCCCCTAATTTTGAGTGGGCGCCGGACTCTCGGTGGTTGGCTTACTCCCAAGAGAATGATGATTTCAACAATGATGTTTTTGTTACCCGGGCGGATGAGGACTTTGAACCTTACAACCTAACTCGTCACCCTGACGACGACACGAATCCTCACTGGTCACCCGATGGCAGAAAACTCAGCTTTACTTCTCGCCGGCAAATGCTGGACGAAACCGATGTCTATGTTGCTTGGCTTCAGCGGGAAGATTCACAAATGACCAAACGGGAACGCCTCGAGGCTGAAGAAGCCAAAGAAGAAGCGAAGAAAAAGGCAGAGAAAGAAAAGAAGAAAGAGGCCAAGAAAAAGGCAGCGGCTGATGAGGAATCTAAAGAAGAAGAACCCAAAGAAGTAGATGGAGAAGCAGAGGAAGACGATGAAAAGGAGGAGGAAGATGTAGACCCCGTCGAGATCGATTTCGAAGACCTGCCCATTCGACTTTCACGCATGACTCGCTTTGAGGGCAATGAACGGGCATTGGGATGGAATGCGGATTCGGACAAGATTTATTTCAATGCTTCTCAGGGGACTCGTTTAACTTCGGGAAGCAAAGGAAGTTCTGGCTTCTATGAAGTAGAGCTTTGGAACAAAAAGACTAAGGAATTGGACTCTTCCACGGTATCCAGTTTTCTTTTGCATGACAAAGCAGCTTTTTTCGTGAAGAGTGGAAAAATCAAAGAGCTTGGGACAAAGGGAAAAGAGTATCCATTTAATCTGAGCTTCCGCGAGAGCCGCCCCACGCTTCGAGAGGAAGTGATGAAGCAGGCCTGGCGCGTTTTGGACCGCATGTTTTACGACCCAGGCTTTCATGGTCACGATTGGAGTGCATCCCTTGAAAAATGGCGACCCCTGGCTAAGGCTGCTTCTACACCAGAGGATTTTGAAGTCGCGATTAATTGGATGCTGGGCGAAATGAATGCAAGCCATATGGGTTTTTATGGGGAGGGTTCCACGAGCCCAGCTGAGACGGACCGTCACTCCACTGGCGCCTTGGGTGTTCTTTGGGATTCCACCCATGAAGGGCCCGGTCGCAAGGTTTTGGAAGTCGTGAAAGGACTTTCTGCGCACCGAGAGCATTCAAGACTTCATCCTGGAGATACGGTTCTTGAGGTCAATGGCCTTCCTTATCTCTCCGGCGAGAATTGGGCGCAAGCCATGCTTGGAACTTCTGGTGAAGAAACTGAGTTGCTGGTGCGAAGCCCAGACAATCAGGAAAGGCTTGTATTGATTCGCCCAACCGCATGGAGCGCTGTGCGGTCGGCCCTATACCGCCGCAATGTGGAGCTTGCTCGAGCACGAGTCGAAGAAGCCTCCGAGGGAAAGCTCGGATACATCCACATTGAAGGGATGGGCACGGGAAGCTTGCTGGAATTCGAACGTGACCTTTTCCGTGCTGGTCACGAGAAGGAGGGGCTCTTGATTGATGTTCGAGAGAATGGCGGAGGATGGACTACCGACATGGTGCTTGCCATGCTCATGGTGAAAGATCACGCCACGACTATTCCGCGGGGGGGAGGAAAGGGCTATCCCCAAGGTCGGCGTGTCTTTGCCTCTTGGGACAAACCCGTTGTAGTCCTTTGCAACGAGAACTCCTACTCCAATGCAGAAATCTTTTCTTGGTCCATTAAGACCCTAGGACGCGGACCTGTAGTTGGCAAGAAAACCTATGGCGCAGTGATTTCTACCGGTGGCTCCGGTCTCTTAGATGGTTCCTTTGTCCGAGTTCCTTTCCGCGGTTGGTACGTCAACGATAAAGGCCAAACCAATATGGAATTGAATGGTTGTCCACCGGACTACCCCGTCGAAAACCTTCCAGGGGATTTCGCAGCGGGCTTGGATCGTCAGTTAGAAAAGGCGATTGAAGTTGGCCTCAAGCTTTAGAATTCAGTTCTGGCGCTTGGAGTATTTGGCATAAATCTTGGAGGTTCTTAGCCTTAAAGGCCACATGGACGCCATCCAAGTTTGGCGGTCCATCCCTTTGAATCCAAGCTAGTTGGAACCCTAATTGGCTTGCTGGAATCAAGTCGTACTCTGGTGAGAAGGAAACATGGAGAACCTCATGTGGCTCCAGTTTTAATTCAGAGAGAAGAGTATCCCAATGTTGGGAAGAAGGCTTGTAGGCGCGAACATCCTCCGAGGAAACAAAGAGGCGGATGGAGGTTTCTGGAAAGTGTTTCCAAGCGCAGAGGCGAAGAGTTTGGGCATCGCAATTGGATAGGAGGCAAATAGGGACACAATCTGCAAGCTGTTGAAGAGAGTGGCGAGTGTCGGCATGCGCAGGCCACCCAACTTGGCCTGCGGCAAAGGCGCGCTGTTCGGTCGGGGTCAGAGTTTCTCCGCAAATCTCTTGGACAGCTTGGGCAATGGATTCCTCCAGAATAGTTTCATAGGGCTGCCATTCCTTTTGTTGGAGCTCCCGTTCCACGCTTCCTCGCGCATCAATGAGCTGATCCAGGAAATCCGAATGGCTCCTCAAGCTTGGGAATTGCTCAAGTACTCTTCTTTGGCCGGCCCTCCAATCAATGAGAGTTCCAAAACAGTCAAAGCTAATCGCCTTGAAAGAATCAATCGGTCTTACGGACATATTCTCCAGTCATAAAGGGCGACCACTCTTGGGTTTCGAGGTTCAATTGTTCAATCGTGAAAGTGTAGTGATTCTTGTCTTGGCGTTGATCCATATGACGCTCAATAACTTGGCCCTTTTCGTTCTTCATTTCAACGATTGCGGTGCCTGAATTGTCAAGCAGTCCAGACATCTTCTGGTGTCCTCCAGAGGACTCGAACCAATACAAATCATAGGAGCCATTTTTTTTTGCAGAAACAAAACCCATTCCTGAAAAGACCATTGTTCCAGTGGCCTTGGTTTCGTAATTGGAAGTGAACCATGGTCCTGGGCCCAATGTTGTTTTCATGTAGGCCGTTGTTGGGCCGAAAACCGAAAGCTCTTTGCCGCTAAATTCGCCCAAGTACCAAGAGTATGGGATCTCTTTGACTTCTGTTTGGAATTTCGGGTTGAGCTTCGGCTCTTCCCAAGCGGAAGTGGGTTGGTAGTGCGCGTGAAACCACTCAACCAACTTCTCTTCTGCCTTGCCTGGCCCAAGAAGGCGAAAATGAAAGCCTCCCTGGTCCCATTCATAGACTTGGCGGCCCACTACAACGCCCTTCGATAGGGTTTCTAAAACCATTCCGCGTTTGGATATTTGGCCACTCCACTTAGAAAAATCACCCTTAGCATCAAACTGCCAGGCTTCAATTTCATTGTTTTCGCCCTGTTTCATAATCTGAGTCATGAGGTGCGGCTCAACGGTCTCGTCTTCCCATACTTGGTGATACCTCACTTGGAGCCATTTCCCGGCCAAGATGGGTTGGGTCTTAATCCAACCTCTGGAACGGGGTTCCGGGCCTTTTTCAAGACCCGTCAAGGTTGGGTGGAGAACCCTCATCAAAAGGGGGGGCGGTGCCGGCTCAGGTTTTTCCGGGACATTGGGGTCCTGAAAAATATAATAGGAGAGAAGGAAGGCTGTAAGCATGGCGAGGCGGATTCTATCCTGGAGGCGTGTCCACTACCCCTGCCCTGCGCACCCAAGGCCTTGAGTTGGAATTGGGGAAAACGCCCATCCTTCAGGGGGTGGATATGCAGGTCTATCAAGGAGACTTGTATGGCCTATTAGGCCGTAATGGGGCTGGTAAAACGACCACTTTGCGTGCCCTCCTGGGCTTTTTGCCTGCCTATCGCGGCCAGGCTGAGGTTTTGGGGACTTCTTCCAGAAAACTCCACCAAGTCCCTGTCCCCATCGGGGTAGCCCTGGACCCTCCTGGCCTGGATGACACCCTTTCTGTTCGACAAAACCTGGAGCTTGCTCGGATACGAGGAGGAATCAAGGAGGGTCGCACCGTTGATGAAGTTCTAAAGCTCGTGGGCTTAGAGCAAAGGCAGCACAATCGAGGCGACAAACTCTCTCACGGCCAAGGCCGCCGTGCGGCTGTTGCCCGCGCTCTACTAGGAAACCCAAAGATTCTCATTCTGGATGAACCTTTGTCAGGCTTAGACCCAGAAGGGGTTGAGCAACTTTTGCACCTTTTCAAAAAATTGGCATTCGAAGAGGCGGTTACAGTTGTGCTTTCGAGCCACCATCTTCGTGAAGTACAGGAGTTTTGTAATCGCGTTGGCTTAGTGGAACAAGGGAAAGTCATCCTGGAAGGTGCCACGGCCGACCTTTTGGCAAGAACGGGGGACTCCGTTGAATTACATTGCGAAAAACCACAAGCCGCCCAGTCTTTTCTGAATCAAGACAAGGCAGTGTCTTCTGTCGAGTCTCGAGAAGATGGGCGCCTCATCGTTCATTTGAGCAAAGAAGTCCATCTTGCATCGTTTTGCTCTCGCATAGTCCAAGCTGAAGTTGGTTTGGATGCGTTCACTCCTCATCGCGCCAGCTTAATGGATGTCTTTCACGAGGCGGTTTCATGAGCCCCTTCCTCCGAGCTTTTTGTGGCGAGTTCTGGGCATTGTTTCGCCGTCGTAATTTCCGGAATGCCTGGATTTTAATTCTGGTGGGAGTTTTTCTCCGCACGCTTTGGGCTTGGCTTTCCTTTGGAGCAAGCGGTGAACTGGATGGCCTTGCGGCCAATCACCAAAATTTTTGGCCACGCTTTGGACAGGCGGCTGGCTTTGGATTTGTTTTGGCAGAACTGGCAACCATTGTTTTGTTGGGAGGTGCGTTGCCAAGAGAAGTTGGAATGGGGGCGGTGCGAGACCCTCTTTGTCGGAGGATTTCTCGCTTTGACTTCTTAAGTGCCCGGGCTGGCATGGCCTTGTTCATCCCTCTGTTTTTCGGGGTCACGGTTGTGGGAAGCGCATCCTTATCCGCTTCCATTTTCTTCGATGGGGGACATGTCATTACCGACCCCGTTCTTTTGGATCCCGACCCAGAGGGAGAGGCTGCTTTCGAAGCTTGGCTAAGTAATGAAGGGATTCGAGCGGACCAACTTGCTGCCGAACTTGATGATGACCCTGATTTGGAAATACCCGATGAGTTTTACGCTTTTATTCCTCTTTTGATTGCGAAAGAAAGCGAAATCCGAAATGGTATTCTTTCCTCTTTGCAAGAGGCTCTATTACCTCTTGCTGCTCTTGGTCTTCTTGCTTTTCTCATGAGCATTCTTTTGCCGACGGGAGCCTTGGCTTCAGGAGTTGCTTTAGGAGCTGTATTGACATTCGGTGTCTTTCTCGCTCCGGAGATGGGTGACCGTGCTTGGTGGGTCTTTGCCGATTGGTTGCCCGGCATGGGGACGCAATCGCCTCTCGGATTGGCTACCCATTTTGCTGATGGGTACACGGATATTCCCCCTTTGGATCCGGCTGCCTTGGGCATTGGGCGATTAGGCTCCCTTTTCATGTGCGTTTTTTCCTACGGTTTGGGGATTCTTGTCTTTTTGCGTAAAAAACTCTAATGCGCGTCTTTGCGACCCCCCTTCTTCTCCTTTGTGCCTGTTCCAGTTATCAACCATTGGCTCTTCCGGGAGGCATGACGGCTCTTGAGGGAGTTGTGGAAGAAATCGCCAAACCTTCCGCTTGGATTGGAATCGAAGTTGCTCCCAATGAATCCGATTCCTTGGAGGCCTTTGAAGTCTGGCCTGGTCTGCGAATCACTGAAGTAGCTTCAGGCTCTCCAGCCGAACGCGTGGGCATTCAAGTTGGAGATGTCCTCCTTTCCTTTAACGGCGTGGAGGTGAACGACCTCGGACGATTGGAGAACCTTCTTCTGGAGTATCGGGCCCCCTTGGTGGCACTGAAACTGGAACGGGGTACCCGCATTTTTGAATTAGATTCCGATGTGGAAGTGCTTTCCCCCCATGGCAAGCAAAGAACTCTTTTTTATGTCGATCGAATTCTACTGCGAGCTGCATTCCGGGACACTCCTGGCGAAGGCGTTTTTCCTGAGGTCGCCTGGCTTGCTGAAGACAGCCCTCTTCAAGAGGCCGGCGTTCAGGTTGGAGATCGAGTTCTTTCTTTTATGGGGCGGGATCCTGGGTCTTCCCAGGAACTTGTACGTCGCCTACGCCTCTTGTTGAAGCCTGGAGATAGAGCGGTATTCGAAATAGGACAAGAAGGCGGGCGGAAAGAGATTGATTTGAAGACTTGGGCACCGAAAAAGGTGCTAATTGATTTTTCCCTTTGGCCACTTTGGGGGTGGAGCAGAGATTTAGAGAGAGATACCGAAGATTTTCTCATCGGAGACCTTCTATTGGTCTCTGTCTTTAAGCGTTCTCGAATGGGGAGTGAAATTCAATACACCATCTTCTCCGTATTCTCCTGGAAAACGGGTGTCGCTTTGTTGGAGAGTTCAAACTAAAGTGCTTGCCTTCGCGTTTTTGGCAATGTTGCCGCAAGTAGGCCATGTCCATTCTGTTCTGCCCCTTGAGGATGAATTGTTGTCTTGGCAAATCGCTGATGTTAATGGTGATGGATTGCAAGACCTTATGGCAGCTTGCTACAAGGAAGACGGCAGTCGGGAGTGGCGAATTTATCGGTTGCGAGAAAATGGTGCTTACCCCGCAGTCCCGGATCGTTTCATTTCGATTAAAGCGGACATTGTTTCTTGGGGAGTGGGAGACTTCCGGCCGGAGGAGCCCGGAATTGAACTTCTCCTAACGACAAGGAGCGGCGCCTTTACTTTTTCACCAAGGCAGGAATCCTATCGGAATAACCTCAAGAGAATCGCCAAGGCGGAAATGCTTTTGGACCTCCCATCTTCAAGGAAACTTCCATCTTGGGACAGCATTGGTGACCTCAATGGCGATGGCGCCGATGATGTAGTCTTGGCGACTTGGACAGGGTTTTTAGTGGTTTCCTCAACAGGGGAAGTTCTCGCTGAGTTGGATGTTCGGCCAGACCCTCGTTTGCGCCCCATTGCCTCTGCGGAGATTGGTGGGGTAGTCCGCGTATCGGCTTCGAGTCAGCCTCTTGCCAATCTTTTTGTCCCCAACGAGGACGCAGGAGTGTTGGATGAGCTACCAATTCTTTTTGCGGAAGAAACTCTACCTCTTCCAGTCTTGGAAGATGTCAATGGAGACTTAAGGCCGGACCTTCTTTACGTACAAGGTAAAAGTTTGAGAATCCATGCAAACCAAGAAGGTGAGTCCATTTTTCCGACGGAGCCTACCTGGACTGTCTCGCTTAAGGGAGATGGTGACTGGGATCTTGAATCCTTAGAAACACTTCATGCAGGCGGTGGGCCTGCCGCGGACTTTTTGTTGAGTCGAAAGGGGGAAGGCTTGTTGAACCCTGACTGGCAGTTCCTTTTCTTTATTGACCCCTTCTTGAAAGAGCAACCCTTGGCTCGACCTGATTCCCTTCTGGCTACAGAAGCTGCATGGGCCACAGGTATTTTTTGTGA
>PVBE010157451.1_pt1 | contig 75963 bp, 65 predicted proteins | sample 1631181 | NCBI WGS metagenome assembly PVBE01 (sample SAMN08397723, study PRJNA350692) | Marine metagenome, whole genome shotgun sequencing project. | isolation source: water | place: Pacific Ocean | collected 2012-04
CCGCCCACAGACGTCGGGTGCGCTCCGTCAAAAGCGGAGAAAGAGACTCGTATTTCCTTCGGAGCGTTTCGATATCCACGCTCCAAACATGACTCCAACTACATCATGAAGTCTAGTACTTATTTCTCGGAGAGCCCTAAGCGGGACAGAAACGGTCCCATGGTGAGTACACCGGAACGCAGGATCTGCTCGAAGTCCGCCAGCAGGGCCGGCACATCCTCTGCCGGAAGGTGGGGCTTGGCCTTCTGCAGCGAGGGTTGGGTCATGGACGTTCCTGCTTCAGATCGTCGGCCACGTACGGCAGGAACCGGGCAAGGGCAACGGCCATCGGCGTCGGCGTCAGGCCAAGCTGCTGGCGGGCCCGGTGGATGTCGAGACAGAACGAATTGCCGGGGCCCTGTACGGTCACCGCCGTTGTACTGCCAGCCACCTCGACGGCCATCCGTGCGATGCTGGACAGGGACTGAGCAACGCCGGACCCGATATGATATGTCCCCGTCGGTCCCTCCGGCGACAGTGCCTCTACCACGGCGGACACGGCATCCTCGACCCACAGCAGATCAACGCGGCGGTCCGCGGCGATGATGATCTCTTCGTCCAGCAGGGCGGAGCGTCGAAAGTTGTACACGGCACCGGCACGTTTCCCGGGACCGAAAAGGCCGGCCAGCAGGAGGATGGGGACACAGAGGCCGCCGCCCTCTTCGGCTCGACAACGATGTTCCGCCGCCAGCTTTTCCGCGCCATAGGCGTCGCGCGGGTCTGGTGGGTGATCTTCGTCGAGCGGCGGCTGTGGTTCGTCATGGAGAAAGTCGAAGACACTCATCGTCGAGGTGAAGACGACGCGGCCCACCCCTGCGCCACGTGCGGCGAGCAGTACGTTCGTCGTCCCCTGTTCATTCGTCCCGCATCTGGGACCGGCGCCGGGCGGCTGTGTCGCCAGGTGGGCGATGGCATCTACCGGGTCGTGTCCCGTCAGTGAGGCGACCATGCCGTCAGCGTCCCTGACGTCTCCCGTGAGGGTCAACAGGCTGGTGACCTCTGGCAGGCGCTCCTGTCCCTGGTGGATCAGAGCCGAGACTCTGACGCCGTTACCGAGCAGACGTCGACACAGATAATGTCCGACGAAGCCGTTGGCCCCCGTCACCAGAACACGCATCAACCCGACCGTTCTCAAGGAGACGAAAATCGATTACAGAGGGTAACGAAATAAGCAGGCGGCACCGACCCCCTCGCTCGAGAAGGGGAGTCATGGACATGTGTGTCCACGGCCCCTCCCTGCCTTCTCAAGCAATTGGCTCTCGGTGCCGCCCTTCTCAGTTACTCCGGCTTGGTCCGCAGACCGAACACGGCGTTCACCGCTGACGAGACAGAATCGACGTACTGCAGCGCCGGTGGGGCCAGAGTGCCCTCGTTGATGAGTCGAGGAATGTTCAACATGAGGCCGCTGAAGTGACTCATAGCGAGAACGGGATCCATTTCGGGGAACTCGCCCGCCCGGGTGGCCTCGGCGAGCAACTCCGAAAACATCCTGCCCTGACGACGGGTGATATCGCTCTCGGTGAAGTCATATGTTGTGAGCAGGACGTAGGTGAAAGCCTCGGGGTAGCGGTCGAAATACTCGAAGGACAGGCGGATCCAATGGCGCAGCAGCACCGAGAGCGAATCCGCCCGTAGCCGCAGCATCTGCTCCTTCTCCGCCACCATGTCTGCCACGATCTGCTGATAGGCCTGCTGGCAGAGATCGTCCTTGCTGGCGAAGTGGCGATACAGGGCGCCCTCGGTTACCCCCGCCTCGCTGGCGATCTGCCGGATCGAAGCGCCTGAAACGCCCTGCCTTGCCACGAGACGCACCGTGGCGTCGACGATTTCACCACGTCGGTTTTTCCGTCCCGTGTTCATGGGGACAAATATAAGTAAACGATCGCTTACGTTCGCAAGGGGTTTGTGCCCACGGGTCTCTCCGGCAGTCCGGACTCCGCCTTGCTCGCCCCGAAACCCGCCCGTATACTGGCCGCTGTGAGCAGGCAACCGAGAAACCCCACCCGCGAAGTCCGAATCGGCGATGTCACCATCGGCGGTGACCATCCCGTGGCGGTGCAGAGCATGGCTGCCACCAGGACACAGGATATCGAAGCCACGACCCGACAGATCCGCCTGCTGCAGAACGCCAAGGCGGATATCATCCGTATCGCCGTCGACAGTCGCCGGGACACAGAGGCTCTGACACAGATCACGGAGGTGGCCGAACGCCCCTTGAGCGTCGACCTGCAGGAGCACTACCGGCTCGCCGAGGTGATCGCGCCTCACGTACAGAAGATCCGCTACAATCCGGGCCATCTCTACCATCACGAGCCGGAGCGTTCGATCCGCGACAAGGTGCGGTACCTGGCCGAGATCGCCGGCAGCAACGATTGCGCCATGCGGGTGGGCGTCAACGCCGGATCCGTCGATCCGGACAAGGTGGCACAGTTCCCCGCCGGTGATTCTATCGGGCCCATGCTGGCATCGGCGTTCGAACACTGCGAGATGCTCGATGAGATCGGCTTCACCCGCTACTGCGTGTCGCTGAAGGACTCCGATCCCAACAAGGTGATCGACGCCAACAGACGTTTCGCCGACCAGCGCCCGGAGGTCCCGCTCCATCTCGGAGTCACCGAGGCCGGCATGCCTCCTGAGGGCATCGTCAAGACCCGCATCGCCTTCGAGCAGTTGCTGTCGGCCGGTATCGGCGACACCATCCGCGTATCACTCACCCTGCCCTTCGACGACAAGGGCGAGGAGATCATCGCGGGTCGCCAGATCCTTCACGACATCGAGGCCGGCCGCTACCTTTCGGTTCCCGAATACCGCCCGGAGGGGCTCAACATCATCTCCTGCCCCTCCTGCTCCCGGGTCGAGAACGAGGCCTTCATCGACCTGGCGCACAGAGTGAGGGAGGTGACTGAGTATGCCAGGATGCACTGCCTCACCATCGCCGTGATGGGCTGCCGGGTGAACGGCCCCGGCGAGACGGACGATGCCGATCTCGGCATGTGGTGCGCCCCGACCTTCGTCAACCTCAAGAGGGGTGGAGAGTTGATCGGCAAGTTCGGCTACGACGAAGTACTCGATGTACTAAAACTTGAGATCGATCGCCTGATCACCACCACCCCGTGACCCGACCGGCGATTGCGATCGCCTGATCACCACCACCCCGTGACCCACCGCATCACGCCGCTTTCGACGCACTCCTGCCGAGAGCCTCGTACCCGCCGCGCAGCATGCGCTCCGTCGTCTGCCAGCCGACACACTCATCGGTGATCGAGACGCCGTAGCGCAGTCCTTCGCTCCCCTGTGCACCGAGCGTCTGACTGCCTTCCTCGAGGTGACTCTCCACCATCAGTCCGACGATCGACTCATTGCCTCCGACCCGCTGCTCGACGACCGCTTCCCATACTCCTTCCTGCTGGCTGTGCTGTTTGCCGGAATTGGCGTGGCTGCAGTCGACGATGATGGCGGGCAGACGGCCCGTGCCGGTCCGTATCAGACTGGCGGCGGTGGCAAGATCGTCGGCGTGATAGTTCGGACCATCGACTCCGCCACGAAGCACGAGATGTCCCAGGGTATTGCCGCCCGTGCGGATAACGGCCGTGCGGCCGTCGACGTCGATGCCGAGAAAACTGTGTGGATGGCGGGCGGACTCCATGGCATCCACGGCAACCTGCAGATCCCCCGACGTGGAATTCTTGAAGCCCACCGGCATGGACATGCCACTCGCCATCTCACGATGGGTCTGAGATTCGGTGGTGCGCGCCCCGATGGCCGCCCAGCTCACCAGATCCGAGACATACTGAGGCGTGATCGGATCCAGGGATTCCGTCGCGGCTGGCAGACCGATCTCGTTGATGTCGAGCAGGAGCTTGCGAGCGACCCGCAGTCCCTCCGTCATATCCTGCGAACCATCCAGCCGCGGATCGCTCAGCAGGCCTTTCCAACCGACCGTCGTGCGGGGTTTTTCGAAGTAGACACGCATGACGAGGCACATGCGATCGGCCAGTTCTGTGCTCAACTCCCGCAGTCGCCTCGCGTATTCGAGGGCAGACTGCGGGTCATGGATCGAGCAGGGCCCGGTGATGACGAGCAACCGGTCATCCTCACCGCGGAGAATCTCCCCCACTGCAGCGCGACCCGCGATGACGGTCCGGTTCGCAGCTTCCGACATGACCAGATCCTCTTTCAGCTGACGGGGGGATATGAGAGCCTGAGTTGCGGTCACGTGCAGATCCTGTGTTGCGAGCATGAGGTCGCATCCTTCCTTTTGCGGGAGAACAAAAAAAGCCCCCGGCTCCATCAGGAGTCGGGGGCTTGGCGTGGTGTAGTTGAGTTTGCTACAACCTACGATCCGGTCCCTTCGACTCCCGCATGTGGGTCGACAAAGTAGAAGGGGGCAAAATAGAGACGGTTCGTGGTGTTCAGCATGGTGTTGTTATCGGCCGGGCGTTCCGTGTTCTTGAGTGTTGTGCAAGCCTACCCCGTGAAACGCATCAGAGTCAAGTGTGAATCTGTATCCCCCAGCCCTTTTCCAGCTCGGCTCCAAGGGCAGCGCGACCTTTGTCGCTGACGTCGACCCGCGGCGGGCGCACGGCGCCTCCCACCAGACCGACGGCATCCAGCCCCGCCTTGATCAGCGCATCGCCAAACCGGTTGCGTAGCCGCTCCAGCGGCGCCAATCGCCGTTGAATAGCGACCATGGCCTCCCAGTCCCTGTCGTGTGAGAGGCGCTCCAGCTCGAGTTCTGGTTCGGGCAGAAAGTTGATGAAGCCTGCAGTAAAACCATCGATCCCGGCCTGGTAGCGCAGATGCAGAACGCCCGGGTCATGGCGCTTGTTGCCGATCCAGACGAAGCGATCACCAAGGCGCTGGATAGCACGAAACAGAGGATGGTCGTCGAAGCACGGATCCTTGACTCCGATCACCGCCTCGACTGTGGCCAGCTGCTCGAAGAACTCCACGCTCCAGCCTTGAGTATTGTACGGCAACAGTTGCAGAGCCGGCGCCGCCGCTGAGATCAGGCGCAAGTGATCGGTGACGCCGGTAAGGTCATCAGGGACACCGTTGCGCTGGTAGGGCGGCATGGCCAGACAGACTTCTGCGCCGAAGCGCTGATAGCTGGACGCCAGTTCCACCGCCACCCCCGTGTTGCCCGGCAGCGTGGGAATCACCAGCGCCTTCCCCCCGACCTCGTCCAGTGCCCGCCGGGCCAGCCACTCCAGTTCATCGGCCCGCAACGCGTCGATCTCGCCGGTGCCGCCGCCGACGGCGATGACCTGCACGCCGGCCTCCACGAGATACCGCAGATTGCCGAGGAACGCCTCGCGATCGATCGTCATCAGATCGTCCGGTCGGAAGGGGGTCACGGCATAGGCGTGCACCGTCTTCAATCGCTGGCGCAGTTCGTCCGTCATGGATCGACTACCATCGTATTCCCTTCTGTACCGGATGCGTGTGCATGTCGCGTCGCTCTTCGATAGGCCAGCCCTTGATCTCATCGATCGCCCGGATCATGCCTTCCACGGCGGCCTCGAAAATGATCTTGCCCTTCTCAGCTGTCGCCACCGTCGGATCGCCGTGTACACCCAGCTGGGTCCAACGTCCCCAGTAGTCGTTGAAGCGGACGTAGGGGGAGGTCGAGTCGGAGCTGACGAACTCCCCCTGACGGTCGTCCCCCTTCGCTGCCTTGTCCATCTGCACGCCCTCGGGAGCCAGGTGCAGGTAGAGGGACGTCTCGAACTCGTCGGCGTGGGCGGTGACGTCGCTCTCGCGCACGCCCTCGAAGGCTTCCATGAGAAAGTTGAAATAGCCGGCGGCAAAACAGAGCGAGTCCGTTTCCAGCACCGTCTTGCGCGCGATCAGATCGACCAGGGGCTGGTTGGAGCCGTGGCCGTTGACGATGAACATCTTCTCAAAACCGTGGTAGGCCACCGACTTGGTGATGTTGACGCAGAACGCGATGAAGACCTCGGGCTCAATGTGTAGGCCACCGGTGGCAGCACGAGGACCCGATCGGGTGCCCGCCGACCGATCTCGAGACAGACCTCCTCGCTCAGGAAGACATCGACATCGAGAGGCAGGTGTCGACCGTGCTGTTCGGTCGATCCGGTGGGCAGCAGGACGACCTTCTGAAGTCCAATCGCCTCATCGAGTTCCGGCCAACTCAGGCGATTGTAGCGGTACTCGGTGGCAGCCGTGCTGTTTGCCCTGTTGTCTGCCTCTGCCATGTTCATTGTCCTTTCTGTGATGATTTCGCATAATAGCGGCCCCTCAGAGGAGGGTCAATGAAAGGCGAAGGTCACGGTGATTACAGGTGAAGTCAGGCTGTGGAAGATGACGCGCAAGCACGTGCGCGAACGGTTGGCCACCGGTCAGGTGAAGGGCGCGATCCTGCCGACGGGAAGCACCGAACAGCACAACGAGCATCTGGAGATGGAGCATGACACGGCCAGCGCCCTGCATGTCGCCCATCAGGCGGCGCTGGGGCTGTTCCCACAGGTGGTGCTGGCCACGCCGATGGCCGTGGGGATCAGCGAACACTGGATGGAGTGGCCCGGAACCCTGAGCCTGCGGCCGGAGACGTTCTTCCAGGTCGCCTATGACACCTGCGAGAGCCTCGCCCGACACGGCATTGAACACGTGCTGATCTGCAATGGCCACGCCGGCAACGGCCCGCTGCGCAACGAGGTGGCCGGCTTCGGGGAGAAACTGGGCATCGATATCCAGTTCCACTCCTACTGGGAGGCGTATTCAAAGGAGTTCGTCGCCGAACACCTGGAATCCGGTGACTGCCCGGCTCATGCCGCCGAATTCGAGACCTCCGTCGCCTTGGCCGCCTTTCCCGAAAACGCCCACTGGGAGGGTGTCGACTACGACGCCGAGACTTTCGATATCCAGAGCGAGAGCTACCGCGAGCAGGATCCCCGTTACGCCCGCGCAGCGCGTGATCTGGCGACGCCGCACAAGGGACGCCTCATGATCGACACCGCCGTCGAATGGGTGGCCGGACGCATGACGGAGATGATGGCGACCGGATCCGGTTGACTGATTCGATGACGGGCATCTACAACGTCGGCTCGTTGAACATCGACCATGTCTACGGCGTCGATCACATCGTCCGCCCGGGAGAGACGGTGGCAGGCAACGGGTACGGGATGTTTGCCGGGGGTAAGGGGGGCAATCAATCCGCCGCCCTGGCCCGGGCCGGTGCAGCAGTGTCCCATGTGGGGTGCATCGGCGCGGATGGCCTCTGGTTGCGGGAGGGTCTCGAGCAGCTCGGAGTGGATGTCTCCCACATCACCGTGGACCCTGAGACCGCGACCGGGCATGCGGTGATTCAAGTGGAATCAGACTCCGGAGAGAACGCGATCTTCCTGTACCCCGGGGGCAATCACAGAATCTCACCAGAGTCGATGCGGGCCGTGTTCAGCCAGATGCCAACTGGCTCTATCGTGTTGTTACAGAATGAGATAAACGCAACATCCGATGTGATCGTGCAAGCCGCAAACGAAGGGTACCCCGTGTACCTGAACCCGGCGCCCTTCCATTCGCAGGTGCTCGACTGGCCATTGGATCTGGTGGATGTGCTGATCGTCAACGAGACCGAAGCGGTGGGACTGGCGCAGAGCGGCGTGGGGGCCGAACCGGAGTCACTGATCGACGCCCTGCACGTCAGGTGGCCCCGGGCGGAGATACTTCTCACCCTCGGCGAGCGGGGTGCCATTCTCTCCGGGCCTGACGGTCGCGTTCGGACCGAGGCGGTCCATGCTGGCAGCCCCATCGACACGACCGCCGCTGGCGATACGTTCATCGGCTACTTCCTGGCGGCCAGAACCGGAGGAGAATCCTCCGAGAGCTGTCTCCTGCGCGCCGCCACAGCCGCGGGCATCTGCGTCACCCGAGCCGGAGCCCGGGTGTCCATTCCCAGTCTTGATGAAGTCCAATTGGCTCTCGGAGGGAACTGAAGCAGACGTGAAGATTACCAGCCTCGATGTCACCCCCCTGAAGAATCGCGGCCTGCTGCTGCAGGTATTCACGGACGAGGGACTCGTCGGCTACGGATCGCCGATGAACTACGAGCATGGCCGGACGGTGGAACGGGCTCTGCTCGACATGGCCGACTACCTGATAGGTCGCGATCCCCGTCAGATCGAGGACCATTGGCAGGTACTGTTCCGTTCCTCCTACAGTCGGCAGATGCCCATCCTGTTGTCCGCTCTCAGCGGCCTGGAGATGGCCTGTCTCGATATTCTGGGAAAGTCCCTCGACGCTCCTGTCTGGCGACTGCTCGGCGGTACCGTGCGCGACCGGATCCGCGTCTACAGCGGGATCGGCGGCCCCGAACCGGAGCGGTACGCTGAGAACGCGGCCGCCGCCGTGGCCCGCGGCTTCACCGCACTCAAGATGACCCCTTTCCCCGACCCGGTTCGCTACATCGATACGCCCGCTATGACACGAAGTATCGTCTCGCGCGTGGAGGCCACGCGCCAAGCCGTTGGGCCAGAGATAGATATCGCTATCGACTTCCATCGGGCCGTGAGTCCTGCCATGGCGAAGATCCTGATCAAGGAACTCGAACCCATACAGCCTCTGTTCGTCGAGGAACCGACTCACCCCGAGAATGTTGACGCCCTGCTGGAGATTACGCGATCGACCCATATCCCCATCGCCACGGGGGAGCGCAACACGACCAGATGGGGGTTCCGCGAGATCTGCGAGAAGAAGGCCGCCGCCATCCTGCAGCCGGACATCCGCCACTGCGGCGGCATTCTCGAGATGAAGAAGATCGCGGCCCTGGCCGAGATCCACTATCTGGCCATGGCTCCCCACTCGGCTGCCGACGCCGTGGGTGTTGTCGCTTCCCTGCATGCCATGGCCGGGACCCCGAATTTCCTGATCCAGGAGTTCGGCGGCGGCGCCGGGGATGGCCTGTTCACCGAGCCTCTTCTGTTCGAGGACGGTTTCGTCGCCATTCCCCAGGGACCCGGTCTGGGGATCGAGATCGACCCCGACGGCCTCGAAGCCCACCGTCTGACCGATTGGCGACTGCGCTCTATGCGGCGCCACCCCGAGGACGATTCCATCAACGATATCTGACGACGGCACGTTGACGGGGATCCGGAGTCATCGTATATAAGAGCAACCCCGCCAAGCACTTGCAGCACCCCATCCCACTCCCCTACCGTCCTATCACCTGTGAACCGGGACCGCCGTGAACGGGGACAAGATCCGTGACATCCTGCCGCTGCTGCGACCGCGCAGCGCCGAGCCGACGCTGTTCAGTCAGACGGTGTGGTACCTGCTCTGGGCCGGTCTGGCGATCCTCCTCGGCCTCTACATCATCCGCTGGGTCCGTCTGCGGCGACGGCGGCTGGAAGAGTTCGAAGAACTTGCCCGTGACGCGGGACTGAGTCCCCGGCAGATCGCTCTGCTCTACCGCATCGCCCGGCATCGCCGTATGCAGTCTCCCCCTCGCCTGTTGAGCTCCGCTCACGTCTTCGACCGTCAGGTGGGCCGCTACGCCACCGGCCTGGTCAGGGGCGATCGCGAACATCCTGAGCTCGACGCCATCGGCAACATCCGGGAGATCCTGGGCTTCGACGAACTCGACATCGATCAGGCTCTCTCCTCCACCCGCCAGGTCGATCGCGGACAGACGCTGAGGATCTGGGTCGATGGCGAGGAGGAGGACGAGCTGGAGGGCTTCGTGCCCTGGCGCGAGGGAGACACGGAGTACAGCTTCGTCACCGAGGTCATCGGCAAGGCGCGCACCGCTCACGCGGTGGCGGTAGAACACGCCGCCGTCAAGCGCATGCAGCACCGTGACTTCTACCGTATCGACGTCGGTTTCGACGCCGACTTCCTGGTTATTCCGCGCCAGGCAGAACGGGAGGATGGGGCAGAGGACGTCCATGGCGAGGCCGCCATCGGTCTGCTCGACCGGACACAGGACGAAGACGATATCCGCATAGCCGACTCGTCGGCCGTCGACGCGTCGACGTCCGGTGACGAACTCGAAGACAGCGATCCCTTCGCCGGCGCCACACGTGTCACAGGGTATGTCGTCAATCTGAGCGCCGGGGGGGGGGTGGCCATCGATGTGCCCCTCACCGGTCCACTGGCCAACGAGGACACGGCATGGGTCATCGACCCCGCCTTCGAGGGACCTTTTCCCCTGGCCGGCATCACCTGTGTTCCGGTGAGCACCGAGGCGGCGCCCGGAACACATGATAACTCCATGCGACGGATCAAGATGACCTTCGACGACCTGCCGACACCGGTGGAGAAGGAAATCGTCCGCAGTGTCTACGAACACCAACTGCAGTCTGCTGGCGGCCGGGGCGTGGCCCATCCCGACGCCCCCCATCGTCGATGACGACGATCTGCCGACGGCGTAGCTGTCCCTACAGCGGCATGTAGGACAGGTCGAAGACCCGTTCCACCAGCCACCCGAGCCCGAACAGCAGGATGAGGGCGGAGGCCAGCTGCACCACCCGCTCATGGAAGCTCTGCACGGACAACCACAGAATCAGCGGCAGCAGAAGCACGACGATGGTCACCTGGCCGATCTCGACACCGACGTTGAAGGCCAACAGCGACACGATCAACCCCTCGGACGGCAGCCCCAGATCCCGCAACACGTTGGCGAAGCCGAAACCGTGGACGAGGCCGAAGCCAAAGGTCAGGATCCAGCGGTGGCGGGTGTCCCGCAGCCAGAGGTTCTCCGCCGCAACATAGGCGATGCTCAGGGCGATGCCGGATTCCACGAGGCGTTGGGGCAGCACGACCCACTCGAGGGTTGCCAGTATGAGGGTGATACTGTGGGCCACGGTGAATGCGGAGACGATCTTGACCAGCGGACCCAGGCGTGAGCCGATGATGATCAGGGCCAGCAGGAACATGATGTGATCGTAGCCGATCCAGATGTGCTCCACGCCCAGCCAGACAAAACGCCCAGCCTGCGTCCAGAGGCTGACCGGCGCCTCCCGGAGTCCGACTTCGTGGACCGGATCCTCGGCGGACAGAACGGCGAGCCCCTCGGTGCGCCCCGAAACCGACAGCTTCAGCAGATTCCTGTGGACCGCCAGCAGGGGCGGCTGCAGCAGCTGAGAAAAATCGACCTGCACACGCACCGGGTCGGCGGGCAGGTCCAGGGCGTAGGACACCTTCAGGAACAGGTTGCCGTCGGCGTCACTCTCGACGCGGGGACGGTCGGGGCGCAGCGGCAGCGGTTCTCCGTCGGCACGGATCACGATACGGTCCCCCAGCCACGACTGAGTCTCAACGGCGGCGGTCAGCACCTCGTCGGCCCACAGGGCGCCATCGCCGTTGGTGTCCAGATCCGCACCGAACAACAGCAGCAGGTCCCCCTCGTCGAAGGCAAGCATGAGGTTGGCTGCGCCCTCCCCGACGATCAGGGTCGAGTAGCTGGTGTTGACCTGGTGGGCCAGCAGGGGGCATGCCAGAAGTGCCGACAGCAACACTACCGCAATTGCCCTCACGCTTGCATGGGCGCGGGAAACGTCATGAACTGGAGAGTGATTCAGATCCGGGTGCCGGCAGGAATGACGGCGTCCTTCGGTATGACGACGATACCCTCGCGAATGTGATAGCCGTCGCCGTCGGCTTCGGCTACGCGTCCATCGTTGCTGATGATGACCCCTTCGCCGATGCGGGCGTTCTTGTCGATGATGGCCCGATGGATCACGCTGCCGGAGCCGATACCGATGTCCGGCACGCCGCGCTCGGCATTACGCTCTCTGTCGGCATCCGATTCGTACACATCGGCGCCCATCACGACGGACTGATAGAGGCGCACGCCGGCTCGCAGCACGGTCCGTACACCGACGACGGACTGCTCGACTTCCGCATCCACCATCGTGCACCCCTCGGATACGATGCCGTGGTCGACGCGACAGCCGTGCATACGTGTACCGGCCAGGAAGCGCTGGTGGGTGAAGATGGGCGTATCGGGCTGATAGAACGAGAACCTGGACTCGGCATCGGTGAGTTCCAGGTTGGCGCGATAGAAGGCACTGATGGTGCCGATGTCGGCCCAGTAGCCGTCGAAGGTATGAGCGAAGACGTTGAGCTTCTCGATGGCTGCCGGGATAATGTGCTTGCCGAAGTCGTCCTGCTGATCTCCCATCAGCAGGCTGGTCAGAACCTGGGGCTCGAAGACGTAGATCCCCATGGAAGCCAGGTATCTCGCCTCCGGATCTTCTCCCGGAGCTTCGGGCAACTCGAGGTCGTCCAGCTCGGCGTCCGTCGTCGGCTTCTCACAGAAGGTGACGATCCGTCCCTCAGCGTCGACCTTGAGGATTCCGAGGCCAGACGCCTCCTCACGTCGCACCGGCTTGACCGCAATCGACACGTCTGCCTGACGTTGCCGGTGTTCACCAACGAAGCCGCGGTAGTCCATGCGATAGAGGTGATCACCGGAGAGGATGAGCACCTCGTGACCACGGCGCGAGTGGATGCGGCGCAGCTGCTTGCGCACCGCGTCTGCGGTACCCTGGTACCAGTCGGGTGAGTCCATCGTCTGCTCCGCCGCGAGGATCTCGACGAAGCCGCCGGAGAAGCTGTCGAAGCGGTACGTGGCGGACACGTGACGGTTGAGGGAGGCCGAGTTGAACTGGGTGAGGACGAACATCTTGTCCACACCCGAGTGAATGCAGTTGCTGATGGGAATGTCGATCAGCCGGTACTTGCCGCCGATAGGCACCGCCGGCTTGGACCGGACTTGAGTGAGGGGGAACAGGCGGGCCCCCTGCCCTCCCCCGAGGATTACGCCGATGACGTTACGCATGGTCGATTCCATCCATATCAGGAAAGATCGACGTGACCCCGCCCGGGGCGCAAGCCCAGCACCTGTTTGCCGCCTGACAGACGGGTTCCTTGTTTCTAGGCAGAAGCCGGATGGAGGACAGCGTGCTCGCCAACCTGCGAGGTGACAGGATGCGCGACGGCATCAGAGAGGAACAGAACAGCTCTTCCCACGGACCGACAGCGTGTCCGGCAGCGAAGGTGACGGGACACGAGGACGAATCCGGACGGGCAGAGACCCAAAACCGCGTGCAGCTGCAGATCAGGAACGCGGTGTGGCGGATGGAGAACTCTGACGATGTCGTCCACGTCGTCGAGAGTCTGCAGGATGGTCTGCGCGAACTACGTATCGACTATGATGTCTGCGCCATCAATGTCGTGGTATCGGAGGATCCCCCCAGAGTCAGCTACTACGAAATGCTGGCGGACGGCGACGAGGTCACGGTGGGGACCATCGGCAACGACGGCATCATCCTGCGCATGTGGCGGCGCGGCGAGCCCACCTACCGGCGTGATCTCGATCGCGAAGATCCCGACCACGAGCAGGCCACCATACGGCAGGTCACCTCGCCGGCCCGCTCCGTGCTGGACGTGCCCTTCGGCTTCGGCACCCTGGCCGTCAACAGCGCCAGGCCAGACGCCTTCTCACCTCGGGACATCAGCCACCTGCAGGCGGTTGCCGATGTCCTGACGGAGGCCTTCGGACGCTGGCAGGACCTGCGCCAACTGGAGCAGCAGAACCGGGAGCTGGCCGAGACTGGCCGCCTCCTGTCGGGGATCCACGGCATCATCGGCAAGGTCCTGCACTCCCTCGACCTGGAAGAAATCCTCGACCGGGTCTCGGAGGAGATTCTCACCGCTGGTCTCTTCCGCAGCCTCATGGTGGCCATCGTCGATCGCGATGCCGGTACGGTGCAGGTGGTCCGGGATGTCCTGGCCGTCGAGGGGCCACCGGAGGACGGTCGGATCGTCGATCCCCTCACTGGTGCCAGGAACATCACCGTCGTCTCCAGGGCACAACTGCGTGGCACCGGCACCGTCGGTCCCACCTACGCCGTCGACGACGCCAGCATGACCGCCCAGGTGGCACACAGCGGCGAGGTTGCCGTCGTCGAGGCAGAAGACGATGACTCGGACCTCTCGTTCTTCATCCCCATCCTGCATGGCGGCCAGGCCCAGGCCGTGCTGACCACCGGCAGCGGCGCTGATGCCAGGCAGGAGATGTTGCGTCGGATCGAGGCCATGCGGCCCCTCTTCGACCAGGTGGCAGCCGCCCTGCAGCACGCCCAGCTGTATCAGACCGCCCGTCACGAGATCGAACGGCGCACCCGGGCGGAGCGCGAGCAGACGATCTCCCTGTGTGTGCAGCGTGTGCGCAACCAGATCCTACAGATGGAATTCGAGCAGGACTGGGGCAACGTGCTGACCGCTCTGCGCGGCGAGCTGGACGGCCTGATGGACTACCTGGGCGGCGGCCTGACCCTGATCGACCGCGAGGCAGAAACGTACCAGTCGTGCAACATCCTCCCGGATGGATCGGTGAAGCTGGTGGACCACGACTCGCTGCCGGCGTCGCTGAAGCAGGCGCTGGACCTGCAGGTGCCGGTGTACCGGCACAACCGTGCCGAGATGGACGCTCTCGGAGAGGATATCAACCCTCAGGCCCATTCCCTCACCGTCAGTGCCCTTCCGGGGCGGCACCCTCACCGTCAGTGCCATCGGGGAGGACGCCTTCGACGAGCAGGACATCCACATCCTGTCGCAGTTCGCCCAGGTCATGTCCGAGGGCCACCAGCGCCTCGAGGAGATCGCCCGGAGCCAGCGTCAAGCCCGACTGCGCGACGCCGTCGCCGGCGTTCGTGAGCAGGTGTGGGGGATGGAGGTCGAGAGAGACCTGGTGAAGGTCATGAAGAGTCTTGGTGAGGGGCTTCGAGCCGCCGGCCTGCAGTTCACCGACTGCGGCCTCAATCTCGTGACGCCCTTCGAGGGCCTCCCGATGGTACGGTTCTACGCTGCCGAGCAAGAGGCCTGGATCGCCGGCGGCTCGGAGCACGGCGCCGATGTCGTGCGGCAGATCTGGTCCTCGGGGACGGTTGCCTATCGCCGTGACCTGCAGCGGGAGGATCTCTACGGCGAGGCAGGGCAGATCGAGCACAGCCTCGGGCATGCCGTCCGCTCCGTCGTCGATGTCCCCTTTCCCCACGGCACCCTCGCGGTGAACAGCACACTGCCGGATGCCTTTGACGCCGAAGACCTGGAAATCATCGAAGCGATGACTCAGGTACTGTCCGAGGGGGTCACCCGCATGGGTGACCTGCAGGCCCTGCAGCAGCGGAACCGCGCCCTGGAGGAGGAGGTCCAGGCACGCCGGCAGACTGAAGAAGCCCTGGTGGTGAGCGAATCCCGCTACCGGTCGCTCTTCGACAGCATGGAGAACGGCTGCGCTCTGCACGAGATGGTGTTGGATGATGCCGGTGAGCCCGTCGACTACGTCTTCCTGGAGGTCAACGACGCCTTTGAGAGACACACCACACTCAGACGCCAGGACCTGATCGGCCGGCGGGCGACGGCAGCCCTTCCCGGCATCGAAAGGGACCCCGCCGACTGGATCGGCACCTACGGCGCCGTGGTGCGGACGGGAAAGAGTACCGCTTTCGAGAACTACTCGGACGTGCTGGGCAAGTGGTTCTCCGTCATCGCATACCGGCCGGCGGACGGGCAGTTCGCCGTGGTCTTCACCGATATCACCGATCGCAAGCGCATGGAGCAGGAGCTCGTCGCCAGCCACCGGCTGCGCGCCATGGGTGAGCTGTCAGCCGGCGTCAGCCACAACCTCAACAACATCCTCACCGGTGTCCTGGCGCCTGTGCAGTTCCTGCAGATGATCACCGACGATGCGGAGATCCTTGAGCTTGCAGCCGAGATTGAAACATCCGGCAAGAGGGCCACCGAGATCGTCCAGCGCCTCAACCGCGCGGTCCGGCAGGAGCCGGAGAAAAAACTGGTGGGGATCCAGCTCAACGAATGCATCGTCGAGGCGATCGAAATGACCCGGCCGCGCTGGAAGGACGAGGCGGAGGCCCGCGGCTGCCAGATCCGGGTGTTCTACAGAATTTGGCGACATCGCACCCATTCAGGGCAGTTCGGGGGAGCTGAACGAAGTGCTGAGCAATCTGTTGTTCAACGCCGTGGATGCCATGCCCCAGGGCGGACAGATCACCTTCCGCACGCGGCGCGGCGCGGGCTGCACGATTCTTGAGGTCGAAGATACCGGGGTCGGGATGGATGCTGCGACCCGGCAACGTGTGTTCGAGCCCTTCTTCACGACCAAGGCCGATGTCGGCAGCGGCCTGGGGCTGTCCACCGCGTACGGCTCGGTGAAGCAATGGGGCGGCGAAATGGCGGTCGTCTCTACACCGGGCGTGGGCACGACCTTCTCGTTGCGGCTGCCGGTGTGGGCACATTCGACACCGAACTCCGCCGAACCGGCACAGGAAGGGGCTCAGGCGCCACCGAGCACGATCCTGGTCGTCGAAGACGACGAGGTCGTCTGCCGCGTGCTCGATCGCCTGCTGGGACTCGTCAACAGGGTCGACTTTTCCCACACCGGTCAGGAGGCCACACAGCGGATGGCACCGGGGAAATACGACATCGCTCTCATCGACCTGGGGCTGCCAGGCTTGCCGGGCGACCAGGTCGCCGATCAGCTCCGGAAGGTGGACCCGACGATCGCCACGGTGCTGATCACGGGATGGTCACTGCCCGATGCCGACCCGCGGTTGGCCAGCTTCGACTTCCGCTTGCAGAAGCCCTTCGGTGAACTCGAGGAAGTGCAGGCGACCCTGGCCCGAGCAGCGTCTCTCCATGAGGCCAGGGTGCAGGACGTGACCTGAGCACACCGGACGCTGCTGACCTGTTCTACGGCGTTGCCGGGACCGAACCGAGTGCGCCTCAATCCCGCGAGGCATCAACCCAGTGACGTGCACCCTCGGCCTGATTCAGCGCCCGGAGCAGCCGGGTATCGACGTCGTAGAGATCCTCGGTGGCACGAATCTGCCCGTCGGGTGCAACGCTTGCAGTCCAGTAGAGGATGTAGGTCGGTAGCGGTACGGGCAGATCGATGCGGCCCGTCTCACCCGCTGCCAGCAGGCGGTCGAAGCGCCGACGACCGGAGGGAGATGAGGCCAGCAACTGTTCGACGAGTTCGACGATGCCTTCCACACGCACGCAGCCGTGACTCAGATCTCGCGCCTGACTGCTGAACAGGTCGGTCCCTGGCGTGTCGTGCAGGTAAATGGCAAAGGGATTGAGCAGATCCAGTTTCACCCGCCCCAGCGGATTGCTGCCGCCGGGACGCTGCACGAACCGGTATTTTGATGAGAACCCGGAGGCTCGATCCCAGACGAGACTGTCCAGATTTGCTTTTTTTCCCGCATGCGTCCAGGCTTCGAACCCGCGCTGCCTCAACGACAGTGCGCGGCCCCCGTCTGTGAGGCCGATGGCAAGCTCTTCATCAGATATCCGGGGCGGTACATGCCACGATGGGTGTACGACGACGTGGGTCACCTCGCTGGCAAACTGGGGCGTCTGCCGGTACCGCTCGCCGACGATGACCCGGTGCATCTGCCGACGACCGTCGACGACGTAGTCGAGTTCAAAGTCGGCGATGCGCACCAGCAGATAACGACTGCCCAGATCACGCGGCAGCCAGCGCCAGCGTTCGAGATTGGCCCGCAGTCTGTCTTCTCCATCCGTGCCGACGGCCAATCCCTCCAGCGCCTGCTGCAGTCTGCGGTACTCTACTCCCATCGGCGCCAGCCGGCGCAGATTCACTCCCACCTGATCGAGGCCGATCGCCGTGGCCAGCAATCCGGACAGATCCGCCGGTGGCCGGCGCACCTGCCAGGAGATGCTGATCGTCGACGGGTCGACGGCGCCGCGGCGCAGATCGTCGGCATAGGCGAGAAATGCGGCGGTGAGGCCGATGTCGAGGCGCGCTGCCCGTGCCGGACTTGCGTCCCGGTCTGCACGCAGCCGGGTGACGGCGGAACGAAGATCGGGATGGCCGTAGATGTCAGCATCGAGGCCATGGTTGCGGGCGCCGGCAAGCTCTGCCAGCAGCTCGTCTGCCCGGGCGTGTACGCCGTGGAGGCCCGTCCAGGCCGGCTGGCCGTCGCGCCGCTGATAGAAGCTGCGCAACCACGCATCACGTTGCCGGCCCCGCCTGTCGGCCGGCTCTGACAGGCCGCGCAAGGCCCGCCGTACAGCCACACTGTGGTCGGCTGGGAGCAGATGTTCGCCGGACGACAGCGCCCCGCACCCCATGATCAGAACAGAGGCCAGGACCGGGTAACAGATCCTCACGCTGCCCCGCCTCAGCCTGTGAGCAGTTGCAGCAGAGCCGTGGCCACACCGAAATAGATGCACAGTGAGAGAATGTCGTTCACCGTCGTGATCAGGGGACCGGAGGCGACGGCCGGGTCGATGCCGAAAGTGCGGAACAGGATGGGAATCGTCGCCCCGAGCACGGCGGACAGCACAACGGCGGCAAACATGGCGACGCCGGCGCAGGGCGCCACGGGAGAGCCACCCGTCCACAGCCAGGCCACGACAAAGACGACGAGGCCGAGAAACGTGCCCATCAGTGCGGCGACGCGGAATTCACGCCACAGGGCCCGTCGGACCTCCTCCGGCTGCAGGATCCCGGTGGCCAGGCTGCGCACCGTCACCGTGGAGGTCTGGATACCGGAGTTGCCTCCCATGGCCATGATCGCCGGCACGAAGAGGACCAGCGGACTCAGAGCCGCCAACACGCCGGAGAAGAGGTCGAGGACACCGCCGGACAACAGCGTACCCAGCAGACAGAACAGCAGCCATGGCAGACGGCGGCGCATGACACCGATGACGCTGCGATCCTCCATTTCCGCGGAGCTGGTGGCCGCCATCTTCAGGTTGTCTTCCGTGGCTTCCTCCTGGATGACGTCGACGATGTCGTCTACCGTCACCTGCCCGACGAGGATACCCGCCGCATCGACCACGGGCAGGGCGAGCAGATCGTAGTCGGCAAAGATCTCGGCGATCTCCTCCTGGTCCATGTCGGCACGCACCGTGATCGGTTCATGGTCGGCCACCGAGGACAGTTGTGCCTCCCTGTCAGCCAGAAGCATGCTGTGCAGGGACACGCTGCCGACGAGACGGTCCCTGTCATCGACGACGAATACCGCAAGCGGCTCCTCCGCATGGTCACCGGCACGGGTCCGCAGATGGTCGATAGCGCCGGCCACGGTGACGTTGTCCGTGACCGCCACCAGGCGCGAAGTCATGATGCCGCCCCCCGAATCCTCGGGATGCTCCATCAGTTCGCGGACCTCGTCCGCCTCCTCCACTTCCATCAGCGACAGCACGCGCTCGCTGTGCTCATCGGGAAGATCTGCGAGCACGTCCGCGGCATCGTCCGGCGCCATCTCCTCGAGGATGCCCGACAGCGCCTGATCGTCCAGCTCTTCGGCCACGCTGACCACGGTGGTGGCATCGAACTCGGCCAGGACACCGGCAGCCAGGGACTCGGCCAGCAAGGCCATGCAGCGCCTGCGATCGTCGCCATCGAGGCGACGCAGCAGATCCGCCAGGTCGACGGCATGCTGGCTGTTGAGGACCAGACGGAGTGTCGCCACATCGGCGGCGGCGAGGGCCTCCCGTGTCGTCGTCAGCAGGACGTCGCGGCGCTCCTGCAGGCCTCCGTGGGCCAGCGTATCGTGTGGTGTGTCGCTCATAGTGCAGGGAATATAGACGCCGTTGCCGCCTCGGCGAAGACCTCGTAAACTCTCAGTCCACTTGAAGTTGCGAGGATTTCGTATTGTACTGGCTGGTGCTGGCCTCCCTTACGTCTCTCGGGTTCGGCCAGCTGTTCAAATGGTCGCAGCGTCGTGGCTGCCACGCGCCCACCGTGGTCAGCGCCAACTATCTCACCCTGGCGGCGGTCCTGGCCATCTGGCACCTGTGGACGGGGAACGACTTCGCTGTCCCAGCGTCGGTCATCGTGGGCGGCGCCATGGGGCTGTCCTTCATCGTCGCCATGCTGGTGATGACGGGCGCCCTGGAACGATTCCCCGTGGGCATGGTGCTCACATCCTTCCGGCTGTCCATTCTCGCTCCCGTCGTCGTTTCGGTCTGGTTGTGGGGAGAGTCCCTTTCGGCGGTTCAGGCAAGCGGAATCGGTCTGGCTCTTGTGGCCCTGGCGCTCATCTCGATGTCGCGCTCGTCTGGCCGGAGCCGTCCCGTCGTCGGCGCCGCAGCCCTGCTCACCGCCCTGGCGGTGTTCGCCACGCAAGGTGTGGGGCAGATCTGTCTGGGATGGGTGCACTACGCCGGACTCGACGAACAGCGCCTCACCGTGCTGATGACCTGCGCGGCGACGGCGGGCACTGGGGGCGGCCTCGTTCTGCTGGTCCGGCGACATCGCCCCAGGATCCGCGACCTGCACATGGGGGTCGGCATTGGCCTGTTCAACCTCGTGGCACTGGCCACAACCCTCACCGCGCTCATGCACCTCGACAGGACGCTGTTCTTCCCTGTCACCGGATGTCTCGTCGTACTGCTGGATGGCCTGTTCGCCCACCTGTGGTGGAAGGAGCGGATGGGCCGCGTCGGCGCCTTGGGCGCCGGTCTCGGGGCGCTTGCCCTGCTGCTCGTGTTGTAACTTTAGGGCAACGGAGGAGGGAGATAACTGATGGGAGATAGACTCGCCGGCCGTACCGCCCTGGTCACCGGCGCCGCCCGTGGGATCGGCTACGCCATCTGCGAGCGCTTCGCCGCCGAAGGTGCCCGGCTGGCCATGACTGACATCGATGAGGAAGGCGTGCAGGCTGCCGCCGTCACCCTTGGTGGCGACGGCCCTCAGCCTGTCCCCGCGCGCCTCGATGTTGCCGACGTCGGCACCAGTCGCGCCGTCATCGAGTCCCTCATAGGTGAGCTGGGCCAACTCGACATTCTCGTCAACAATGCCGGCTTCGTCCGCCACACCACGGCCTTCGACTGCACCGAGCAGGACTGGGATCGTATGGTAGACGTCAATCTGAAGGGTGTATTCTTCTGCGCCCAGGCCGTTCTCCCCCACATGCGCGACCGACGCCGGGGTGCCATCGTCAACATGTCCTCCCTGGCGGCCAAGACCGGGGGTGTCGCCGCGGCGCCACCCTACGGCGCTGCCAAGGCCGGGGTCTCCGCTCTTACCGTACACCTGGCCAAGGTGATGGCCCCCTTCGGCGTACGCGTCAATGGCCTGGCGCCCGGGGTCATCGACACCGACATGGTACGCGGCATGGGATCGTCCGACCACGTGGGTCTGGCCAAGCAGATCCCCCTCGGCGAGAAGGGACGCGCCGAGGACGTAGCCAGCGCCGCTCTGTTTCTCGCCTCGGACGAGGCGCGTCACATCACCGGAGAGATCGTCGACGTCAACGGCGGCCTCTGGATGGACTGATCTCGAAAACAACCCCAGAGGGAGCGAGAGAGAAGATGAAGGGAATCGTTCTGGCCGGTGGGCTCGGCACACGCCTGGTGCCATTGACCCGCGTCGTGTGCAAACAGCTGCTGCCCGTGTACGACAAGCCGATGATCTGTTACCCCCTGTCGATCCTGATGCTCGGCGGCATCCGGGAGATCTGCATCATCTCGACGCCGCAGGACTTGCCCATCATCCGCAACTTCCTCGGTGATGGCACCGCCCTCGGCGTGGAGTTCACCTACATCGAACAGGCCAACCCCGAAGGTATTGCCCAGGCCTTTCTGCTGGCCGAGGACTTTCTCGCGGGAGACAATGTCACCCTCGTGCTCGGGGACAACGTGTTCTACGGTGACTACTTCTACGGTGACACCGGCTTTGTCCGGGCCGCCCGTGAGTTTGCCGGTGGCGGTCTCATCTTCTGCTACTACGTCTCCAACCCGGAGGACTTCGGCGTCATCGAGTTCGACGGGGACGGTCGTGTCCTCGGGATCGAAGAGAAGCCGGATCGACCCAAGTCCAACTACGCCGTACCCGGTCTCTACATCTATGACGGCGATGTGGTGGAGGTAACGAAGAACCTGAAGCCCTCAGGCCGCGGCGAGCTGGAGATCACCGATGTGAACCGCACCTACCTGGAGCGTGGTGATCTGCGCGTCGAGCAGCTGGGGCGCGGCATCGCCTGGCTCGACACGGGCACGCCGGGCAGCCTGCAGGAGGCCAGCAGCTTCATCGAAGCCATCGAGAAGCGCCAGGGATTGAAGATCGCCTGCCTTGAGGAGATCGCCTTCGATCAGGGCTTCGTCGACCGCCCCGGCTTCGAGGCGCTCATCGACACCTACCCTGAGAAATGCGATTACAATGAATACCTGCGGGCGGTGCTGGCGCAGAAGGTCTGAGCTCAGCGCAGCCGGACTTCCCTGCCCGTCTCCGCTGACTTGTAAATGCCATCGAGCATCTGCATCAACTGCACGCCCTGCTCGCCAGACATCAGCGGCGTTTTCCCCGTCTGGATACACTCGGCGAAATGATCGGTCTGACCGGCAAAGGCGTCGAGCTTGGGCACGTCCGGCGTGATATCCTCCTGCACGCCGCGACGTTCGGTGTAGATCCTCAAGGGACTCAGTTCGGCGCCACCCTTTGTCCCGGCCAGGTGAATGCCCCCGCCACCGGGAAGATTCAGAGCCCAGCTGCACTCCAGAATCAGGGTTGCTTCATTGGCGAAACGAATGAGAGAGAAAGCAGCGTCATCGACGTCGAAGGTGTTCCCCTTGGGCACGACGTGGGCGAACTTGCTGTAGGCGGCGCCGGTGACCGACACTGGCTTCGGCGTGCCCATCAGCCACCACGCCTGATCGAGGGCGTGGACACCGATGTCGATGAGGGCGCCACCACCGCTCCGCTTCTTGTCGGTGAACCAGGAGCGCGAGCCGAGAGGGATACCGCGACGACGATGGTAGACGGCGCGACCGAAGTAGATCTCGCCGAGCTCCCCCCGCTCGATGTAACTCTTCGCTGTTGACGTGGGGCCACTGAAGCGCTGGCAGAGAGCGTACATCAGTGTCAGTTGGGCATCGGTGGCGGTGGTGGCCAGCTTGCGGGCCTGTTTCGTGTTCAGTGCCGGCGGTTTTTCGCAGATCACATGCTTGCCGGCACGCAGCGCGTCGAGGCTCACGGGGGCATGGAGGAAGTTGGGCAGGCAGACGCTGACAGCGTCCACACCTGCCTCACGCAGCATCTCTCTGTGATCGGCGTAAACGCCGTCGATATCGTTCTCAACCGCTACCTGCGCCGCCAGCGGCTGGTTCATGTCACATACGGCCACCACGTCTGCCCGACGGGACTGGGCATACCCTTTGAGGTGCTCACGACCCGGCCACCCGAGGCCGATCACACCTACTCTCACCCGCTTCACCATCTCTTGTGATCCTCCATGCTGAGGGCTTCGGCAACACCTGCCGGATCGTCCTGAGGGGGCAGGCTGCCCTCAACCGCGGGCGGCTGCCAGTTCTTCAACGAGGGCGCCGTAGGTGGTCTCTCCGCCGTCTTCCCAGGCGGCCAGCAGTGCCGAACCGACGGTGCCGATCTCGACCCGGCCGTGCAGGGCGGTCAGGTCTTGACCGCGACGCAGGCCGAATCCCAGGGCCAGGGGCAGGTCGGTCGCCTTGCGGTACCTCTTGAGGAAACCAAGATCTGCCTCGAAGTCCGTCGCTTTGCCGGTGACTCCCTTGCGCGCCACGGCATAGATGAAGCCGCTGGCCCGCTCCCCCAGGCTCTGCAGCCGTTCCACCGTGTTCGTCGGTGTCATCAGCAGGATCGACTCGAGCTCGTGAGTCTGGCTGGCCTTCGTCAGCTCGCCGTATTCCTCCCATGCCAGATCCGGCAGGATATAGCCGACGGCCCCAGCTTGGGCGAGACGCTCGCAGAAACGCTCGGCACCGAGGCGGAAGACGGTGTTGTAGTAGCCCATGAACAGCCGCGGAAAACTACAGACATCCCCGGCCTCGGCGACGAAATCGAAGTAGTCGTCCACCCGGAGACCCGCGGCCAGTGCCTCCTGGTTGGCACGCACAAAGACGGGACCGTCGGCGACGGGCTCGCTGAAGGGCATCTGCAACTCGACCAGGTCCACGTCATTGGCCGCCATGATCCGCAGCATCGTCCGATTCGCCTCGAGGGACGGGTACCCGACGACGAGGTGTGTCATCAGCAGGATCTTCCGATCGCCTCCGGAGAGTCGCTGCCGGACGTATCCCTGCAGGCCACTCACAGCTTTGCAGCTTTATCTTTGAGAAAATCCGTCCAACGCGTATCACCGAGGGCGTCGCCGATGGTGAAGATGTCCTTGTCACCCCGGCCCGAGAGGTTGATGAGAATGATGCTGCCCTCGGGCGTGGATGGGGCCTCGCGCAGCGCACCGGCCACTGCGTGGGTGCTCTCGAGAGCACCGATGATCCCTTCTGCGCGCATCAGCTTCCTGATCCCGGCGATGACCTCGTCGTCGGTGGCTGACTCGAAGCGCACGCGCTCTGTCTCATGCAGATGGGCGAGAATGGGACTGACCCCGATGTAGTCGAGTCCGGCTGAGACCGAATGGGTGTGCCGCATCTGACCGTCGTCGTCCTGCAGGAAATAGGTCTTGAACCCCTGGGCGACACCTGGCGAGCCATCACCACCTGCGAGGCGCGCGGCATGCTCACCGGAGGCGATGCCGTGGCCACCCGCCTCGACACCGACGAGTTCCACGGCCTCGTCATCGAGAAACTCGAGGAACATGCCCGTGGCGTTCGAGCCGCCGCCGACGCAGGCGTAGATCCGGTCGGGCAGCCGACCTTCGCGCTCCAGCATCTGCGCCCGCGCCTCTTCGCCGATGATTCGCTGCAGCCAGGCGACCATCGTCGGAAACGGATGGGGACCGCACGCGGTGCCGAGCACGTAGTGGGTGTTCTCCATCGAGTCGGTCCAGTCGCGGAAGGTCTCGTTGATGGCATCCTTCAGTGTCGCTGAGCCGTCCTCGACGGAGACGACCGTAGCACCCATCTGCTCCATCCAGAACACATTCGGCCGCTGTCGTTCGACGTCGACGGCGCCCATGTAGATGGTGCAGTCGAAGCCGAAGCGTGCCGCCATCGTCGCCGTGGCCACGCCGTGTTGCCCGGCGCCGGTTTCGGCAATGACCCGCGTCTTGCCCATGCGCTGCACGAGCAGGCCCTGACCCACGACATTGTTGAGTTTGTGCGCTCCGGTATGGTTGAGATCTTCGCGCTTGAGATACAGACGGCGCCCACCGCCGACTTCGGCGGAGAGATTCTCCAGCAACGTGAGGGGGGTGGGACGACAGGAATACGTCTGCAGAACCTGGGTGTAAGTCTGCCAGAAGGCGGGATCGCGACGGGCGTCGTCGAACGCGGCAGTCAGCTCATCGAGGGTGGTGCGCAGAATCTCGGGCAGGAAGGCGCCGCCGTACGTGCCGAAGTACCCGGGCCGATCGCCGCCAAACAGAAGCCTCTCCCAGGCGGGGGTACCCGGTCTCTCGGTTGGGCTCACGCCCCTACTCGACAAGGGCCTTGCGGAGAGATCGCCCCGGGGGTTCTTGGGCAGGTGGGTGCGATCTCGTCCTGGCGGCGTAGGCACACCACTTGGGTCACAATACCGGTCACGCCGCTCCTACTCCACGAGTTTGGCGCGCTTCAGAGCGTCGAGCATGGCCGTATTCGCTGACCCCTCTGACTCTTTCTCCTGGCGCTGACGCTCGGCGAACTCCTTGAGGTTCGTCGCTCCCTCGACCTGCTCGGCGCGTCGAATCGACAGCCGCAGGCGCTTGCGCTTGTTGTCGACCTCCATGACGGCAACCTTCACCTCTTCACCGACACTGACCACGTCACGAGGGTGATTGACACGGCGCTCGGCCAACTCGGACACATGAATGAGGCCACGAACATTGGGCGCCAACTCGACGAACGCACCGTACTCTTCGACACCTTCGATCTTGCCCATGGTCACCGTGCCCGCCGGGAACTGCGACCGCACTTCGTCCCAGGGATCCTTCTCGAGGGCCTTGATGCTCAGCGAGATCCGCTCCTTGCGACGGTCCCCCAGATTCTTGACGGCGATCACTTTCACCGTCACCTCCTCCCCGGGCTGGACGACATCCTTCGGATGGTTGACGCGTTCGTGGCGCATCTCCGAAACATGGATCAACCCCTCGACGCCCGATCCGACGTCGACGAAGGCGCCGAAATTCTCCAGCCGGGTCACCGTACCGGTGAGCTGCGTCCCATCGACGATCTTCTCGCGAATCTCGACAGCATCCTTCTCCTGCTCGGCCTCGAGCAGAGCCCGTCGCGACAGCACGATGCTGCGGCCGTGGTCACGGAAACGGATAATCTTGAAAGTCATCTTCTTGTCGCGGTACTGCTCCAGATCCTTGGTGAACTGGGTGTCGACCTGTGAGACTGGACAGAACGCGCGCATGCCTTCCAGGTCGACGCCGATCCCCCATTTGTTCACCGCCATGACCTTGCCCTCGATGGGGATCCCAGCCTTGTAGGCCTTGTACAGGGTATCAGCCTGGCGTGCCTCGCCACTGACGAAACGCGAGAGCACGACACTGTCGGCATCGCTGACAACAAAGGCCTCGAGGGGTTCACCGACCTTGAAGGCCAGTTCGCCATCCTCGCCCTTCATCTCCGTGGTGCGGATCATGCCTTCACTTCGACCGCCGAAATCGACGAAGCAGTTCTCCTCGCCGAGGCGGACGAGCACACCGCTGACGCGGTCGCCGACCTTGACCTGGAGCACACCGGCATCGGCGCCAGCCTGCTGGTCGAGGAGGGCATTCATGTCAACGGTGGGCGCGGCAGCGGCCGGTGCCGGGCTCTCCTCCGGTGGCTGGCTTGCCGCCGGTTCTACCGGAGCGGGCGGCGCAGTGGGTGGCGGCGTGGCGGCCGGCGCGACAGCGACAGGAGCTTCGCTTGCAGGCGGCGTGACGGGCGGTTCGGTTGCCGGCGCCGGGCTCTCCTCCGGTGGCTGGATTGCCTCAGGCTCTACCGGAGCGGGCGGCGCAGTGGGAGGCGGCGTGGCGGCCGGCGCGACAGCGACAGGAGCTTCGCTTGCAGGCGGCGTGACGGGCGGTTCGGTTGCAGGTGCCGGGCTCTCCTCTGGTGACTGGCTTGCCTCAGGCTCTACCGGAGCGGGCGGCGCAGTGGGAGGCGGCGTGGCGGGAACCGTGGGCTCGGCGGCGACGGCAGGCTCAGTGGAGGCCGGCGGCGTGGACGTCTCAGGAGCGACAACCGATCCGTCGACGGACGGCGTTTCGTCAGCCGACGCCAGAGTACCAGAGCCGTCCGCCACTGGCGTCTGTGGCGAAGTGGCCTCCTGCGGCTCCGGCCCTGATGGATTGTCTGCCGGTGAGTCCTGGCTCGGCGGTTGGGACATGTTCAGAGTCTCCTGCGGTGGAACACTGGCTGTGGTGAACGAGGCGATATCCTACGGTTGCAGCAGAACTTTGCCTGTCGTCTTGCGGCCCTCGAGGGCCCGATGGGCATCGGCGGCTTCACCCAGGGCGAAGCGGGCGCCGACACGAACGTCAAGTTTGCCCGACCCGACCCAGCCGAGGACCTCGCCGGCTCTGGCCAGCATGTCCTCGCGGGTGAGAGTGTAATGAGCCATCGTCGGCCGCGTCAGGAACACAGAACCCTTCTGACTCAATACCTGGGGATCCAGCGGCGGCACGGGACCGCTGGACTGTCCGAACAACACCATGGTGCCGCGCGGCTTCAGCAGATTCAGCCCCTTGTCGAAGGTGGTGGCGCCCACTGAATCGAACACGACCTCCACACCGGCATTGTCGGTCAGCCTCTGCACCTCGGCCTCAAAATCGGTCTCGGTGTAGCGGATGACCTCGTCGGCTCCGGCACCCCGTGCCAGTTGCTCCTTCTCGTCGGTGGACACGGTACCAAGCACGCGGGCGCCACGCATCTTGGCGATCTGCACGAGCAGCAGCCCCACGCCACCGGCGGCGGCATGGATGAGAGCCGTATCCCCAGGGCTGAGCGGATAGGACCCCGTCGCCAGGTAATGGGCCGTCATCCCCTGGAGCAGCACGGCCGCCGCCGCATCAGCGCCGACGCCGTTGGGCAGGGGCACGAGTTTGTCGACGGGCACGGCTGCCGCTTCGGCATAGGACCCGATATGGCCGGCGTAACCGACTCGGTCGCCGACAGCCACCTCGGTCACACCATCGCCGACGGCCGTGACGGTACCGGCCCCCTCCATTCCGGGAGTGCAGGGCAGGTCGACCGGATACAGACCCTGACGATGATAGGTATCGATGTAATTCAGGCCTACGGCCTCGAGTTTCACGACAGCTTCTTCCGCCTCCGGGGTCGGCTCCGGTGCATCTTCGTACGTCAGCACCTCTGGCCCACCGTGCTGGTGGAAGCGGGTTGCTTTCATCAAGGCTCTCGTCTGTTGAGGTTTCCGATGGAGACTGATAAAGGTAACAAGCCGCCCACGGTCTGAGCAAGGAGCCGACCCGGCTACTTCTCTCTCACACGTCGCAGCGACAGCACGGGCGTGAAGGGCTGCACGGCCGACCGTGACCACCAGATGCCGCGCTGGCGCTCCTCCGGGCTACTGAAGCGGTAGTCGTACAGGCGTGCCCGCAGGTATCGGGGCGGCCTTCCCGAGAAGGGGTCCACTGCGAGCAGATCCAGGACGCCGGGTGTTCCCTCGAGCAGACGGGCGGCGAAGTGGCCGAACCACGGCGCCCGCTCATACCCTCGCAGGGCCGCGAACCACAGCTGCCAGTCGAGTCGCGGCATGTGCAGCGGGGCAAACGTCGGACGGCGCTGCAGATGGGTGGGCTTCCAACGGAAACCGTACTCCTGCCAGGTGTCTCCGTCATCACTGCCCTCGACAACGATCTCCGGACGCTCTGTCGTCATGCTGGCGAACAGACCGTAGCTGCTGGTCAGGTGCAGGGGGGCCAGCTGCCGTTGCAGAGGCAGCAGCAGTCCGGCGCCCGGCAAGGTCAGGCCGATGGTGGCACCCAGATGGGCGGTTCCTAGCAGAAACAACAGGACCGTCACCGGCGTCAGCACCAGGCCGGGCCAGGTCCGCACTGCATCCGCAAGAGGCGTGTCATCGCGGGCGCCGCCGGCAAGCAGCGGCAGACAGAGCACGAGAGTCAGCAGGTTGAAGAAGCCGTAATTTCCGGTCACGCCGATGACGAACATCAGACCGGCGAAACCGCAGGCCGCCACCTGACGCCACCGATGGGAACCGAAGATGGCCAGAGGCAGCACCAGCTCGATGCCGAAGGTGGCCACTACCTCAAGAACATGGAACCACGCTGGCAGGTGATGGGCGAAGTGACTCGTCCAGGACGGGATGGGCTGCGTCTCGTAGTGGAAGGTCGTCGCCGTCAGGTTGCGCCAGGTGGGATCACCACTGAGCAGCTTGACGATTCCGGCGGACCACATCAGCCGGAAGATCAACCAGCGCGACAGCCACACCACGGCACGGGAAGGCGAACCGGGCCAGATGCCCCTTGGTCGCAACGTCAGCGGCGCCCACAGAATGGCCAGAAACCCCGCCTCCAGCAGCAGGATGTCCCACTGATAAGACAGGAACACCTGGCCGCCATGGATCACGGACAGGTAGCCTATCCAGCAGAGGCACAGGCTCAGAGCGGGGGCCACGCCGACCACGCCGAGCAACGCTGCCAGGCAGCCGGCGCCACACAGCAGGTCGATGGCCGTGTCTCCGGCACCCAGCCAGAGAAGCGTGGGCAGGCGCAGCACAGCATCAACGGTTCCCAATTGCTGCTCTGCCGACGCCAGAAAACGTCCCGCAGGCAGGATGCCGTGTTCGCCGATCAGCCCATGTGCCTGGCGCCAGAACGAGACGAAGGCGATGGCATAGACGCCGGCCATGGCCCGCGTGAACAGGGCTCGAACGAGAGCCGGAGACAAGGGGACGGGGATTCTGCTAGCGCTCCCCGGAGAGCGCCTGTACAGCTCGCGAGGCCATGAATCGAACGCCACTGTCGGGATCGTCCCGGCTCACCTGTTGGAGAGGCCCGAGGGCGGCCGGATCGCCGATCTGGCCCAGGGCGTGGGCGGCGTGTTTGCGCACCTCGGGACGCCCATCCTCGAGCAGGGCCAGGGCCGGATCATAGGCGGAAGCTGCCTGCTGGCTCGCCAGACCGACGAGGGCGGCGTTGACTACCACGTACGCCGTGTCGGTCAGGGCGGCGAGCAGCGCATCCGTGGCCGCCTCCGTTCCGAGCTGCCCGAGGGCGTGGGCGGCGCCCATGCGAATCCAGTCGTCGGCATGGACCAGCAGGCCGCCAATATCGGCGGCCGCTTCGTCGGCCCCGGTCCGGGCCAGCGTCTCGGCGGCACGGACCACGAGGCTGCGATCCGGGCGATCCAGCATCTCTACCAACCGCCCACGGGCGGCGGCCCCGAAGGCGATCAGGTCGACCTCGAAGTCGATCCGCTCTTCTCCTCCCCGCAGCTCGAAAAGACGGGCGACGAGAGGCAAACCGACCGTGTCACGGGCGGACACGGCTTCATCGATGAGGGCCCGCACCAGGCGTGGGTGCTCGGCATAGCGGCTGGCGAGGAATTCCGGATCCAGACGCAGCAGACCACGCCCGGCGGCGAGGCGGGACGAATCCGGCTTTGCCCGGTCATCGAAACTGTGTCGCAGAGTTGACGCCCTGGCGGCGATCTTCATCTGGGCGCGGTTCCAGCGATCGTCGTCATCGGCGCAGGCGCCCCCGAGCAGTACGCACAGACAGATGGACAGTGCCGACGCCTGCTTGACCGAAAATGAACACTCCCGTAGCCTACTTCGCAGTCCCAAGCGAACCTCCAATAGAATTCGAGATGATCATGGCCAGGAAGCCTCTCAATCTGATCCTTTTCGGCATCGACAGTCTGCGCGCCGACCACATGAGCTGCTACGGGTACGGGCGGCAGACGACACCGCACATCGACAGACTCGCCAGCCAGGGCGTGCTATTCGAGAACAACTACGCACCGCACATCCCGACGACCTCAGCCTATGCCTCCATGTTGTCGGGCAAGGACTGCTTCTCCACGACCGTCGTCGCCCTGCGCCACAAGGGCGGCCTGCCCGATCACGTGCAAACTTTGCCCGAAATCCTGCGCGCCTCCGGGTACGACACATCCTGCGTCGGCTTCACCGGCAACCCCAGCTCACGGGGCTTCGACAAGTACATCGACTACCCGTCCTGGGGCAGCTGGGCCGAGGGCCGCAGCCCGAAGGCGGAGAAGCTGAACGAGGTCGCCGTGCCGGAACTCGAGCGCCTGGCAGGTGGAAAGAAGCCGTTCTGCCTCTTCCTGCGCCACATGGACCCCCATGCCCCCTACCTGCCGCCGGCACCCTTCGAGCGCATGTTTTACTCCGGCAACGAATTCGACCGATCGAACAAGTCGATGGAACCGGTGATGAGCTTCAAGCCCTTCTGCGATTTCTTCGCCGACTGGATGCCCCCCGGTATCACCGATGCCGACTACGTCACGGCCCAGTACGACGGTGCCGTCGCCTACATGGATGCCGCCATCCAGCGGCTGCTGACCCGCGTCGATGAACTGGGCCTGAGCGAGAACACACTGATCGTCCTCAACGGCGATCATGGCGAAACTCTCTACGAGCATGAGTGCTGGTTCGATCACCATGGCATGTACGAGAATACCCTGCACGTTCCCCTGGTCCTGAGACTGCCCGGCAAGCTGCCCGCCGGACAGCGCGTGTCCGGCTACTCGCTGCATCAGGATCTGGTACCCACCATGCTCGAGCTGATGGGCGTGAAGCCGAAGAAGAAGATCGACTTCGATGGCTCGTCCCTGCTACCCATGGTTCGTGGCAGGAAGGCGAGCAACTACTCCGACTTCTACATCACCGAGTGCACCTGGATGCGGAAGCACGGATGGCGTACTCCGGAATGGAAACTGATCGTAGCTCTGGAACCGGACTGCCACTTCAAACCCGAAGTCGAACTCTACAATCTTGTGGAAGATCCCCTGGAGCTGAAGAACCTGGCCAACAGAGAGAAGGGTATGACGACGGCCCTGCGCCAGCGCCTGGAGAACTGGGTCGCCAAGCGCGAGAAGGAAACGGGCCGCACCAATCCCATGTATACGAACCTCAACTGGCACGGCACCAGCCATGAAGGTCCCTTCACGTCATCGCAGCAGGCCTACGACACGCTCCACATCGGGTCGGTGGGGGCCGCCAATCGCCTGCAGGCCGGTCCCCAGAAGAAAGCGCGAGCCAGCGCTGCAAAGAAGAAGCCCGCCAGAAGGAAGAAGTGAAGTTTCCGCCTCCGCGGGGTCTCCCGTGGAGGCAGAAACTCAGTTACGTAGACCGGCGAAAGCCCAGTCGAGCCAGGGCGTCAATGCCCGCACATCGGCCGACTCCACCGTGGATCCGCCCCAGATCCGCAGTCCCGGGGGGGCATCGCGGTAGGCGCCGATGTCGTAAGCCACGCCTTCGGTCTCCAGGGCCTTGACGAGCTTCTTCGCCTGTTGCGCCTGCTCATCTGCTGACAACCCCGAATACCAGTCGTCGACGATGCGCAGGCAGATCGAGGTGGACGAACGCGTGGCGTGGGCGCCGGCGAGGAACGCTGCCCACGAACCACTGCCCTCCACCCACGTCTCCAGCACCTGCAGATTCTCCTGTGACCGACCGATCAATGCCGGCAGGCCGCCGAGATCCTCGGCCCAGCGCAGACCATCGAGGGCATCTTCGACGCACAGCATGGAAGGTGTGTTGATCGTGCTGCCCCGGAAGAGCTGCTCGTCGAGCTTGCCCTTCTTCGTCATGCGGAACAGTTTCGGCATCGGCCAGCTCGGCTGGTAGGACTCCAGTCGTTCCACCGCTCTGGGTCCGAGTACGAGCATACCATGGGCCGCCTCCCCACCCATCACCTTCTGCCAGGACCAGGTGACCACGTCGAGTTTCGCCCACGGCAGGTCCATGGCGAACACGGCGGACGTGGCGTCGCAGATCGTCAGCCCTCCACGATCGTCCGCAATCCAGTCTCCGTCGGGCACACAGGCGCCGGAGGTCGTGCCATTCCAGGTGAACACCACATCACGGTCGGCCTCGGCCCGGGTTAGATCGGGGAGTTCACCGTACTCAGCGGTGAAGGTGCGCACATCGTCCAGCGGCAGTTGCCTGGTCAGGTCGGTCACCCAGCCGGCGCCGAAGCTCTCCCAGGCCAGCACGTCCACCCCTCGCGGACCCAGCAGCGACCACAGGGCCATCTCCACCGCGCCCGTGTCGGAGGCGGGGACCACGGCAATACGATGATCCGCGGGGATCTGCAGAACGCTGCGCGTACGGTCGATGACCTGTTGCAGCTTGCCCTTGCCCAGAGCGGACCGGTGCGAGCGGCCGAGGGCGGCGTCCTCGAGCGCCGCCAGCGACCAACCGGGCCGCTTGGCACATGGCCCGGAAGAGAAGCAGGGATTCTTCGGTTTGGTGCCGGGTCTTTCAGACATGATCATCCAGATCAAAGACGCATTCCATGTTTGCCCACCACTCCCCTGCCGCGGCCTCGGGGACCGGTTCCTGGAAGGTCCGCATCAGTTCGTCCCATTCGGCCGCCTTCGGGTTCTGCTCCACGTAGCGGGCGAAGTCGCGGGTCGGCTCGAACTCTTCCGTCGTCGCCATGTGCATGAACATACGCGTGCCCAGAAGAAAGATGTGCATCTGCAGGACGCCGACTTCACCGAGGCCCTGCAACGGCTCGGGCCAGGGATCGCGGTGGTAGGCCTTGTACTGTTCGATGATCGTCGGGTCCGACTTCAGTTGCAGGGTCAGTCCGAAGTGTTTCATGATTCCTGCTCCGTTCCAGGTTGAGGTCTGCAGTCACCAGGTGGTGCCCCTGACTCAGCGCGGTACGCCGCCGCCAGCAGAGACACGGGGTGTTCGACGCGAGCCGTCAAGCCCCGTTTACGCAGGCCATGTTCGATCTGCACCGTACACCCGGGATTGCCGCTGGCAATGACGACGGCCCCCGTGGCCATGATGTGATCCATCTTGCGATCCAGCAGCTTCATCGACATCTCGGGCTGCGTGATGTTGTAGATCCCGGCCGAACCACAGCACCAGTCGGCTTCAGCCAGCTCCACCAGCTCAATTCCCGGGATCGCCGCCAGGAGCAGACGCGGTGCGGCGCTCACTTGCTGTCCATGCTTGAGATGGCAGGATTCGTGGTAGGTGACACGCAGGGGCGAGTCACCCGTCGACGGTGATGCCTGCGGCGTGCGTACGCCGATCTCGGCGAGCCATTCGTGAATATCCTTCGCCTTGAGCGACCACGTACGTGCCCGCTCGCGGTAGTCGTCGTCGTCAGCGAGCAGTCGGTCGTAGTGCTTGATATGAGAGCCACAGCCACCCGCGTTGACGAGGATCGTATCGAGCCGGTCCAGCTCACCACCGTCGCCATCGAAGGCATCGAGATTCCTGCGAGCGAGCTGGCGGGCCAGCTCGACTTCACCGTTGTGACCATGGAGCGAGCCACAGCACTGTTGCGCCTCGGGCAGCACCACCTCGCAACCATTGGCCTGCAGCACCTCGATGGTATCGTCGTTGACATGGGCGAAACAGATGTCGGCAACACAGCCGGCGATCAGACCGACTCTGTAGGTGGGTGACTCGGGATTGCTCTTCGAGTACTGGCCCGCATACCCCTCGTGCGTGAACCGCTGGCTCATGCGCGGTGACAGGGGTTCGAGGAGTCGCAATCGCTTCGGCGCCAGCTGCAGCAGCCCTACCCCACGAACCAGCGCTTCCAGACCCGAGTTCTGATAGAAGCGCAGCCACCGTCCCAGCCGGTGCAGATGCCGGCGCGACGTGAACAGCCGGCGCAGCAGGATCGAGCGGATTCCGGATCGCCTCGCCGTCTCGAGCACACCACTCTTCTCGACCTCGGAGCGCGCCGTCTCGATCAGCCCGGCGTAGTCGACGCCCGCGGGACAGGCGCTCTGGCACGCCAGGCAGCCGAGACAGAAATACATCTCTTCGGCGAAGGCCCGGCTCACTTCCAACCGGCCATCGGCGACGGCGCGCATCATGGCGATCCGTCCCCGCGGTGACGACCTCTCCTGCAGTGTCTCTGTGTAGGTAGGACAGGTGGGCAGGCACATGCCGCAGTGCATGCACTGCTGGACGATGGAGTAGTCGAGATCCCGCAGCTGCGAGCTCAATCGAAGATCTTCCCCGGGTTGAGGATCCCCACCGGATCGAAGTCTTTTTTCAGGCGCTGCATGAGATCCATGGCGACGGAACCGACGGCAGCGGGCAGGAAAGGCTTCTTCGCCAGGCCGACACCATGCTCTCCCGTGATCGTCCCCCCCATGTCGATCGTCTCCTGGAAGACCTCTTTCAGGGCTGCCTCCACCCGTTCCATCTCGTCGGTGTTTCTCTCGTCCGTGAGGAATGTGGGATGCAGGTTGCCGTCACCCATGTGCCCGAAGGTGCCCACGGTCACATCGTGGTCGGTGGCGATCCGCTGAATGGCAGACACCATCTCCGCCAGCCGACTGCGCGGCACCGTCACGTCCTCGAGGATGACGGTTGGCGCCCGCCGCGCCAGGGCGCTGAAAGCGGTGCGCCGGGCGCTGGCCAGCTGTGTCGCCTCCTCGGTGGTGGCGGCACGGCGCACGTCACGGGCGCCATGTTCACGGGCGATCTGCTCAATCCGAGCCGCCTGATCCTCGACTTCGGCGGCGTGGCCGTCCACCTCCATCAGCGTCACCGCTTCGACATCGGTAGGCAGTCCGATGTGGGCGTAGTCCTCTACGCATTCGGTGGTCGTCCGGTCGAGGAACTCCAGCGTACAGGGAATGATCTTGTCGCGGATGATGGCCGAGATCGTCTCGGCGGCATCCGTCATCTCGTCGAACAATCCGAGCATCGTCGCCTTGGCCGCCGGCTGCGGGATCAGCTTCAGCGTGATCCGCGTGATGACACCGAGACAGCCTTCCGAACCGATGAACAGGTCACGCAGCGAGAAGCCGGCCACGTCCTTCACACAGTGGGTGCCCGTCTCCAGGATCCGGCCGTCGGCGAGGGCCACCTGCAGCGCCATGACGTAGTCCCGGGTGACGCCATACTTCAGCCCCCGGAGTCCGCCGGAGTTGTTGGCCACGTTGCCGCCGATCGTCGAGATCCGGATCGAGCCCGGATCCGGCGGGTAAAACAACCCCGCTTCGGCGGCGCTCTCGGAGATCGCCTCGGTGATGACGCCGGGCTCCACGGTCATGGTCAGGTTGGCCGTGTCCACGTCGAGGATCCGATTCAGACGCACCAGGCAGAGCACGATGGCACCTTCACTGGGAACCGAGCCGCCGGACAGGCCCGTACCGGAGCCGCGGGTGACGACGGGAACGCCATGTTCGCTTGCCAGCCGCAGCACCTCGGCGATCTGAGCCACCGTGTCGGGCACGACGACGCAGGCCGGCTGCTGGTGCAGAATTGCCGTGCCGTCAAAGGCGTAGACCGCCAGGTCCTCCGCCGTCGTCAGCACCTGTGTCGCTGGCAGAACCGTCTCCAGGGCCGTCCTCAGGACCGGGTCGAGTGCGACGGTCACGGACTCACCAGGTGCGCATCACCGTTGAGATGGTCGATGCGGTTGAGGCTGTGAACACGACACATCTCCGGGTCCAGGCCGAAACGGGTGATCGCCGTGTTGCTGTGCTCGTAATAGACCGCCCAACTCGGCAGATGATCGGTCAGCGCTTTGACGATGGCGCTCATGAAGTCGCCGTGGGAGACGACCCCGATCCGCCGCGGCCGTACGTCCTCGTTGGCCAGGTCGCGCGCCTGTTGCTTGAGCTCGGCAGCCACGGCGATCGCCCGTCCACGTCCGGCTGAGGGGGTCTCCTGACCTCCCGTCCACCAGCCGGTCTCGGTGACCTGGTCGGGCAGCTCGTACTGCGGGAAGTCCGCCGAGATCTGGGCCCGCCCCATGCCGGTACACTCCGCCTGGCCGTCGACCCAGACCCCACCGATCTCGTGGACATCGACCCAGATCTTCGGCGACAGACCCAGGGCGATGACCGCGGGGTGCGCCGTCTGCAGCGTACGCAGAAAGGGGCTGCAGTAGAGATCGTCAAAAGGTGGACCCGAATCCCGCTCGCTGGGATGCAGATGACCGCCGCTGGCGACGAACGTACCCAGCCGCTCGGCCTGCAGTTGACCACGTTCGGTCAGCGGTGGATCGGATACCCTCTGGCTGACGTCGGTGAGGGCGTTGTTGAAAGACTCTCCGTGGCGGATGAAGAATAGATCCATGATTGCGTACTTGAAGCCCTCGAGAGTGGTGAGTAGGTTACGCGGCTTGCCGGAGATGAAACGATGAAGATAACGGTTCGCCAGGGTGAGATACAGAAGACGAAGGACGAAGCCCTCGTAGTAAACCTGTTCCACAGCGCCAACCCCAGACCTGGAGGCGCCACGGGTGCAGTCGACAAGGCGCTCAGGGGACTGATTGGCCGAGTCCTCATCAGCGGTGACTTCAAAGGGGAGAAGAATCGCACCGTCGTCCTCTATCCGGAGGGCCGATTCCCCTCCCGACGTGTGCTGCTCGTAGGCTTGGGGAGAAAGGCCGATTTTGATCTCGAGGCGGCTCGGCAGGTGGCCGGCACGACGGCGAGAAAGCTGCAGAGCCTTGGCGTCAGCAGCGCCGCCACGGTACTGCATGGTGCTGGCGCCGGTGACCTGGAGGTCGAAGCCGCCGCCCAGGCGCTGGCTGTAGGCAGCGTGCTGGCCTGCTACCGTTTCGACCAGTACCGCAGCGGCAACAAGAAAAAGACATCCGCACTGGATCGACTGACCGTCGTCGAGCACGACAAGCGTCGACTCACCGGCATCCGCCGGGGCATCAAGGCCGGGCTGCAGATCGCCGGCGGCGTCTGCGTCGCCCGCGACCTGTGCAATCACCCCGGCAACACGGCGACGCCGAGCTACCTGGCTTCGAAGGCCCGATCCATGGCCCGCCGCACCGGCCTGCGCTGCCGTGTGCTCGACGAAGCGGCCATGCGCAAGCTGGGCATGGGGGCTCTGCTCGGTGTGTCGGCAGGCAGCGCCGAGCCGGCGAAATTCATCATCCTCGAGCACGGCAAAGTCAGCGGCAAGGGTCGCCGGAAGCCTCTCGTCTTCGTCGGCAAGGGAGTCACCTTCGATTCGGGTGGCATCTCCATCAAATCGAGTACCGGCATGGGCGACATGAAGTTCGACATGTCCGGAGCCGCCGCCGTGCTGGGCGCCATGCAGGCCATCGCCGAACTGGGGATATCTCAGCCCGTGGTCGGCATCGTTCCGGCCACCGAGAACCTGCTCGATGGCAAGTCCGTCAAGCCTGGAGACGTCTTGAAGACGATGACGGGCAAGACGATCGAAATCGACAATACGGATGCCGAAGGACGCTTGATCCTGTCTGATGCCCTGGCCTATTCGCAACGCTACGAGCCAGCCGGCATCGTCGATCTGGCCACCCTCACCGGCGCCTGCTGCATCGCCCTGGGAGAGCACGCCAGCGGCCTGATGTCGAATGACGACGACCTGGCAGCAAAGGTGGAATCGGCGGCGAAGATCACCTCGGAGAAGGTCTGGCGGCTGCCGCTGTGGCCGGAGTACCGTGACCAGATCAAGAGCCCGGTGGCCGACATGAAGAACACGGGAGGACGCTACGGTGGCGCCATCACCGCCGCCGCCCTGTTGGCCGAGTTCGTCGACAAGACGCCGTGGGTCCACCTCGATATCGCCGGCACGGCGTGGACATCGAAGACGCGTCCATATATCCCCCGCGGTGGTGTCGGCGTCGGCGTGCGGCTGCTGGTACAGCTGGCCCGCACCTGGAGTTCTCGTCGAGCGTGATTCTCTCCGATGGCACCCTCCGCGAACTGCTGGACTCCGGTGACCTCGTCGTCGAACCCGTCGACGAGGATCAGATCCAGCCCGCATCCATCGACCTGCGTCTCTCCGACCACTTCCTGAAAGTCGACGAGAACCGCCTCGAGGTGATTCGCCTCGACGCCGAGGTGGAGTACGTGGAGCTGACGCAGGAACAGATCGTCATCCCACCCCACTCGTTCCTGCTGGCCACGACGAAGGAGCGCATCCGTCTGCCCGATGACGTGACCGCCTTTGTCGAGGGCCGTAGCTCGATCGGCCGCATCGGACTCTTCATACAGAACGCCGGCTGGGTCGATCCCGGATTCGAGGGCAACCTGACGCTCGAGCTGTTCAACGCCAACCGCCTGCCCATCCGCCTGCAGACGGGGCGTCGCATCTGCCAGCTCGTCTTCGCCCGCATGGATCGTGCCGCCCGGATCCCGTACCGGGGCAAGTATCAGGGACAGACTCGCGCCACCGGCAGCCGCATCCGTCTGGACACCGACCGCTGACCGGAACCGGGCCGATCACGTGACACCCGCCGCTCTTTCCGCCTGGCTCGATGGGCTGCCAACGCAACTGAGGCGCCCTCTCCTGCTCTCGCCTCTGTTATTGTGGCTCGCCACCGACGCCCTTGTTCCCGATCTCGGCTTCGCCCGCGACTCGATGCACGTCGCGGTGGACATCGGGGGCGCCCGCTGGCCTTTGTGGGCGTGGCTTCCTGTGATGGCTGTGTTGCTGATCGGCGTACGCGGCGCCCTCGGGGCCGCCCCGGGCAGCCAGAGACTGGACGCCGCGTGGGCGGGTATCAGCAACGTGACGACGTGGATCGCTCTGCCTGCCGCCCTGCTCCTGGCTCTGCGAACTGTGTCTCTGTGGAATCCCTCGGGAATCCTGTTTCCCTGGCTCGGTCTCGTGTGGTCACCCCACGCCAGTGTCGCCCTCGCCCTGGCGCCGTTTCTCGGGAACAGAGACCGCAGCGCCGCCATCCGCCGACGTACGGCGGCAGTGCTGTTCGCCCTGCTCAGCGCCCTGCTCGGCGCCTATGCGCTCTACGTCTGTCAGATGGTGATGATCCACGGCGACGAGGCTCAGTACCTGCGGGTTACGCAGAGCCTGCTACGCGACGGTGACATCGATCTGGCCAACAATCTGAAAGGCGACGCCACCGAGTTCCACGTCATGGATGTGGGCGCCCATCGTGCCCCTGGCTCGCCGCCGGGCAAGGTCTACTCGAAGCACCCGGCAGGGCTGTCCGTCCTGCTCCTGCCGGCCTATCAGCTGGGTCTGGATCTCTGGGACAATCCGCGACTGGGTGCGGCCCTGGCCATGAGCGTCTGCGCCGCGGCCATCGCCAGCCTCCTCTACCTGTGGCTCTGTCACACCGGGGCCTCGCATTCGGTGTCGCTGTGGGTGACCCTCGGCTGTGTGACGACGACACCACTGTTCCTGTTCAGTACGCAGATCTACCCCGAACTGCCCACGGTGCTGGTGTCTCTCATCGTTCTGCTGCGACTCGACCCGCGCTGGCTCCGGCCGAAGGCGACAGCGGGCGGGGCCGGATCTCCCTGGGAATTCGCGCCCCTGGCGTTGCTGGTCGGAGTCCTGCCCTTTCTGCATCCACGCTACGCGCCGCTGACCGCGCTCCTCGGCCTGGGGCTCCTCTGGCAGGCCCACACTTCTGCCGACCGCCGCATCAACCTGGGAGTGGTGAGCGCCGCTGGCGCCCTCTGTCTCGTGATGCTGTTGTCCCACAACATCACGGTCAGTGGCGACTGGCTGGGCAATTTCCGTCCGGGCAACGCCTGGGATGAGGATGCCCTCGCCCCGGGGACGTGGTGGATGTCACTGCCCGGACACTGGCTTCACGTGACGAAGGGTCTGGCCCTCAACGCCCCGTGGTTCGTCGTGGCCGTGGTGCCTGGTCTGGCCGTGCTCGCTGTGAGCCGCGATCGGCGCCTGCTGGCCGTGGTGGCGCTCTACACGGTGACGGCCGTCGTCAACGGCATCCACCCCGACTGGACCTTCGGCTTCTGTCTGCCCTCGCGCTTCCTGATCACCGCCCTGCCGGCGCTGGCCCTGGGCGCTGCCGCCGGCCTGGATACGATCCGCCGCACGCCCTGGCTCGGCGTGCTGCTGTGCGGCACTCTTGCCGTCAGCTGGGACATCATCGGCGCCGCCGTACACATACCGGAACTGGCCTTTGAAGGGGAGCACCTGCCGCGGGCTGCTATCGCCAACTTCTATCCCATGGGAATCCACGGGTTTCGCCACACCATCGACTCGATCCCTCTGCCGGATCTGCTGTTGTGGACGGGCGTGGCGGCAGCGCTGATCGTGAGGACGCTCCCCGAGGGTACCGGGCCGATGTGGTTCCGCCATCGACTCACGATGCCTGCTGTCGTCACCATCGCCCTGCTGGGGCCAGCACTCTGGGGACTTGCACCCTCCTCGGCGCCGCGTCTGCGGCAGAACCTGTCCCCCTACCTGAAGGTGCTCGAGGAGGGTGACATCAAAGGTTCTACGACACTGAACTCCACCTTCCGACGGCTGCGCGAGGGAAAAGCGCTGGAGGATGGCTCCTTTTCTGCAGACGAGGACTCGTCACCGGGTACGCTGGCCGCCTACTACATGCCGATTCAGCTGCCCGGGCTCTACCGCGTCGTCACGCGTGGGGTCGTGGCTGAAGGAACGCAGACCGCCTATGTCAGTCATCAGCGCACGCTGCCGGCTCTGCAGCCATGGTCGGAGCGCCAACGGATCCCGGTCGGTGCCGGCCAGGACGGCACCTTCCGTTTCGACTATTACCACGATCGCCTGCAGCTCGGCTACCTGCACTACGTCTATTCGGGGACAGGGTCACTGCGCTTCGGCCACACGACACAGGACTTCCACGCCCGCCGCTTACAGCTACGTCAGGAGGAGGCCGCCCGCTTTGATTTCCGGCGCACACCGGGACCGCATGCGGCGCGGGACAACCTCGAACAGGGGCGCTACCTGGCCCGCTTTCAGCTGGCCGGAGGCGCGCTGTCGACCCTCACCGAGAAACAGCCGACGCCGGCAAAGATGGCCGTCGTCGTCTCCGACGGGTCCGACGTGCCCTTCGAGCGCTTGAAGCCCTGGTATGACAGCCCACGCCGCATGCATCACATCATCGCCGGGCCCGACGGTGTACAGCCGCAGCGCGAAGCTCTGGCCGCCCCCTGGTGGGCGTCGGTGCCCCTTGTCGGTGATGACGTCTACGAGCTGAGTTTCCTGGTGCGCGAAGAGGGGATCGTCTGGTTCCTGTTCCAGTACGACGGTCCTGCAGACCTCGATCTCGAGGAGATCGTCGTCTATCGCCAGCATCTCGACGTGGCGCAGTGAGGGGAGATTTGCCAGCATGAACCAGCGACAACGTGTGCTCACCCTCCTCGGCGGGGACCAGCCCGATCGAGTGCCCTGGTTCGCCGACCTCGACTACTACACCACCGGTCTCATCGACCGCGGCGAACGGCCAGCCGACTTCAAGCAGAGCGACGCCTACATCGATTGGCACCGCGCGCTTGGTACCGGCTTCTACCTGCAAGGCTACATGCCCTTCCGACAGATCAGCGATGGCTGCTCCATCGAAGAGAAGCGGGACGGCTTGTTGCGGCACCGCCGCGTGTCGACACCCAGGGGTGACCTGACTGAAACCTGGAAATGGACGGCAAGTACCGTCTCGGAAGCGCCGATCGAAAGACTCGTCAAGAGCGCCGCGGATCTGCCCGCGTACCGCTATTACTACGAGAACCTGCGCTTCGAGCCCGATCACGCCCTGGCCGAGCGCCGGCGCCAGCTGGTCGATGACGTGGGCGTCGTGTTGTGCTACACCCCTCGCTCCCCCTTCATGCGCCTGGTGGCCATCGACGCTGGAATCCAGAACCTCATCCCCCTGTTCATGGATGCACGGGAGGAGCTCGAGGAAACGCTTCGGATCATGAAGAACTGCCTCGATCACGCCGTAGACCTGACCGTTCAGGGTCCCGCCGACATCATCATGATCCCCGAGAACCTCTCGTCGGAAGTGGTCGGCACGACGTTCTTCGACATGTACATGAGGCAGATCCAGAGCGACTGGGTCGACAGGATCCACGGCGCCGGCAAATACTCCACCATGCACCTGGACGGCACCCTGCGAGGATTGCTGCGCCAGGAGGCCGAGATCGGCTTCACCTTCATCGAGGCCATGACACCGGCGCCGGCGGGAGATCTTCCCGTGGAAGAGTGGAAGGAGTATCTCGAAGGTACGGATGTGATCGCTTGGGGTGGGATTCCCGGTGCGTTCTTCTCCGACGAAATGAGCGATGCCGAATTCGACGCGTTCGTCATCGGCGTGCTGGCGGTCATGCGAGAGGAACCACGCTACGTCCTCGGCGTCGCCGACCAGGTTCCCCCGGACGGGAGCGAGCGAAGAATCAGAAGGGTTGGCGAACTCGTCGAACAGTATGGACGCTACGAATGATCCAGGAGAACTGATGACCGCCGCAACCGACCTGCACCGTGACAGTCTCGTCATCGACTCCCACAACGACACCGCCGTCGCTCTCATCCGCCGCGGCAATGTCGGCATCGCCGGGGAGGACGGCGCCGATCGTCACGGTCGTGCCGGAGCTGTCGCCTACCTGCGCCAGTACCTGTCCCCCCGCGGTCAGGAACCGGTGCAGTTCACCCTGCCACGGTTGCGCCAGGGCGCCGTCGACGCTGCCTTCTTCGCCGTCGACACCACTCGCGCCTGGGGCAACCATCTCGTCTATGCCATCGACGCGATCGGCTATCTGAAGCGTGAAATCGAGTCCCATGCAGACGACATGCTGCTGGCCCGCAGCGTTGACGATATCGCAACGGCAAAGGCAGCGGGGAAAGTGGCCGTCCTCCTCGCGGTGGAGAATACGGCCGCCCTGCAGCACAGTCTTTACGCCATCGACGCGCTGTATGAGCTGGGAGTGCGTACCATGACGCTGACCCACAGCGCCCGTACCGAGGCGGCGGACGGCTGTGAGGTGGAGGGCGGCGGCGGCCTCACCGGGTTCGGCCGGGATGTGGTACGCCGCATGAACGAGCTGGGCCTGCTCGTCGACGTCTCACATCTCAACGAGCGAGGCTTCTGGGACACCCTCGAACACTCGACGGCACCCGTCGTCGCCAGCCACAGCTGCTGCTGGGCCCTGTGCGACCATCGGCGCAACCTGACAGACGAGCAGCTGAGAGCACTCGGTGACGCCGGTGGCGTCGTTGGCATCACCTTCGTCCCCTTCTTCGTCGACACCAGCGCGCCATCCCTCGATCGGCTCGTCGAGCACTTCGAGCACGCCCTGGAAGTCGCCGGCGGCACTTCGGTGGGTCTCGGTTCAGACTTCGACGGCGGCGGCGACCTTCTCGCCCACGGCGGCGAGCTGCCCCGGATCACGGAAGCCCTGCTGGCCCGGGGTCTGGCGGAGGATGTGGTGCGCGGCATCCTCGGCGCCAACCATCTGCGGCTCCTGCGTCAGACCATCGGCTGACCGCGGCGCAGTGTGGTGTATCTGTCTACGACAGACCATAGAGCGGCTTGAACTTGCTTTCCAGGTAGTCCATGAGGTAGTCGACGTTCAGGGGTTCTCCCGTCACATCCTGCACCAGCTCTGCCGCGGTTCGACGCTGACCGACACTGTGGATGTTCTGGCGCAACCATGCCAGCAGACCGGAGAGGTCTCCGCCGGCGATCTGCTCCGGCAGGTTGCCCAGGTCGGTGACCGCCTGGCGGTAGAACTGTGAGGCGTAGAGGTTGCCGAGACTGTAGGTGGCAAAATAGCCGATGAGGCCCACCGGCCAGTGGATATCCTGCAGCACGCCGTCAGCATCGTTGGGGGGACGGATGCCGATGTACTTCTCCATACTGTCGTTCCATTCGCCCGGTAGATCCTTCACCGCCAGATCCCCTTCGATCAGCGCCTTCTCCAGCTCGAAGCGCAGCAAGATATGCAGGTTGTATGTCACCTCGTCGGCCTCGACGCGGATCAGGGACGCCTCGACCTGATTGACACCAGCATAGACACGATCCACTTCGACACCTTGCAGCTGCTCGGGAAACTGCTCGGCCAGCAGCGGCAGATAGTGGACCCAGAATTCACGGCTGCGGCCGACCAGGTTTTCCCACATGCGCGACTGGGACTCGTGGATACCCAGGGAGATGGCGCCGCCCACAGGCATCCCCCCGGCGTCGGGCAGGCCCTGCTCATAGAGGCCGTGGCCCGTCTCATGGATGATGCCGAACAGGGACATCTGCATGAGGTCGTCGCTGTACCGCGTCGTCAGCCGCACGTCGTCGGGTGACGTACCGGAGCAGAAGGGATGGACGGCCACGTCGAGGCGCCCCGCCTCCAGGTCGAACCCCATGTCGGCCATCACCCGCCGACCGAAGGACTCCTGCCCTTTCACGTCAAAGGACTGCTTGAGCAGATCGTCCGCGGCGCGACCGCTGTCCAGGATGCCGCCCACAAGAGGTACGAGACGTCGACGCAGATCCTCCAGCACGGGCCCCACCTCCTCGACACGGGCGTACGGTTCGTATTCGTCGAACAGGGCGTTGTAGATCGAGCCTTCGTAGCCGACAGCTTCGGCCACCTGCTGCTTGAGCTCGACGATCTTTTCCAGCCACGGCTGGAAGGCGGCGAAGTCATCGGCCTTGCGCGCCGCCACCCAGGCCTCGTGGGACAGCGACTCGGTCTGCGTCAGCTCGACGACGAGGGCTTTCGGGATGCGCAGAGCTCTCTCCTGGCTACGTTTCAGCTCGCGTACATTGACGGCCTGATCCTCCTCCAGATCCACCTGACTCAGAGCTTCTACGAGCTCCACCAGCTCCGGCGCCGTGTGCCGGTCATGGTGTACTCCGGCCAGCGTACCCTGTGCCCGAGCCCGACTGGCCGCCCCTCTCGGCGGCATGCAGACCTCCTGATCCCAACCCAGCAGGCCCTGGGCATGGCCCACGTCGGCCAGTTCGTGAACCAGCTCGGCAAAGCGCTCGTATTGTGCTGCCGAATTGCTCATCTTCTCTCCGTCAGAAATGTCCGCTTCGCGTCAGCCGTCCTCCGGGAGAGTAGAGATGAAGATCACCCATGTCGAGTCCATGATCCTGCACATCCCGTTCTACGCCGATCATGTCGTGGCCGCCATGCACCGGGCCCAGACCCACGACGAGGCAGTCCTCGTGGTCCGTGTCGAACTCGACGACGGCACCGTCGGCTACGGCGACACCCAGGGCGCCGGTCTCCCCGGCGCCGCTCTGCTCGAGCGTGTTGTCGGTGCCAATCCACTCACGCTGCTGTTCGATGACGGTTTGGGCTTCGCCCTGCAGGTCGCGCTGCTGGACGCGGTGGGACGAGCCACCGACACTCCCGCCCACGCGCTGCTGGGAAAGCAGATCCGGCACCGCTGCCCGCTGTCGTGGTGGGACATCGACATGCCGCCGGAGGACTGGAAGAAAGAGGCGGAGGCGTCGATAAAACGGGGGTACACGACCTTCAAGATGAAGGCGCGGCCCTGGCGGGATATCCACGAACAGATCGCCACCGTGGGCAATGCCGTCCCCCGCGACTACCGCTTCGACGTCGACTTCAACGGCTTCCTGCTGACCCCGGCGCGCGCCGAAGAGCATCTGACCCGCCTGGACGAACATGTCAACGTCGGCATGTACGAGAGCCCTTTCTATCTGCTCAAGGACCTTACCGGCGCCCGCATCCTCCGCGAGCGGGTGAAGAAGCCAATCGTCGAGCACTTCCGTGAAGATGTCCTGCACGCCCACGCCAGCGATGGCTTCGTCGTCGGCGGCGGCATCGAGGCCGTGCGACGCACCGCGGCGCTGGCGGCGGAATTCAACAAGCCCTTCTGGCTGCAGCTCGTCGGCGCCGGCCCGACATCGGCGTACTCCCTGCACCTGGGCTCCGTCCTGTCCCACGCGCAGCTGCCCTACATCACCTGTCACGAGCTGTTCGAGGACGACCTGCTGACCTCCCCCATCGATCTCGTCGACGGCTACGCCGACGTACCCGAAGGCCCCGGTCTGGGTGTTGATGTCGATGAAGCGGCCCTCGAGCGCTACCGTGTCGATCCGGGCACGCCCACACCGAAACAGGTCTACCGGGCGCAGAAGCGAATCCTCAAGGTCCGCTGGCCCGGTGTTGGCGGCAAGCAGCGCGAGTGGGCCTTCACCGACGAGTCACACTATCAGCGTCTGTTCTACGATGGCACGGTGCCGCCCTTCCAGGAGGGAGTCCACCTGGACGTGACCGAGGACGACGGTTCGGCGGGGTTCGCCAGCGAACATGAGGCGATCGCGGCGCGAGGATTGTAACGAGCGCCGGCTACGACGCCATATAGTACGAGTGCGACTTGTCCCAGGCGGCCAGCGCCGAGCGCAGATGGATCGCTGCCTCCCCGTCGAGTCTGCCCGCCTCCCGGGCGATGGCGGCGATGTCACGGCGGGCACCGGCATCTCTGAACTTCGCCAGCTCAGCGTCGGCATCGCGCCAATAACCACCGGCCACTCGCCAGCTTTCCCACATCAGCTCGTGGATCCTGGCGTAGTCCGTCGAGGCGTGGAGCACGTCACTGTCGCACCAGACCCTGCGCTCGATCCCACGTACTCGACGGTCTCTCCCATGTACGACAGGGCGATTCTCAACGCTTGTGAGAAGACATCGCTCGCCGGGCCGAACTGCAGTCGTTCGACGCCGGTGAGGACCTGCCGTTGGCGACCCGTGCTCATCACGCCTCTCCCGAATGCTCACGCAGGGCATCGAACATGGCGACGATGTTGGCCGTGGGTGTCAGGGCCTGCACGTTGTGTACTGTATTGAAGACGAAGCCGCCGACGGCGCCCAGAACATCACAGCGTTCCAGCACTTCGACGCGCACTTGCTCCGGTGTGCCGAAGGGCAGCGTCTTCTGCGTGTCCACACCACCGCCCCAGAACACGATGGCATCACCGTAGCGTTCTTTGAGCCGCCGCGGATCCATGCCGGTAGCTGAACACTGCACTGGATTCAGGATGTCGAAGCCGCTGTCGATGAAGTGCGGGATGAAGGACTCGACGGCACCGCAGGAGTGTTTCATCGTCTTCCAACTGGTGTGTTGATGGATCCAGGCGTTGACCTGCCGGTAGTAGGGCGCATAGAGACCGTCGAAGGTGTCCGTCGAGCAGAAGGTGGAGGTCTGAGTACCGAAGTCGGTGCCGCAGACGAAGACGGCGTCGATGGCGTCGCCGATAACGCCGTGCAGACGCTCGAGATTGGCCAGGGCCAACTCGCACTGCCGGCTGAAGACCTGATGCAGATAGTCCTGGCGCGTCAGCGTCGAGACGTACCACTCGGCCACGTCACGGATACCCTTTGGCGCCTTGAGAAACGGCGCCGGCACCAGGGCGATGTCACCGAAAGCCGTCCCTCCCAGCGTGCCGACGCGGGCGCGGGGCGAGTCGCCGACCCGCTCGACCTCGGTGCGAAAGTGGTCAAGGCTCTCGGCTTCGATGGGACCAAATTCCTCGAGGTTGTCCTCGGGGTTGAGAGCTGCGTCGTCCACCGGCGGCTGGCGGATGATGGTGTCGAAGAAGTATCCACCCGTCGGCATACGTCCCGACGGTGCCGCTGTCGCATCCCCCTCGGGGTACATGAGCAGATCACCGTTGGCGTCGACGGACGTGACGAACTCGGCCGATACCAGAACCTGCTGCCCCCACGGCAGGAGGAATTCCTGCCAGTCGTCGTTGACAAAACCGAAGATGGTCTTGTGTGGACAGACCGCCTCGACGTCGAGCCCCAGCACGTCGGCGAGATCGGCCTCGATCCAGCCCAGCATCTGGTAGGGTTCGTGCACCTTCACCGGCCGCTGTTCGAGGCCATGGTGCCGGCGCAGAGCCTCGACGCAGGAGACGTGGATGCCAGTCGTCGGCGTGGCGCCGAATTCCACCGGCACGCGATCGGGGGTGCGATGGTCGAGGGCGGCGCGTACGCGCTGGCGTGAGGTCATGGTCGTCATCGTCGGGCTTTCCAGGTTGGCGGAGGCGGGTCGAACCGGTGTAACTATGTAGTTAACCGAAGACCGACATCGATGGGAAATAGAGAGAATCTGGTGCAGGAGATGGTGGCGCGCTTCGGCGTCGAGGCGGAATCCGTGCGTCTGGTGCGCTCACCCTATCGCGTCTGCCCCCTGGGAGCTCACATCGATCATCAGGGCGGCACCGTGACCGCCATGGCCATCGACCAGGCGGTGTGGCTCGCCTACACCCGCCTCGATTCGCCCACCGTACGGCTGCAGAGCCGCAACTTTCCCGGGGAAGTACGGTTTGACATACACGCCGTGCCCACCGCCAGGGACGGCGACTGGGGCAACTATGCACGCGGTGCCGTAGAGGCCCTGCAGCAGGCCGGTCACCGGCTGCGGTACGGCCTCGTCGGCGTCACCGACGGATCTCTTGGCGAAGGCGGGCTCAGTTCATCGGCCGCCATCGGCGTCGCTTACCTGCTGGCGCTGGAACAGGCCAACGATCTGGATCTCGACGGCGAAACCAACGTCCGTCTCGATCAGGCCATCGAGAACGGCTACCTGGGTCTGCGCAACGGCATCCTCGACCAGTCGGCCATCCTGCTGTCGCGCCGCGATCACCTGACCGTCATCGACTGTCGCCGGAGGACACACGAATGTGTCAGCACCTCCGGCTCTCCCCCGACATTCCTCATCGTCTTTTCGGGGTTGCGTCAGGCCCTGGTCGGCACCGACTACAACCGGCGCGTCGACGAGTGCCGGTCGGCGGCCCGGTCACTGTTGGCCGCCGCCGGGCGCGACGGAGACGAACCATTGCTCGGGAACCTGAGCCCGGATGAATACGAGCTGCACACCGGCGCCATCACGGGTCCGCCGGCTCGACGGGCGCGACACTTCTTCAGCGAAATGGCAAGGGTGCAGGCGGGCATCACCGCCTGGCACGGGGGTGACCTGGACGAATTGGGGCGACTGATGACGGCATCGGGGGCCAGTTCCATCAGCAACTATGAGTGCGGCGCGCCGCCGCTGGTGGACCTGTTCGAGATCCTTCGCGACACCGATGGCATCCAGGGAGCTCGTTTTTCGGGTGCCGGCTTTCGTGGCTGTTGTGTCGCCCTCGTGAAGCCGGAGGCTGCCAGCGCCACCGCCGAACAGGTGCGGCGGCGCTACGCCGAAGTCCGCCCCGATCTGGCGGCGGCCGCCCCACCACCGCTGATCTGTGCCAGTGCCGATGGCGCGGCTCTGGTCGCCCCTATCGAGTAGCGAGGATCTGCTGGAATCCCGTGAGTCCGTACCCGATGTCCACGTAGTCGAGCAGATTCGTCAGCGCCCGCAGGGCGACACCGAAGCCGTCGGTCCCGGACACGCCGCCGAACTGACCGCCCCCCTTCAGATGGGGTTCGAGATCGAGAAACACGCCGGGAACTCCCTGCTTCTTCAGCTTCCGTGACAGGGCCGGGATCCGATCCCGGAAGTCCCGCAGGATCGCCTCGTGGGCCGAGTCCCCTTCGTCGCAGGGCACGAAGTTCTTCAGCCGCTCCTCGTCGACGACGCCCGTCCACTCCAGTTTCTGATCGATCCTGTAGTCCTTGATGTGCATCCAGCCGATCCCCGTCTTCATGGCCTCGTATTCGGCATAGGTCTGATCGGGGCGCAGGTTCTGACTCGACAGATTCCCGCCGTCGAAGATGAGGCAGAGATGGGGATGGTTGACCTTGCGGTGCAGACGACGCAGCAGCCTCCCGTTCTGACCGATCAGGTTGGCCTCGACTTCCAGTCCGAAGAGTACATCTCCCCGGGCACAGACCTCGGCGATCCGGTGCAGGCGTTCGGCAGCCTCGTCCACATGATCTTCCGGCGCCGTGCCACGTGGATGGTAGAACGAGAACCCGCGGATGAGCTTCGTGTCGAACTCCCCCGCCAGGTCGACGGCACGCTGTACGTCTTCTTTCAGGTACTTCTCGAAGGGAATGAAGGCGTTTGCCGTACTATCTTCGACATCGTGCAGCTTCACCTTGCCGATGGGCGACCCCACCGACGACACCCGGATGCCGAACTCGGCGTGCAACCGACGGAGGCGTTTGACGTCGGCCTTGTTGAGCTTCATCACGTTCTTGACACCCGTGCCGACATCGACAAAACGCAGACTGTACCAGGACATGCCAAGTGCGGAGAGCATCGTCAATTGTGATTCGGCCTTCTTGTCGACAGGGCCTTCGTCGGCGAAGCCGGTGAGGAGTACCTCGGGCCTCGGAGAGCTGGCGGACATGGGGACTCCTAGTGAGGGTTTCTGTGCGTTACTTTGAGGCGGCTGGTCCGTCGAGAACTTCGACGCGTCCGGACGTGAGATCACGGAAACGAGCCACCATGGACTCCACCGCCTCGCCCGGGCCACACAGATGTAATGTAGCGTGTTCGGCGAAGGCCTCGTCGACGACGGCGACGGCACTCTCCGGATCCTGCTCCGCCGCCCGGCGCACGGCATCACGGCAGGGCTCGTAGCGGTCGTAGGGCAGACGTACGATCACGGTCCGGGTCTGCACGCGACGTGACGTAGGCGTCACAGCCAGTACTTCCTGGGCGGCCTTCGTGTAGGCTCGCACCAATCCCCCGGTGCCCAGCTTGGTGCCGCCGAACCAGCGTACGACGACGACGATCAGATCTCCCAGTCCCGAGCCCTGCACCACCGCCAGCACCGGGCGCCCCGCCGTTCCCGAGGGCTCGCGATCATCGCTCATGCCATGGGTCACCGAGGCCCCATGACCGACGGCGAAGGCATAGACATGATGGGACGCATCGGCGTGCCGCGACCGGACCTGCTGCAGAAACGCCCGCGCCTCCTCCACCGACTCGGCACAGGCACAGATGCCGAGAAACCGTGACCCACGATCCGCAACTTCGGCCGTGGATTCCGCCGCAGGGATCAGATATCCGGAGGACATGGAATGTCAGAGATCGAGGAAGGGTACTCGCGGACAGGAATCCTCTGTCGCGGGTTGGCAATCAGCCAATGGCGCAAATGAGTTTCCGTGACGGCAGTTTGTCACGGAAACTCATCATCTTCCTGCGAGATCCTGAACTCGGGGGCCAGATTCTCGAAGCTGGCACTGTCGGCATTCCACATCAGATGCACTGAACCGGTGGGTCCGTTGCGCTGCTTGCCGATGATGATCTCCGCCGTCCCCTCCAGGCTGGCCCCATCGGGAGACTTCAGTCCATACACGTCCGGTCGGTAGATGAACATGACCACGTCCGCGTCCTGCTCGATGGATCCGCTCTCTCGCAAGTCGGACAGCTGCGGGCGCTTGTCGGTACGGGCCTCGGGCGCGCGTGACAGTTGGGACAGAGCCAGCACCGGCACGTTCAACTCCTTGGCCAGTCCCTTCAGACCACGCGAAATCCGTGACACCTCCTGCTCCCGGCTCTGCACGTTCTCGTGGGAGCTCATCAACTGCAGGTAGTCGATGACGACCATGCCGATTCCGTGGTCGCGCTGCAGACGCCGCGATTTGGCCCTGGCTTCCAGTACGGTGATTCCGGGCGTGTCATCGATATAGATCGGCGCCTGGGCCAAACGGCCGACGTTCCGGGTTAGATGGATCCAGTCATCTTCGCGCAGCCGTCCCGTGCGCAGCTTGTGCAGGTCCACGCCTGTCTGGATACACAGCAGGCGTTGGGCCAGCTGCTGTTTCGACATCTCCAGGCTGAAGAAAGCCACACCGACACCGTGCTCCACGGCGGCACGGCAACAGAAGGACAGGGACAGTGCCGTCTTGCCCACGCTCGGGCGTGCCGCCAGGATAACCAGATCGCTGTTCTGGAACCCCGAGGTCATGTCGTTGAGATCGGTGTACCCCGTGTTGACCCCGGAGACGGCACTCGTCTGGTTGTGGGCCCTCTCGATACTCTCGAAGGTGTCCTGCAGGACCGTCTCGATCGACTCGAAGCCCTGGCTCAGCTTCTTCTCCGAGAGGGAGAAGATGCGTCCCTCCGACCAGTCCAACAGCTCGTGCACGTCCGACTTGCCCTCGTACGCGCGGCTGGAGATCTCCGACGACGCCTCGATGAGCCCGCGGCTCAGTCCCCGCTCGACGACGATCTTGGCATGGTGTTCGATATTGGCCGCCGAGGCCACGCCACCGGCCAGCTCCGCCAGGTAGACGACACCACCGGCTTCGTCGAGTTGCCCGCGACGTTTCAGCTCCTCGCTCACCGTCAGCTGGTCGACGGCCTCGTTGCGCTCGTAAAGGGAGATCATGGCGGTGAAGATGCGTCCGTGGGGGCGCTGATAGAACGCCTCTTCATCCAGCAGTTCGATGGCCCGACCCACGGCGCGCCCGTCGATCAGCATCGCCCCGAGGACGGCCTGTTCGACTTCCACCGCCTGCGGCGGCATACGATCCAGATTCGATCCGGAACCGCCGCCCTGCGCCCCGGGGGGTGGGCCGAAGTCGCGGCCCGGCTGGCCGGGGCCGTCGTGGCCGTTTCCTGGAGGGCCGTTCACAGTTGCCTGCCGTCGTGGAGGCGGCGCACCCATTTCACATCATCCCAGGCGGCGCGTTTATAGCCGGCATTACGCAACAGAGCCGCCGGATGATAGGTGACCACCAGGGGGATGCCCTGGTATTGATGCAGGGCCCCACGCAGCCGCGACAGGGACAGCTCCGTCTTCAGCAGCGCGTGGGCGGCATGCCGGCCGAGACAGCAGATAACCCGCGGGCGCACCAGTTCGATCTGCCGCTGCAGGTAGGGCTCACAGCTGGCCACCTCTTCGGGCTGCGGATCGCGATTGTTCGGCGGTCGACACTTCAGAACGTTGCAGATATACACGTCGTCCCGCGACATCTGCATGGCACCGATGATCTTCGTCAGCAGCTCCCCCGCCGGGCCGACGAAAGGCTGCCCCTGACGATCCTCTTCCTGGCCCGGCGCCTCGCCGACGAACATGATGTCGGCGTCCCTATTGCCGGAGCCGAAGACGAAGTTCTTACGGGTGTGGCCCAGCTGGCAGTTGAGGCAGTCGCTGATGTTCTGTCGGAAGAGATCCAGATCGTCGCCATCGACGACGGGAGTGACGGCGACATCGGGCGTCGAAGCTTCTTCGGGAACAACGAAATACCGGCCCTCGAAGGCCAGCAGATCTTCGAGACTGCGTCGCACATCGGCGAGCGTGGCGTCGTAGTCTGTATCCTGGGTCGGTGTGTCGGCCATGAGGGCGTGAAGATGCCGGGGTGGCCGAGCCCAGTCAACTCGCTGACGTCTCGGGAGGCAGGCGCTCCTTTACTGCGTCCAGAATCCGGTCGGCCACAGCCAGCTTGCTCATGAGGGGTAGTTGGGTCTCGGCATCGGCATCGTCTATCAGCGTCACCAGATTCGTGTCGGTGCCAAAGCCGGCGCCAGGATCGGTGAGGTTGTTGAGCACGATGAGGTCGGCGTTTTTCTCGGCCCGCTCCGCCCGCGCCCGCGCCGGACCGTCCTCCGTCTCCATGGCGAAGGCGACGACGACGCGCTGCCCTTTGTCGGCTCCCAGATCGGCGGCGATATCGGGATTCTCCACCAGGTCCACGGACATGGCGTCCACGCCCCGCTTCAGCTTCTTGGCCGACACCGACCGTGCCCGGTAGTCGGACGGGGCAGCGGCCATGATCGCTGCGTCCGCCTCCTGGAAGGCGGCCGTCGTCACCGCGTGCATCTCGAGAGCGGAGCGAACCTGTGTTACCAGCATATCGGCCGGGGTCGGCAGATCGGTCGGCCCCGTCACCAGGTGCACGCTGGCGCCCCTGGCACTGGCCCTGCTGGCAATGGCGTACCCCATTTTGCCGCTGGACCGGTTGCCGATGAACCGCACGGGGTCCAGATCTTCGACTGTCGGCCCAGCGGTCACGACGATATGACGCCCCACCAGGTCCGGAGTACCGGTCAGTTGGCCGGCAAGCCTGCCGACGACGGCTTCGACGATTCGTTCTGGCGGCGCCATACGTCCCTTGCCGGAAGCACCGGAAGCCAGATGTCCGGTTTCCGGCTCCACCCAGCCCGCACCACCGGCACGAAGCAAGTCGATGTTCGCCTGAACCCGTTCCGAGCCGAGCATTGTCTCTTCCATGGCCGCCGCCAGCATCAAAGGCGCCGCTGCCGCCAGGCAGATCGTCGTCGGCAGGTCGTCGGCGATCCCGGCGGCCAGCTTGCCGATGAAGTTGGCTGTCGCTGGCGCCACGAGGAACAGCTCCGACCACTGTGCCAGGCCTATATGCAGTACTGGAAACTCGTCAGTCGGGGCGAACATGTCGGCGTGGACCGGATGCCCGGAGAGAACCGAGAGGGTGGTATCGGTGACGAACTGGGCCGCGTTGCCCGTCCGCACGACACGGATGTCCGCCCCCTCTTCCTGCAGCAATCGCACCACGAGGGGAGCCTTGTACGCGGCGATGCCACCGGTGACACCGAGCAGGATGCGGCGGCCCTGAAGCCTCACGAGGCCGACTCCGGGTGCCTTAGCTCCGCCAGTACCAGAGTGCACAGCTGATCGGCGCCCGTCTGGTTGGAGTCGAGAACGAGATCGTAGACTGAAATGTCCGACAAGTCGATATCGTGATGTTCTGCATAGCGCCGCCGTTCGGACTCTTCGCGCTCACGGACAGCCGCTGTCGCCTGCTCCCGGCTCTGTTTGTCACGGGAGGAGACGCGGAGGGCTCTGGTCTCCACGTCGGCCTGGAGCCACACCTTGCAGGCGGACAGGCGCTGACGGTGCGCCATCCATCCCATCAGGCGACCCTCCAGGACGCAACCCCCATCCGTCTGCTGAGCCAGTTCCACCATACGGGCGTCGAGCTGGCGATCGATGGCGCCATCGGCCTCGGCCAGGCGGCCATACTCCGGCAGCGACACCCCTGCCTCATCCGCCAGTTGGCGGAAGACCTGGCCGGTATTCAGATGGGTCCATCCCGTCTGCCCTATCAGTGCCCTGCACAGGATGGTGGTTCCGCTGCCGGGCAAGCCGCTGATGGTCACGAGTCGCATATCGGTTCCGGGATCAGGCCAGGTTCTGCACCTGTTCGCGCAGACGTTCGACCTCTTCCTTGACGTCCACGGCGTGGTGGATGATGCCACTGTCGGCGGATTTCGACGAAACCGTGTTGATCTCGCGGTGCATCTCCTGCAGCAGGAAGTTGAGTCGGCGACCCACATCTCCCCCCTTGTCCAGGGCGTCGAAGAACTGTTCAAGATGACTGCGCAGGCGCACGATCTCTTCGGTGATATCGCCACGCTCGGCAATCAGGACGACCTCGGTGGCCAGCCGTTCCTCGGCGACCTCTCCGGGGCGCAGCAGCGCGTCGACTTTCTCCCGCAAGCGACGGCGCACTTCCTCCCGCCCGCCGGCGGCGATCGCTTCGATCCGGTCGGTCAGATCGCCGAGCAGATTCAGTCGGGCGCGCAGATCGGCGGCCAGGGTGGCGCCCTCGGTGAGGCGCATCTGCTCCAGTTCGGCGAGAGCGTCGTCCACTGCCTGCATGACGAGAGCTGCCACCTGATCCGGATCGGGCGCTGGGGCCTCGGACCGAAACAGCCCGGGCATGCGCGCCAGTACTTCAAGGCTGACGGGACCCGTATTGCCCAGTTCGGCCAGGCGCTCCAACTCCTTCACGTACTGGGTCGCCATCTCGGTGTTCAGTTCGGGAAGTCCGGAACCCTCCGACGTGTCCTCGACTTCGACTGTCCCGGTGACCTTGCCCCGGCTCAGACGGCTCTGCACACGCTCACGAATCCGCGGCTCCAACTCCTGCAGCCCGCTGCCGCAGCGCAGCGACAGATCCAGGAAACGTCCATTGACCGATCGCAGTACGATACGCACACAGACGCCATCCGCTTCGGCACTGCCGCTGCCGAATCCGGTCATGCTCGTGATCTTTCCCATGTCTCCCATTTCAAGAGCCCGGGTCGACGATGACCCGGACGATACGGGTAAACCCCGTCAGTTGTGTGCGGTACGTCAAGCCGCCAAGAGTGATCTTCGACAGGGCCGTCTCTCCGGCCACCCAGAGCTGGCCATTCTCCTCATCGGCGTACAGAGAGCTGGCACCGGGAACATCCTGGACCTGGAGCAGGATTCCCCCCTCGCTATCGTAAGCCACCAGTCCACCCTCCCCCAGAATCCAGGCGACACCCGAGGCATCGGCCACGTCGATCGCCTTGGCCGGACCATAAGGAAATGGTACCACGCGCACCGGCGCCCGGGGCGTCAGCCGCAGCACCCGGAGTCCCTCGCCGTCGATCGCCCATGCCTGGCAGCAGATCGTGTCCGACGCGTCCAGGTCCAACAGCCCCGTCAGTCCCTCCCATTGACCGCCACGGAATCCCAGCTCGTCAAACCAGAGTACGCGGTCCGTCGCAGCATCTGCGATCCACACACCCCCTTTCGGCGATGGTGCCACGGCGATCGGCTGTGACAGCGTAGCATCCACTTCGGCCAGTTCCAGCGTGTCCCCTTCAGCGTCGAGGGAGAACTCGTACACGGCACCATCGGCAGGATCAGCCACCCAGCCGACGCGGGCCACTACATCCAGGGCAACGGAGCCACCGGAGGTCATCCGCGTCCCGAAACGATGGAGCGTGCCATCGGCGTCGATGCGATTCAGCGAGGTGAGCCTGTTGTCGGCAACCCAGGCGGCCCCGGTCCGCCCGTCGACGGCGAGACCGGCCAGTGCCGGGAAGCGTCCTCGCGCAAACAGGCCACGGCGGCCATCCGGTGTGAGCCGCCACACCAGGCCGGTGCCGGCATCGGCCACCCAGCCGTGCTCTTTGCCAGGGGTGGCCAGCTGTTCCCCGGCGATGGCCAGTTCGTCCTCGCCGTCGATCCCCAGCCTCAGTCCGTACCGGTACAGCGTGCCATTGATGACATCGGTATCGGTGAAGCTCGTGTCCCCGGGGTCCACTTCGAAGATGATTCGCTGCAGCTGGTCCCCGCCCTCGCGCCAGATGCGTACCGCGAGCAGATCATCGAAGCGGCTGAAGTCCCAGCGCAGCCGCACGAAGCCGTCACCGGCCAGTGCTTCGAGGGGATCGGCCAGATCGATGGGGCTGTCGGCCCGGGCGTCGAGCGGATTGCGGCGCGGACGATCAGCACAGCCGTCGACGAGCAACAGCATGGCGGCGAGCAGAGCCCAGATCATCAGAAAAACACGAAGCGAGCCGTCAGCACCAGACCAGCTTCCATGATGAGGAATCCCGCCCCGGCGATGCGGTCATGCCGTTCGGCGCTGTCGAGGGCGTCCTGCTGCCGACCCGCACCGGCCGAACTCAGGTATCGATCATAGGCATCTTCGGCCTCATTCGTGCTCCAGTAGGCGACGAGCGCCCCGGTTGCGGCAAGACCGACGCTGGCCAGCAGGGCGGGACGCCAGCGGTCCGGCTCGGCCTCGTCTGCGAGCCGGGCCGGGCCGCCCCCCTGCTCATAGGCAACGCCCGGGCGTTGGACTGAAACACTGCTAACTGATTGCCTGGCAGTCAGTTGAATCGTTGACATAAACGGCGCCACGAGGGGAAGAATCCGCGGAAGTCCGGTCGGAATGCCCTGGGACTGAGCCTGCAGCAGCGTCGGCACGAGCAAGCAGACGACGAGGGCACGTCTGCTGTAGTCTCTCCGAAAGATCATCGACTGAACACGTAGGTGGTACCGCGCTCGGTGGTCACCGCCAAGCGCTGCCGCGTCAGGGCCACACTCGTGAGCACCGGACCATCGAGCTGCTGCTGCCATCGCATCGACCCGTCGGTGGTGTCCACCGCATGCAACCAGCCATCGCCGGCGCCGAGATAGATCGTGCTCGCCGTGCCGACGGGCGCACCCCGCACGATCCCCTCGGTGACACAGCGCCACAGAGGCTGACCAGTGGCCAAGTCAAAGGCGTAGAGGCTCTGGTCCGTGGAACCCACCGCGACCTGTGTACTGGAGACGTACAGCCCCAACGACGGCAGACCATCGAACTCCGCCCACCAGAGCGACTCTCCAGTCTCGGCGGCAAGCGCATGGAGACGTCCATCGATCGCGGCCAGCACGCGGCCCTCGTCGATGTCGACCGTCGGTCGGGATCGCACGGGGCTGCCCAGATCCCGACGCCAGAGGACGTGACCGCTGTCGATACTCGCCGCCACCAGATCACCGGCACCGTCGGCGATGTAGAGGACATCACCTGCAAGGCTAGGGGCCCCCGTCAGCGGCGCCTCGAGGTCGAGAGTCCACAGAACACGGCCGTCAGCGGCGGCCAGGGCCCGCATCTTCCCTGATTCCATCGCCGCATAGACCGTGTCTCCCCGAACCACGACAGCGGCACAGAGTGCGCCCTCCTGTCGCCAGACGATGTCACCTGACTCGAGATCGATGGCCCGCAGCTGGGACGGATCCTCCAGGATCGAGACGAGCATGATCCGTCCGCCGCCACCGGCCAGGGCGGGCGGACCGCACACCGGATCGTCGGAACTGCGCTTGCCCACCCGCGTCCCGCTGATCACGTCAAACACGTACAGGTCCGGCGCCTTCGACCACTGCAACAGCAGGGGCCCGGCGATCAACGGACTGCCCAGGGGCGGCTTGTCCACCTCCTGCTGCCAGCGCAGACGGAGCGGCGGCTCGAGGCCGTCGATGAGCAGCCCATCGCCACTGGCATCCCCGGCCGCCTGTGTCCAGCCGGACTGGGTCTCCGGGGACCAGGGGGCATACAGAACCCCGGAGCCGCAGGCCGTCCAGACAGAGCTCAGCGTCAGCAGGATGGCCCCCGCCTGCCACATCGGGCGGCGGCGGCACCAGCGGTCAGAAATCCCAGCCAAAGAAGAAGTCCCATCGAGTGTTGTTGTCGACACTGTCGAAGTCTGTACGCCGCGACGCGTCGAGTCGGAAGACGAAAACGCCGCCGAGGCCGAGGCGAGCGCCGGCGCCGAGGCTCCCCTTCCAGTCTCCGAACCCGTCGTTCCAGGCGTTGCCGGCATCGACGAAGAGCGCCCCCCGCAGCGCGCTCAGGTCGATATTGCCGAAGGGAAAGGCGAGAATGAATCGGTCGAGCAGCGGATAGCGCAGTTCGTGATTGGCCAGCACCAGATTCCGCCCCCAGAGAGAGCGGAAACCATAGCCGCGCAGAGTCCAGCTGCCGCCCAGGGGAAAGAACTCGGGCACGTCCCCGCGGCTGTGCAGCCCCATGTATCGAACGGCCAGGCTGGAGCGTTTGCCCAGCCGATGGTAGTGCCGGACGTCGGTGAAATAGGTCGTATGAAAGGGACGTGAACTCTTCACGTCGAAGGTGTGACCCAGGCCGATGCTGTAGCGCGTCCCCTCCAGCGGGCCGGTGGAGATCCACAAGCTCGTGTCGTGGGTAAAGCTGATGTGGTTCGACACCAGCCATCCCGTCAGCTGACGACCCTCAAACTGCCGGTCGAGATCGGAGTGCCGCGCGGTGAATCGTGTCTCGATACGGTCGTGGCGGTTGAAGGGGTAACTCATCTCCGCCCAGGCGCCGGTTCGCTTCTCGCGCACAAAACGGCCGAAACTGCTCGACAGACGATCGTTGAGGCGGAACACACCCCAGCCCACGTTCAGTTGTCGGGCCAGATGCAGTCTGCCGAAGACCAGATTCAGACCGTCGAAGAAGCCGCTGTTGGAGCCGGAGATATGGGACAGGACGAAGTAGTACTGGTCATTGCCGAGCACATCGGACAGTCCCAGCTGGATGCCGCCGGACGTTCCGAACACGGGATCCTGGGAGATCTGACTCTGGGCGATATCCAGGCTGAGTCGCTTGCGGTAGGTACGGCGTGTCACCTGTCCCGCATCGGGAAGACTCGCCAGATCCCAGGAGCTGTCCACGGCGGCGGCCACTGTCCTCACAGACGCCAGACTGTCAGACTCGACGGCGACGGAATCGAGACCGAGGCGGTGAATGTGAAAGCGGGCGCCCTCGAAACCGGTAAACAGGAGCTCGTCGGCGCCCGGCAGCCAGGCCGCGTCAAAAACTCCGGTGAGGGCCCGCGTCAGCCGCTGCGTGGTGCCGACACTGTCGCCGGCCACGGGGAGGGCGTAGAGATCGTAGAAGCCGTCCCGGTCAGAGGTGAAAGCCACGCGCGCCCCCTCAGGTGACCAGGCGGGCTGCATGTCGTGGTGATCCCCGAACGTCAGCTGCCGTACGGATCGCTCGGCGGCCTCGCCGACGTCGATGGTGAACAGATTGTACTTCCCCTTCCTGCCATGCCCCGGCGACCGGTCGGAACTGAACACGAGCACGTCTCGTGCCGGATGCCAGTGCGGGTCGCGGTCGTGATAGAGATCATCGGTGAGCGCGCTGAGCTCTCCCGTGCCGGCGTCGACGAGGAACAGATCGGTTCGGCCGGAGCGCCGAGCGCCCGCCAGGGCCACCGCCGCCCCATCGGGCGACCAGGTAGGCGACGACAGAGCCACGAGTTGGTCGAAGGAGAAGCGGCGGCGACGACGGCCGTGCTCCACGTCCCAGAGAATCAGATGATCTCGACCATTGTGTTTGGCGATGAAGGCCAGGGTGGTGCCGTCCGGCGACACCGCCAGACTCGCCTCCATGGGATGCAGTGACTCGTATTCGGGCTCCCGTTCGCCGGCCACCAGCAGTTCGACAGCGCCGCCCTCCACCTTGCCGCGGAAGATCTGTGTGTAGCCCTGCTCGTTGCGCAGGAAGACATACTCCAGCGAGTCGGCGGGAGTCCCGGCTGGGGCCGGAACGATCGCCGGCTTCAGGTTGAACCCGGTGCTCGTCAGCGGCTCGGCCATGTGACTCGGGGGATCGGCGCTTTCGATCGTCGGCAGGTAGCGCTTCTGCAGATCGTAGGTCCAGGCTTCATCCAGCTCGCTCAACGCCTCGCCGGTGGTCACGGCGAAGACGTCGGCGAAGGTCTCGGCCCGCCACCAGTTGTCGAGCAGTCGAGCGAACACGTCTTCGCCGTAACGGGCTGCCATGAACTGGCAGATCGATTGCCCTTCCTTGTACATCTGGAAGGTGCCGTGGATCCGGTACATCTGTGCGATGGACGCCAGCCGGCTGCTGAACAGGGCGTCGCGCACGACCATATCGCCGTAGCTGTCCCACGATCCGGACAGGTACTCCGCCAGCCCCTCGGAAAACCACAGGGGGCCGGCCCAGATATTCGGTGCGCCGCGGTCGGCCAGGACCCGGCGGATCCGATCGAACATGAAGACGTGGACGAGCTCGTGATGCAACACGCGCTGGAACTCCGGGTACGAGCCGCTCAGAGGCAGGGCCACGCGGCCCTTCATGAATTCAGTGAAACCGGCAACACCCTCCGGCAGGAGGCCGGGGATCACATTCGTCTGCTCGAAGTGAACGTGTGAGGCGTAGAGGATGAGCGGAATCTGCCGGCGAACCGTGTGCCCGAGGCGTTTTTCCAGGTGGCTGAAGGCCTCCTCCGCCATCTGCCCGGCGAAAGAGGCCAGCTCGGCCTCCTCCGGGTAGAAGTAGATGTCGAAGTGTTCGGTCTCCAGACGCTGCCAGTCGAACTCGTCGAACTGAACCTTGTTCTTGCCAAAGTGGTAGAGCTGCGCCGTGGCGGGCCCATCGGCTACGCAGCACACGACCACCAGTGCCAGCCAGAGAGTCTTCACTTACCTGCCGCCCCTGGACAGGTAACCACCGAAGCCGGCCGCGGCGGTCACGGGCCGACGCAGATTCACCTGCCGCCCCTCCTCGACGCCATGGCGGAAGGCATCACTGGCCGCCACCCCTCCGGTCTGTCGGGTCTGGATTCGTGGATTGTGGTGCCGGTAGTAGGCGATGAGCCGGTCATCACCCTGCCAGACGAGAGCCGAGTTCTTCGCCGACACTTCAAGATCGCCCCGCTGGCGTCCGAGCTTCTCATGGAATCCCTGCAGCACGCCGGCGAAATAGCGCATACGCTCGCGGTTGCTGCGCAACCCGCGCTCGCGCCGATAGGCCGCCCACAACCGCTCGAGCAGCTGTGACAGGTAGGCGTGCACGTAGTCAGCCATGTCCAGGTTTGTCGGCGTACCGTAGACCTCCAGGACCGTACCTTCCAGGTCGCGCCCCGCCTCGTAGCTGCGAATCCACAACACCTCGACGAAGAAGAACTCGTTGAGGATCATGGCCAGCCACAGCTCCCAGGCCGGATGCCGGCCTTTCACCGCGCCCAGTTGACGGCGCTCGAAGCCGCGCGCCCCATCGGTGTCGACGAGTTCGATGTTGTACTCGAGCAGCAGACGCTGCGCCTTGTTGACCGCCGCCTGAGCTTCGTTCTGGTTCGGGCTATCGCTGAGGGACAGCAGCTTCTTTACCAGACGCGCAACCCGCACCTCGGCATGGTCCTGCTCCGCATCTGCGCCGGTGGACAGACGTCGCGCCGTCGCCTTCGGGTCACAGCGCAACTTGCGGCAGGCCTCACGAAACGCCGGGCCATGGGGATCTTCCTCCCCGGCATGCAGTACCTCCCACACGTACTGGTGCGCCATCTCGTGCCGCATCGTATCGAGCACTTCGTTCCACGGATCGGTACGGATATGGTTGCGGGAGATGGTGATCCGTCGCCGGGAAGGGTCCCACTCCCCGAGCCGCTGCTGACTGTCACCGAGTTGGACCTGCGGCCGTTGCAGGACGCCGTGCAGATACTCACGATCGTAGAATTCCCACCAGCGATAGAGGGCCCGTCCCCAGGCTCGCTCCAGGTCAGCGGGTTCGTGAGGGCTGGCGGAGCCCATCCCCCCTACCTGATCTCACGCACGAACGCCGGCGTCAACCGGCCGCTGAACACCTCGGACACGGGGCCCTTCATGGTGAGTTCGAAGGCCTCACCACGGACATCGATATGCAGATTGCCACCGGGCGCCTTGACCGTGACGGGGCTCTGCACCAGACCCAGGCGAACTGCAGCCGCCGCAGCGGCACAGGAGGATGACCCGGAGGCCTGTGTCTCGCCGGCGCCGCGCTCCCAGATGAGGATATAGAGCGACTTCGGCCCGACGGGGACCGCCAGCTGCACATTCGTGCGGCGGGGAAAGATCCTGTGATTCTCCAGTTGCGGACCGAGCTCGAGCAGCTCCTCCCGGGTCCAGGACTGACCGGGCTCGCGGAAGACGACGCAGTGCGGATTGCCGACGCTGACGCCGGTGAAACTCAGCGACCGACCCGCCGCCTTGATCGGCCGCTCGATCAGTTCGGCTGCCGACAGGCTGCAGGGCAGTGCTTGCGGCCGGAACGTGGCCTGCCCCATCTCCACGGTGGCCGAACTGGCGTCACCGTGGCTGTCGATATGCAGGTCGATGGCGACGAGGCCCCCCTTCGTCTCCACGGTGAACCGCTTCTTGCGTGTACGCCGTGTCGAGTAGAGATAGCGGGCGAAAATGCGCAGACCATTACCCGACTTCTCCGCTTCGGAGCCGTCGGGATTGTAGATACGCACGCCAAAATCGGCCTTCTTCGAAGGCACGAGAGCCAGGATGCCATCGCTGCCGGCACCCCGGTGACGATCGCAGATGGCGCGGATTCGTTTTTCAGTGAGTCGGAACTCGAGATCGGCCGGGTCCAGGGCGATATAGTCGTTGCCCAGACCATGGCCCTTGAAGAAGCCGTTTATCATGTCCGTGTTGCCCGGGAGGGTGGAGTGCGCCGACCCGGCAACCTAGCCATGCACCCCCACGGGGTCAACGGAGATGGGTCGTGGCGCCGATCAGCGGACCAGGAGCAGGCGCCGCGTGGTCAGACTCGACCCGGCTGTCAACCGCGCGAAGTACATGCCGGAGGCCACGGCATCACCGGCTTCATCACGGGCGTCCCAGATCGCACGGTAGCGCCCCGGCCGCACGGCATCCTGATCGAACAGGACGCGCACCCTCTGGCCGAGGACATCGAACATCTCCAGACGCACACGGGCCGGCTGCGCGCCAGCCACATCGAAGGGGATCGTCGTCGACGGGTTGAAGGGGTTCGGATAGTTCGGATGCAGCACGGAAGCGGTGGGGACCCGGCTATCGGTTCCCGCACGGAACAGCTCTCCTCCGGCATCCAGCAACTCGACGCTGGCCAGCATCCTGTCGAGATCGTCGCTGACGAGCCCCTGCAGCCGCAACAGCGGACCGTTGCCGTCGACCGGCCTGTCACCGGACAGAGCGATGGCCAGACGGCGGCCCTCTGCGACGGGCCAGGACATGATCTCGTGCGCGACGCCGGCGAAGATGGAGCCTTCGGCGTCGACGCTGACCCCGTCGGGAACGACGAGGGTCAGTCCTCGAAGTCCCCCAAGGTCTCGACCGCGCAGCACGTCCATGGGGCCGTCAGCGGGGTCAAACCACAGATCACCGTTGGCGGCCGCCACCGGGCGTGCCGCAGCGGTCACCTCCATGCCGATTCGCCCGAAGTTGTCCGCCAGCAGCAGGAAGTCGTCGAACCCGACCTGGCTGTCGCCGTCGAAGTTGGCCTTGCCTGCCGTGGACCAGTCAGGGCTGCTCGATGAGGAGCCGAAATGGCGCACCAGGATACCGAAGTCAGCCAGGTTGATCCGATTGTCGTCGTTGGCATCTCCAGCGGGGAGCGAATCCAGGCTGGTCGTGTCCGGCGCCACCCAGCGGAAGCTCAGGTTCCGGCGCACCGAGTCGATAGTCACCGTGTCCCCCACGACGCTGCCCTGCAGATGGGTGGCGACCTTGGCGAAGACTCTGTAGGTCCCGGTGGGGATCTGATCGAGGAAGAAGCGGCCCGACGTGTCCAGAGGCACCTGGATGCCTGGCGTCAGTCGATCCTCGTCGTTCAGCGAGGAAGCCAGTGTATCACCGCCGGCATCGATGAATAGCAGCGTCGCCTGATCGGAGGCGAGAGCGGTCACCGAGCGTCGCTGCGGCGCCACCTGCCCACTGACGAAGACATCCCGTACGGTCAGTCGTGTCGTGTCACCGAGCACAGGCTCGATCCAGGCGCCCGTCGAATCTTCCACGACGGCGGAGCTGCGATTGGCTGCCGCCTCGTCGTCGATGGCCAGGAAGGTCGACACCTGCTGACTGGCCAGGAACCACAGCTCAGCGATGAGAACCGGCTCGACGCCGGCGGACAGCGCCCCGCCCCCGGGGGTGGTGCTGATCAGGGACAGATCCACCTTGCCGCTGGCAGACACGTCGTTGTGGAACGCGTTGATCGCCGGCGTGAAACTACCGAGGACATCGCTGCTGACGCGGAAGGGCATGGTGGTGTCAGCCGGCATCGCCAGCAGACGCAGCGCCGACGGCTCGTACGTGAGGAAGACGGAAGCGCCGGCGATGCGATGCCCGGCAGGGGTCAGATAGATCTGGGCCCGCAGCGTGTCGCCGCGGCTGACGCGAGGGGCATTCGTCAGCTTCAGATCGAACAGTGGAGCTCGACGTCGTCATCGATCCGGATACCCGCATCGTCTCCATCACACCCACCGATGGCTCGCGAGAGGGTGGCAGCATCCGCTTCACGGCGACGACGACGAGACAGACGGCGAGCGACTCCCTCGATATTCACATCGCCAACGTCACACCTGTCATCGACGTGCCCGACCTGTTCCTCGATGCCGGGGAGTCGGCCCAGCTCCTGCTCGATGATTTCGCCACCGATGACGATGTCATCAGCCTCCTCACGTGGAGCGCCACACCGCTGGCGGCGGGCGTGACGGCCAGCCTGAACCAGGCGGTCCGGGCGCTGACGTTGACGGCGGACGAAGGCGTGACGGGCGATCTTACCGTCGCCTTTTCCGCCACGGATGAGCAGGGCGCCGCCGGCCTCGACACCATGCTTGTGAGCGTCCGTTCACCCGACGAGGAGCTCCCCGATTCGAGTCTCGTCGACACCACCGGTACCAACGAAGCTCCCGTGATCGAACCCCTTGGCATCCTCAGCTTCCTCAATGGCAGCGAAGGCCGGCTGACCCTCGACAACGTCACCGCGGACGACAACCCCGTGACAGAGTTGCGCTGGACGGCCGAAACCGATCTCGGTGTCACCGCCGTGATCGACGCCGACCGGCGATTGACCGTGACGGCCATCGACGAGTTTACCGGGACCACGACCATCCGACTCTCGGCCATCGACATCTTCGGCGCCCGTGGCACCGCCACACTGGTGGTCGAGGTCCGCGCCCAGGTCGACACCCCCGACATGGGTGATTTCGACGGCAGCGGCCGCGTCGACCTGGACGACTTCTTCCCCCTGGTCGATCAGCTGGGCAACTCCGTGTTCACGCCAGGATTCGACGCCAGGTTCGATATCAACGACGACGGCCGTGTCAGTTTCGACGACTTCTTCCTGTTCCTCGACATCTACGAGGCGCACCGGGTCAATCCCTGACGCCTGCGGAATCCGCACGGCGCACGGCTTGCCGAGGCACGAACTCCGCCTAATTTACCGGGGCTGTTTCCCCCTCACCACCAGGCCCGGAGTCCATTCTCTTGAAGCCCCCATTCCTGCCGCTCTGGCCTGCTGCCTGCGGCGCCTGGATCTGCCTCGTTCCGACGACGACGGCGGCCCAGGGCGATCATCCGCCCGCCTCCGTCATCGTCGCCGAAATCCAGCAGCGTACGATCACCAGCCAGGTCGAGTTGGTAGGCACCGTCCACCCCCGGCGAACCAGCCGGGTGGCCAGCGAGTCCGAGGGCAAGGTGGTGGCCCGTTTCAAGGAACCGGGGCAGCCCCTCGTACGGGGCGAGGCGATCCTGCGACTGACGAACGATGAGCTGCAGGCGCGTCTCATCGAAGCCGAGGCCGACCTTCGACTGCGCGCCTCGCGGCGCGACCACAGCCGCAGCCTGCGCGACAGCGACGCCATCTCCGAAGACGAAGCCATCGAAACGGAGTACGAGTTCGAGCGCGCCCGCTCCGAGCTGCAGGACCTGGAGACGCGCATCGAGGATCTGACGATCCTGGCCCCCTTCGACGGCGCCCTCGTCGAGAGTCTGGTCGAGATTGGAGAATGGGTTGATCGGGGCCAGAACGTCGCCCACATGGTGGCCGCCGATACGGCCCGGGTCTACGTCAACGTACCCGAGCGCTACGTCGACCGACTCCGCCTCGGTGATTCCGCCGAGGTCACCGTCTCGGCTCTGGGAACCGACTCGATCGAAGCACTCGTTGTCGCCATCCTGCCGCAGGGATATGAAGACTCGCGGACCTTTCCTGTGATCGTCCAGTTCCTCAACCCCGGCCGTCGCGTCCGCGGCGGCATGTCGGCAGCGGTTCGGCTGTCGATCAAGGAACCGAGAGAGGATCTGCTCGTACACAAGGACGCCATCATGACCGGCGCCATGGGCAGTCACCTGTTTCTCGCCCGCGAGGGGTCGGCCGCGATGCTGCCGGTGACAACAGGCCTCGCATCTCAAGGAAATGTGGCCATTTCCGGCGATGGCCTGCAGGCGGGTGATCTGGCCATCGTCCGCGGCAACGAACGTCTGCGCGACGGCCAGGCGGTACGCGTCGTGCGCAAGGTTCACTAGGGACCACTGCGACATATGAAACTCGTCGATACGTCCATCCGTCGACCCGTGAGTGTCATCGTGGGTGTACTTCTCGTGGCCCTCTTCGGCCTGATCGCCCTCTTCCGCATCCCCGTGCAGCTGACACCCGACGTCGACCGCCCCGTCGTCACGGTGAACACCTTCTGGCTCGGAGCCAGCCCCGAGGAGGTGGAGCAGGAGATCGTCCAGCGTCAGGAGGAGGAGCTCAAGAGCGTCGAGGGACTGGAAAAGATGACCAGCGAGTCATTCGACAGCCGCTGTCGGGTGGTCCTCGAGTTCGGCGTCGGCCTTGACCCCGACGCCCTGCTGCTGCTGGTGTCGAACAAGCTCGATCAGGTCAGCGGCTATCCCCCAGACGCCGAGAAACCCACCCTGACGTCGGGTTCGGGAGGCAACACCGGGGCCATCACCTGGTTGATCCTCGAGGCTCTGCCGGGCAACGAGGACGTCGACATCGAAACCTACGGTGACTTCATCGAGGATCTCGTCAAAACCGGTCTCGAACGAGTGCCCGGTGTCGCCGAGAGCAATGTCTACGGGGGCTTCGAGCGGGAGCTGCAGATCATCGTCGACCCCGCGGCCATGGCCGCCCACGCCGTCACCGTGTCGCAGATGGCGGCGGCCATCACCGCTGAGAACACCAACATCAGCGGCGGCTCCTTTGACGAGGGCAAGCGCCGCTACATCGTGCGCACCGTGGGCCAGTACACCTCACCGGAGCAGATCGAGGCGGTCGTCATCCGCGACGACGGCCCGGGTGGCCGGGTCCGTGTCGCCGATGTAGCCCGGGCTCATCTCGGCTACAAACGCGCCACGGTGACGGTGCGCCAGCGCGGCAAGTCGGCCATCGCCGTCAACGCCACGCGGGAGACGGGCGCCAACGTCCTCGAGGTCATGGAGGGGATCCGCGCTGCCGCAGCGCGTTATAACAGCGGCCCTTTGAAGCGCGAGGGGCTGTACCTGCGCCAGGTGTACGACGAAACCGACTACATCAACTCCTCCATCGATCTGGTGCGCAGCAACATCTTCATCGGCGGCGCCCTGGCCACCCTGGTGCTGCTCCTCTTCCTGCGCTCCGCCTCCAGCGTTCTCATCATCATCACCTCGATCCCCATCTCCATCGTCGGCACCTTCCTGATCATGTCCCTGATGGGACGCAACATCAACGTCATCAGCCTGGCCGGCATGGCCTTTGCCGTGGGCATGGTGGTCGACAACGCCATCGTTGCCCTGGAGAACATCTACCGTCACCGGCAGATGGGAAAAGACCGGTTGCGTGCCTCCTTCGAAGGCGCCCGGGAGGTATGGGGCGCCATGCTCGCCAGCACGCTGACAACGATCGCCATCTTCCTGCCTATCGTCTTCATCGAGGACGAGGCGGGGCAGCTGTTCCGCGACATCGCCATCGCCGTCTCCTCCTCTGTCGCGTTGAGTCTCATCGTCGCCCTCACCGTGATCCCCATGATGTCGGCGCGCCTCATGCGCAACCGGCTCCCCGGGGGCGAAGAGGATGACAACGGCAACCTGCTGGACCGCTTCGGCAGCAGCATCAGCCGGGCCATCTCCGACAGCGTCTACCGCATCAGTGGCAGCACCGTGCTGCGCGTCGGTGTCGTCGTCTTCCTCATCGGCGCGTCGCTGCTGTCTGCGTGGAGCCTGCTGCCGAAGGCCGAGTACCTGCCCACCGGCAATCGCAACCTGATCTTCAGCATCCTGCTGCCGCCGCCGGGGTACAACCTCGACGAGTTGATCGACGTGGGTCATCAAATCGAGGATGTCCTGCGGCCGCGGTGGGAGGCTCGACCGGACTCACCGGAGGCAGAAGCCCTCGACGGCCCACTGGTGCCCCACATGTTCTACGTCGCTTTCGGCCGTTCGGCCTTCATGGGCGCCCGCGCCCACGATCCGACGCGGGTCAAGGAGTTGATCCCCATCATTCAGCAGCCCCTGTTCGCCGTACCGGGAATGATCGCCATCGTGCGCCAGTCCGGACTGTTCCAGGGCCTCGGTGGCGGCCGGGCCATCGATCTGGAGATCAGCGGTCCGGATCTCGGGAGACTGCTGGCGATGGGTGGCCGCATCTTCGGCCAGGTCAGACAGGTAGTACCGGGGGCCCAGGCCCGGCCGATCCCCAGTCTCGATCTGGGAAACCCCGAGGTCCGTGTCATACCCGATCGCATACGCGCCGCCGATGTCGGTCTGACGGCCCGTGAGATCGGCATCACGGTGAATGCGCTGATGGACGGGGCTCTGATCGACGGCTATCAGTATGAGGGGGAGGAGATCGACATCTCCCTGAAGGGCGAAGACGACTGGTTCCGCACTCAGGACATCGGCCAGTTGCCGATGTACACCGCAGCGGGACCTGTACCGCTGCACTCGGTGGCCGACATCGTCGTCACCAGCGGGCCGGAACAGATCAACCATATCGAACGCAACCGGGCCATCACGATCCGTATCGTGCCGCCCGAGACGACACCTCTGGAAACGGCCCTGGAAGACATCGAGACCCAGATCATCGAGCCGCTGCGCGCCTCCGGAGAACTGGCGCCACCGTACGACCTGCGCCAGTCAGGCACCGCCGACGACCTGGCCAAGACGCAGAAGGCTCTGCAGTGGAACTTCCTGCTGGCCCTGCTGATCACCTACCTGCTGATGGCATCGCTCTACGAGAGCTTCCTGTATCCCTTTGTTATCATGTTGAGCGTGCCCCCCGCCGCCGCGGGTGGGATCTTCGGCCTGGCGGCGGTGAATCTGCTCATCGGCTACCAGGCGCTGGATATCCTGACGATGCTCGGATTCGTCATCCTCATCGGCGTCGTCGTCAACGCCGCGATCCTCATCGTCCACCAGACACTCAACGTGCTGAACGAGGAGGAAGGTCTCGACCATCGCGAGGCGATCCGGCGGGCCGTCGAAAGCCGCGTACGCCCCATCTTCATGTCGACCATCACCAGCGCCTTCGGCATGTTGCCCCTGGTGCTGTTCCCCGGTGCCGGGTCGGAGCTCTATCGCGGCCTTGGCAGCGTCGTCATCGGCGGTCTGCTCGTCTCCACGATCTTCACCCTGTTCCTGGTGCCCACCTTCCTCAGCCTGGCCATGGACATTCGCGCCTGGGCGGCTTCCGCCCGGCGATCAGAAACGTAGAGCGATCAGCGGCAGGCGAAGACCACTGGCGCTGGCCACGCCTCTGGCCCGGTCTTTATAGGCGGCGTTGTCGGCGTTGACCTGATCGCGCAGATGGGCCAGAGATGCCAGCCGGGTCCAGGCGGCAAAGGGCAGCCAGCCGGCGGCGCCATCCTTGCCCGTCGTAATGGCCGTGCCCACCACCAGGGCGGTGAAACCGAGCATCGTATACCCCTGACGGGCATCGCCGGCGTAGAAGAACCCGGCGCCGGGAATCACCACTTCGAGACCAAGGGCGAGGGGTGTCGAGCGTGACGCACGGTACGGGGCGGTGCGCTGGGGAATGCGGCGAACGCCGATCTCACGGGCGGACCGGATGTCAGCCACCCGGTACACGGCGGGGCGAACGTGCAGGGCGCCGATCACTTCGCGCACTGCCACGGTGTCCCCCGTCAGTGACTGCACCTGGATCTGCCGGATGCCGCCAGATTCCAGAGTGATCTCACCCCACAGTGAATCTTCGTGCAGATGCTGCAGCGTAGTGGCCACATCGGCAGCCTGTAGACTCGTGGCACAGAGGGCGAGACTGAGGACGGCACCGGCGACTTTGCAGGTGATGTTCATCTGGAAGGAATCTCCATCGGCTAGGACACCGTATATGTTCTGTCACCTGCCTAGTGTACGGGCCGGTTGGCGGAAGGGTCAAATGACGACACTGAAGGTTTCGGTGGCCCTGCCGATACTAACGGGGAGTGGGTAGATCGGCCTCGGCTGCGATACCCGTTCCCGCCGGACAGGGACGTACGGTGACGGGCACCGCCCGTTTGGAAACCACGGTCACCGAGCAATCGGACACCCGCCGAGTTTCAGACCCCACAGGGATGTGGGGTTTTCTTTTGTACCCTACTTTCAACCGCCATGAGAGATCGACTGAACGTCGCCATGGAGGCCGCCCGTCGCGCCGGCACCCTGATTCTCGAGTTCTACGAGGGCGACTACGACGTACGCGACAAGAACCAGACAGATGGCGACAAGTCGCTGCGCGACGCCGACTACGATCCCGTCACCAGCGCCGATCGCGCCGCCGACGACAGCCTCAAGCGTGAGTTGCGCCAGGCCTTTCCGGAGTATGGCTGGCTGTCCGAAGAGACCGTCGACAGCGCCGAACGACTGCAGAAGGAGTCGGTCTGGGTTGTTGATCCAATTGACGGCACCAAGGAGTTCCTCACCGGGATTCCGGAGTTCGTCGTCTCCGTAGCCCTGGTCACCGATGGTGTTCCGGTGGTCGGCGTGATCTACAACCCTTCGCGAGACGAGCTCTACGGCGCCGTGCAGGGGGGCGGCACCTTCCTCAACGGCAACCGCGTGTTCTGCACCGACACCGCGCAGTTGTCCGACTCCACGCTCATCGTCAGCCGTTCCGAAGACGCCCGCGGCGAGATCGATCCCCTGCGCCAACACCTGAAGGAGATCCGCCCCGTCGGTTCGGTGGCCTACAAGCTGGCCGTCGTTGCCGCCGGCGCCGCCGACCTCAATGTGAGCGTCCAGCCGAAGAACGAGTGGGACGTCTGCGCCGGCGATCTGCTCGTACGTGAAGCCGGAGGCCACATGGTGAACCTGGAGGGCGAGGTGCGCCGCTACAACCAGGCCGACCCGCTGATCCGAGGTGGTCTGGCGGCCGGCAACACAACGCTGGCCGACGCCTCCGTCGACCTTATCCGCCGCGTCTGCGACTGACCAACGCCCCGTGTCTGCAGCCCCTCCCGACAATGCGGACATCGTCGGCTTCCTCAAGCGCCAGGCGGCGCTCATGGAGTTGGCCGGCCAGAACAGCTTCCGTGTCCGCGCTTTCGACAATGCCGCCCGTATGCTGGAGGAGCTGGAGGTGGACATCGTCGAGATGTCAGCGGCCGAGACCCTGACCGAGATCGACGGCATCGGCAAGGGACTGGCCGAGTTTGTCGCCGAGTACATCGAGTCCGGCAGCACGTCCGCGTACGACGAGCTGACCGAGACCGTGCCGGAAACCCTCCTCGACATCCTGCGCATACCCGGCCTGGGCACGAAGAAGGTGAAGGCCATCCACGAGGCCCTCGACATCGCTTCCATGGAAGAACTGGAAGCGGCCTGTCACGAAGGGCAGCTGGACGGCCTGTCCGGCTTCGGCAAGAAGACCCAGGAGAACATCCTCAAGGGGATTGCCGGACTGTCCCGATACCAGGGACAGTATCGGCTGGACCAGGCCCTGACCGATGCCCGGGCCCTCGTCGGGCAGCTCGAGTCCCACCCCGCCACGATCCGCGTCAGCATCGCCGGCAGCCTGCGCCGCCACAAGGAAGTGGTAAAAGACGTCGACATCGTGCTGAGCACGGAGTCACCCGTGGACGTGGCCGAGGCCTTCGCCGCCCTGCCCCAGGTCATCGACGTACTGTCCCAGGGCGAGCGCAAGACCGCCGTTCGCCTCAAGAGCGGCATCCAGGTCGACCTGCGCCTGGTAGCCGACGAGCACTACGCCTCCATGCTCCATCACTTCACCGGCAGCAAGGACCACAACGTCACCATGCGCTCCCGGGCCCTGGCGCGAGATCTGCACCTGAACGAATACGGCCTGTTCCGCGGCAAGGATGGGGGCGGAGACCGCATCGACACGGCGGACGAGGACGAGCTGTTCCACGCGCTCGAGTTGAACTTCGTCCCCCCGGAGCTGCGCGAAGGCCTGGGAGAAGTGGAGGCCGCCGAAGAAGGCGAGCTACCCCAGCTCCTGCAGGCCAGCGACATAAGAGGGATGCTGCACGTACACACCAAAGCGTCAGACGGCGACGACACCCTGGAAGAGACGGTGGCGGCCGTTCGCAACCGCGGTTACGAGTACGTCGCCATCTGCGACCACTCGAAGTCGGCGGGTTACGTCTTCGGCCTGAAGGTCGCCGACATCGAAGAGCAGCACGCCGAGATCGACGCCCTGCAGGCCGACTCCCCCGACTTCCGCATCCTCAAAGGCATCGAGTCCGACATATTGAGGAACGGCGATCTCGACTACGACGACGATGTCCTGGCCCGCTTCGACCTCGTCGTCGTTGCCATCCACAACGCCCTGGCCATGGACGAGTCAGCGCTGACGGCACGTGTCATCAAGGCCATCGAGCACCCCGCCGCCAGTGTGCTCGCCCACCCCACCGGCCGCCTGCTGCTGGAACGCGACGGCTACAGGATCAACCTGGAAGAAGTGGTTGCCGCCGCCGCCAGCAACAACGTTGCCCTCGAGTTGAACACCCACCCCGCCAGATTCGACCTCGACTGGCGCTGGCTCAACCGTGCGAAGGAGGCCGGCTGCAAGGTTGCAGTGAATACGGACGCTCACAGAATCAGCGACCTGGACAGCCTGGAGCTGGGGACGGGTATCGCGAGAAAAGGGTGGCTCACCCCCGACGACGTCATCAACACGATGACGGTGGATGAGCTGTTGGCGTGGGTGCGAGGTTGAGCGAGGGCCTGGCGAAAAAACCAGACGAGTGCTCCGAGCCTTGACTGGTCTCTCAGCTCTGAGACGGACTCGAGTCTGGCAATGACGCCGAAGTAGCCTCGGATGACAGGTCGATCAAGGACTGGCCTTCGATTTCAGGCATAGATCGAAGGTGCGCAACAAGCGTCTCGACATCACACCGATACTCGTTCGCTATATCATCCTTGATCTGCCAGAGCTCTCTGATCACTTCATCGGCCATTGTCGTTAGCTCCCATCAGTTCCTGAGGAGTGCAGATCTCCGGCGTGGCATATCCTTCTGCTATGCACACTGCCCGGACGATCGGTTTGGTTTCGGCGTTGTCCAGATGTCGGAAGTTCCAAGTCAGCAAGTAGTCGATTCCATGCACTGCCGAGACGGCGACGTGGAGAGCATCGTCCAGGGCAGTGGCTGGCAGCGCATTGCGCTCGATCAGGGCCTTAGAAAAATCCATGACAGCATCCGTGATAGCAAGAAGCGGCAAGGCAGACAGGGCATCGACGCGTCGTACCGCCGCATCGGGATCACCTCTCCCCGCTTCCTCCATCGAAACCTGCGACGTGTAGAGATCGAATCGGCTCCTCTGTAGATCCCACCAATCATGCGTTGTCTTCTGCCACGCGGCAGCCAACAAGTCTCCTGTCGGACGGGCAGTAAGATACGAGACGATTGAGGTCTCGATATAGACAGATGTTGCACCCATACAGGTGGCCAGTTTCGAATGTCAGTCTCGGGCTAGTGTGGTCGATTTCTCAGGTAAGGTAATAACCTACCAAGTCGCTTGCCTGTTCGGCTCACCCCAATTCACGCACTGGATACCCTCCACTTCCATGTCGATAGCGGGCGAAGGGGTGGCGCGCTCCCTCAACTCTCGGCGCCTGCCCATCTGGCTTCCTCCCTAGTGCTCTGTTAAAGAGTCGGCATTGAGTTTTGGACTTTGGCTAACTGGGTGTCTTCGGTGTTTCGGTTTCGCCATCGGAGGTATTCCTGCATGC
>PVBE012035838.1_pt1 | contig 75961 bp, 69 predicted proteins | sample 1631181 | NCBI WGS metagenome assembly PVBE01 (sample SAMN08397723, study PRJNA350692) | Marine metagenome, whole genome shotgun sequencing project. | isolation source: water | place: Pacific Ocean | collected 2012-04
CCAAGCTGTTACCCATCAGCCCGGTTGCTTCAGAAGCCGATCTGTATCGCTTCGCCTCTTACTCTCGACACGCACGATCCATTTAGCCCCCACTCAAAGAAAGATATCCTTTGGGATGACGGCACTGAGTGAGAGATCGCTGCTGGGCTTCTCCTCTGTCCCTGGCAGGTATCCCTCTCCCAGAAAGAAGATTGCATGGTTCTGAATATCCATGACAGACGCTACCACAGAGTGAGCTTCTTCAGGGGTACACCCTGCTCTAGCGGCAACGACCTCTCGGCAGGCTCTGAACGCCTCCTTGACCCCCATACCATACTTGTCGTGACAAACGCATACCATCAGTTCGTTTTCGGTTTCGACAAGTGGCCAATCGACTAACCACCCTTCCGAGCGTTCGACGCGTGCCCTAACGTTCGCGGCACAACTCACACCATTGCAGGCGGACTCTCCTGCACCCATGTAGGCATGAAAATCGGCCATACACACGCCGGCCCCATCTACTTGTGCCTTGATGTGCAGGATGCAGCCGGGACCCAAAGCTGGACAGTCCTGATGACAGTGCTTCATCCTTGGATCGTTCATCCATCGCCGCCAATATCGCGTGGTATAGCCATGGCTCTTACTCCATCTGAAGATCGCCTTGACTGTCTCGTCACTTGGCAAGACACCGACGTTGCCAAGAGTGGCCCGAGGGCGAAACTGGAATCGATCTTGGAGCACCAGGTAGCCATCCTCCAACTTGAGCTCGCCCCCTGGCAGTCCGTCGAACGGTCCTCCACCCGGAGCAATGATCGGCGGAACCATCTCGATCTCTTCGATGTGGATCGCGATGTCATCGCCTGCACGAACCCCTCGCACCTCAATGGGACCATTCACCATGTTTGAATTCTCGGTTTCCATGACAAACGGTTCACCAAGATCCACCGCACCTAAACAGTCAGGGGTAGCGTCTTGAAGATCGGCGCCATGGCTTTTGATCAACGCTCGCTCAAAGACTTGCATGGCTACCGTTCCTCAACGCATGTGAATGCTGCCCGAGAGTCGTCGCAAGATGTCATTTGGTTGCGAAGCTCAATTTGATCCGTTCCAATCGTTGTTCTGATAACGTCATGCTTCAGCGGCGCGCTCTAGCGTGTCCGCTGGAAGTAATTGTTCTGCTAATCTGTTACAGTTCGGCAGCATCCTTTGTGTAGATAGAGTTCATCTTCCAAGAGGTAATGGTGTTAACCTTGAGGTTGCCGCCTTTGCTGAATAGACTGACATGTAGATCTTTTGGATTATATTCATGCCACGCTACCGCGGGCTGGCGGTCGTTGGCAAAAACCTCGATCATGCTCTTGTCTATGAATATCCGCAAGGTGAGGTCCTCACCTTTCTTCAGCTCGAAAGGCGGATTGATATAGCCGACGGTCAAGGTTTTGCCCGCGTTGCCGGAAGAGATCGTGAAGCCATTACTCCCGTCTTCACCACACAGCACCTTGACCCCGAACTCACTGGCCGAGGGCTCGTCAAAGACGATTTCCAGCTCCATCGTGTCGCCCGCAATTTCCTTGAGCGTGTAAGTCGTATCGCTCTTCACCTGGATTCTTTTCTCTCGCTTCTTATCAGCACGCAGTTGTTCCAGTTCACGCAAAGGTTTTATGCGCAACACTCCATCCTTCGGAAGGCTGAGCTCACGGGGAAGGGATTGTATGCCCGGCTGAAGCTTGCCTTTCAATAGCGCATCAAAGTTCTTCTTTCGGGCTACTCTTTGCAGATTCTTGTCAACCCACGGCGTGCACCATGCCCACATCACACGTCGTCCGTCAGGTGTCAACAGTGATTCAGGAGCAAGACAATCCCATCTGGCCCAGTTGAACATGGCGTGATGCGTCGGTAGAAACTTCTCGTCTTTGAAGTCTCCCAGATAGTAGCGGGCGCCCAGGCCGTGGCTAATGCAGAGCAGCATCCACTTGTTGCCGATCTTGAACATGTTGGCGCAGGCAGTGTTTTCGCCCTTGGCCACACCGAGATCTTTCGGAAAGTCCGGGTGGAAGAGTTCGCCCAGGAACTCCCAGTTCTTAAGGTCCTTTGATTTGGCCAAAGTCGGATTATTGCCACCGTCCAAGGCATAATAGGTGTCGCCCATAAGCCAGCAGTCGGGGTCCCCATTTGTCACTCTCGCCGCTTTGCCGTCGGCCGTCTTCGGTTCCACGGATACGGTTTCCGACCACTTGTCCAAGGTGTCGTCAAGCGCAAGGGCGATCTGGTTTCTGCCGGAACCCCAGCCGTGATAGATGATCGCAGGCCTGCCTTCCCTGGTCAGGAATGCAGTGCCGCTGAACATTCCGTGCCCCGTCTTCGGCGGTGTGAGGACGGTTGGGTGCCATTTCCAATGGACCATATCCGTGCTCGATACGTGAGCGTAGGAGTGCCCCTTATCAGCGATGGATGGTTTCCTATCATCGCTCTGGTAGATATAGTGTAGATGATAGCGTCCCTTGTAGAATATGGCGCAGTTCGGATCCGCAGGTATAGCCTTGTCGGGTCCTGGATGCGCCAGGTGGTATGTCAGCCAAGTCTTCGGTGAGTTCTCCGGCATCGCAGACATCTCTTGTTTGATTTCGGTGTCTGCCCATTACAGACCGAGGCGATCAGAGTAATGATCAGTAGCGATATCTGTACTTTCACTATGTATCTCTTTGCAGAACACAGATTTGACCTGCGAGGAACCACCAGCCGATTGTGAACCAGTGATGCAGCGAAGAGTACCGATCGCCTCTGCCCCACTGCCAGTCGGTCTGGTCCATTTGATGTTATCGTTGAGGTCTCCAGCAGACACGGGTCTTCGTTGACCGCCACCACGTCTCGTAGAGTCCTCCCTGCTCCTCTGCTCCGGCTCTCCTCCCTGCACTGACCTCGGCGTACTGCCGTAGCGACGAGCAAACCCCGTTGCCAGCTACCACGGACCGCGTGAACCTGGCAATGGATGTTGGGGAGGAAGGGAGAGGCCACCGATGGCCCTGCCTATGAACCACGCCTCTCCGCAACCCTTCGCCTGAGCAAGAGTGCTCTGGTCCACTCGTGGCCGCAGGCGGTGTCCACCACACAAGCGGTCCCATTGAACGAAGAGGATCGCTCGCTTCTGCTCTTCCTCAAACCATCCTTGGTTCATCACTCTCCTCATCGCGCTAACAATACAGTATGTGGCGGCCCGCACTATCCGGCCACACCATTCGCACCACCAACGCAAACCAAGGCCGCCCCGGTGAACCCGGTCAACCCTCACGGTAGATCACGCGACATAACCTGGTATTCCATGGCAAATCGGGATAGGCGCATTTCCAGAATATCGAGAATACTCGATTATGCTGAGGGACACATATTCAGGTAGGGTGATATCTGGTGAGATTTCGACAGCCAGGAGCAGGCAGGACCTGGACCGCCAGGCCAGTTCCATGGGAGGGTAGCACCACGAACCGTGTACTGCGGAATCCGAAATCAGACCACAGAAACCCGTGCAACCCCGAGCGTCGGCAGCGACCGGGGTGCGAGGGCGATCAGGACGCCGGGATGGAACCCCGCCATCTCAGGTTCCCGAGAGACCCGGCACCGCCAGCACCAGAACATCTTGAATCGAAGGGAAGAACCCAGAGAATGGCAATCAACACCACGCACTCGGGAAGTGCCGGGCTCGTCACCCATCAGAACCACCTTCTTAACCCAACCCCACCGCCATCCGGCGTCCTCGCCAGAGCGTCCCGGTCGCTGCCGGCGCTCGGAGCCAGCACCGAACCCCTAAAACGCCCTCTGCACGAAGAACTCCAGCATCTCCCCGAGCAGCTGGCGCTGCGGCGTATCGGGGAGTGCTTCCAGCAGGCTCACCGCTTCCTCGCCACGCTTGCGTGATTCCTGTTCGGCATACGCGATGGCGCCCCGGTCCGTGGCCAGTTCGATCACCCGTTCGATCTGCTCGGGAGTCGTTTTGTCGCGGTGTGCGTGCAGCACGCCCAGAATCTCAGCCCGTTCTGCCTCATCACACTTGCGCAGCAGATCGATGATGATCAGCGTGCGCTTGCCCTCGGCGATATCCCCGCCACGTTCCTTGCCGTAGGCGCCCGACGTGATCCCGGGAGCGGTGGCCGCGTCCCCTTCCGGGGTGGACAGGTTCAGCAGGTCGTCGCGGATCTGGAAACCGATGGCCATGGCTTCGCCGAAGTCGCCGATGGCGCGTTGCTGCTCCTCTGTGGCACCGGCGATCATGGCCCCCGCCTTGCAGGGACCACGGCCGGTGTACCAGCCCGTTTTCTTGCGCAGCATCAACATGAACTCGTCTTCCGTCGGCACCATGCGGCCCCGGATCCAGCCTACATCGTAGGCCTGCCCCTCAAAGGTCTCGCGGGAGCCCCGGATCATCTCTTCGATCAGGTCGAGTGTCATCTCGCTGTCGAGGATCTCGCGGTTGGCCGCCAGCACCTCGAAGACCTTGGCGTACAGCGCGTCGCCCACGTTGATGCTCAACGGCACACCATGCAGCCGGTGGATGCATGGCTTGCCACGCCGCATCTCGGAATCATCCTCGATATCGTCGTGCAGCAGGGCGAAGGATTGGAACATTTCGAAGGCGGCGGCGGTACGCAGCGCCTTGGAGACGTCGCCACCGTGGGCGGCGCATGACAGCAGCACGAGAGCCGGCCGTGAGCGCTTGCCACCCCGCTCGGGGTAGTCGCGCATGGGCCGATACATGAACTCTTCCGGCTCCTGCAGCGGCAGGAACGAAAACAGTTCGTCCTCTATGAGGGGGATGTGGGTTTCGAGAAACCCGCGTAATTCCGGGGAGACAGCCGACATTGGCGGTCAGGTGGAGACGGAAGCCACCTTCAAGCGATTGAGGGCGCGGCCCAGAGCTGCCTCGGTGCGGATTCGATCAAATTCGGCACTGCCCAACCGTTCGCTCGCCCGGTCACGGGATGCCTCGGCGCGGGCTACGTCGATGTCATCATCAAACTCAGCGGTCTCGGCCAGCACGGTGACGCCCTCGCCGGAGACTTCAACGAAGCCGCCACTCGTGGCCAGATGCCGCCGGCTGCCGTCCTCGACAAAATCGAGAATCCCGGTCTTCAACGAGGCCACCATGGACGCGTGATTCGCCAGAACCCCGAAGGAGCCCTCCGAACCGGGCGCCTGCAGGCTGGCCACCTCGCCGGAGTGGAGGATCTTCTCCGGTGTCACGATGCGCAGTTGAAAGTTCGCCGGCATGACCTACAGGCTCTTGGCCTTCTCGAGGGCCTGCTCGATGGTGCCCACCATGCTGAAGGCCTGCTCGGGAACGTCGTCGTAGTCACCGTCCACCAGTCCCTTGAAGCCACGGACCGTGTCTTCCACCTTGACGTAGGCGCCTTCGATGCCGGTGAACACCTGGGCCACCGTGAACGGCTGGGTCAGGAAGAACTGGATCTTACGCGCCCGCGACACGACCAGCTTGTCCTCATCGGACAGTTCATCGATGCCGAGAATGGCGATGATCTCACGCAGATCGCGGTACCGCTGCAGGACCTCCTGCACACGCTGCGTGACGTTGTAGTGCTCCTCGCCGACGACGCGGGGGTCGAGGATGCGGGAGCTTGAGGCCAGCGGATCGACCGCCGGGTACAGTCCCTGGTCGGCCAGCGAGCGCTCGAGCACGATCCGGCCGTCGAGGTGGGCGAAGGCCGAGACCACGCCCGGGTCGGTGTAGTCGTCGGCCGGCACGTAGATGGCCTGCACCGATGTGATAGAACCGCTCTTCGTCGTCGTGATGCGTTCCTGCAGGGCGCCCATCTCGGTGGCCAGTGTCGGCTGATAACCGACGGCTGACGGCATGCGGCCCAGCAGGGCGGAGACCTCGGCACCGGCGAGGATGAAGCGGAAGATGTTGTCGACAAAGAACAGGACGTCCTGGCCCATCTCATCGCGGAAGTGCTCGGCGATGGTCAGTCCCGTCAATGCGATGCGCTGACGGGCGCCCGGCGGTTCATTCATCTGGCCGAAGACCATGGCCGTCTTGTCGATGACGCCCGACTCCTCCAGTTCTCCGAGCAGGTCGTTGCCTTCACGCGTGCGCTCGCCGACACCGGCGAACACCGAGTAGCCGCCGTGGCCGGAGGCGACGTTATTGATCAGCTCTGTCAGGATGACCGTCTTGCCAACGCCGGCCCCGCCAAACAGTCCCAGCTTGCCGCCGCGGGCAAAGGGGCAAACCAGGTCCATCACCTTGATGCCGGTCTCCAGCATCTGATCGGACGTGACCTGCTCCTGGTGCGACGGCGGCTCGCGGTGTAATGGCTTGCGCGGTGTGTCGGCCGGCACGGGGTCTTTGCCGTCAGCCGGTTCACCGATAACGTTGAACAGACGGCCGAGGGCGTTCTCCCCCACCGGCACCATGATCGGTGAGCCGGTGTCGACGACACGGGCGCCTCTGCCCAGACCGTCGGTGGAGTCCATGGCGACACAGCGGACCAGGCTCTCTCCGAGGTGCTGCTGCACCTCGAGAACCAGGCGGCCGTCGATGGGGCTGTCCTCGCTGTTGACCTCCAGAGCGTTGTTGATGGGGGGCAACTCGCCACCGGCGAAGTCCACGTCGATGACGACGCCGATGATCTCTTTGACGGTGCCTTCTTTCATTCCACTCATCTGCCTCGTTTAGGCGACGGCTTCGGCGCCGCCGATGATGTCCATCAGCTCCAGGGTGATGGAGCTCTGACGTTCCTTGTTCATCTCGCGGGTGAGCTCGTCGATCAGATCACCGGCGTTCTTTGTGGCGTTGTCCATCGACGTCATCTGGGCGGCAAAGAACCCAGCGTTCGTCGCCAGCAGCGCGCTCCACACCTGGAAATTGACGTGGCGCGGCACCAGAGCCTCGAGCAACTGATCCGGGTCAGGCTCGAAGATATAGTCCTCGGCCACCGTCGGACTGCTGTCATCAGTGTCATCTGATCGAATCGGCAGCAGCTGCTGCACGACGGGGATCTGATTGGCCACCGAACGGAATTGCGAGTAAATCAACAACACGCGGTCGACCTTGCCCTCGACATAGTCACGGGTCACTTGCTGAGCGATGGTCGCGGCGTGGGCGAAGTTGAGATCGCGGAACACGTCTGCATGATGATGTTCTGCGTCAAACCCCCGGTGGCGCAGAAAATCGCGTCCCTTGCGGCCCACCGTAGTCAACTCGATATCGACATTCCTGGTGCTGTGGGATTCGAGCTCGACACGAGCCATGCGGCCCACATTGCCGTTGAAGCCGCCACAGAGACCGCGATCGGCAGTGATGACGATGGCGGCGATACGCTCCACCGGGCGCTCCTGAAACAACGGATGAGCGTCGGCGTCCACACCTGCCTGCAGACGCCGCAGTGTCAGGTCCAGCTGCTCGGCGTAGGGACGGGCGGACTCGATCGCCTCCTGAGCACGACGCATCTTCGCGGCGGCCACCATATACATCGCGTTGGTGACCCGCTGGATGTTGGTGATCGACGATACGCGCGTGCGAAGTTGTTTGAGGGTTGCCACCGGTGCTGTTTTCCTTAGGAGCGTGTCCCAGTATTCGCTTTGCAGCGAGGTCGTGTCATTGGCGTTGCTCGCAAGGCGCGCGAGTGACCTGAATTGAAACGAGATTCAGAGAGTGAGCGGAACGTAGCGAGCGGCGCCAAGGGCGCGGCCACAGCGCAAATGGAATGCTTGGACACGCTCCTATCCCTCAGATGTCCGGAAAGTGCTCTTGAAGGTCTCGATGGCGGCACCCATCTGTTCCTTGGACTCGTCACTGAGATCGCGGCTGTCGCGGATTGTCGCCATCAACTCGGACTGGCGGTCACGCATGTAGGCCAGCAGCTCCTCCTCGAAGCGGCGCACGTCCGCCGTCGGCAGATCGAGGATGAAGTCGATGGCTGCCAGGGCCACGACCTCGTCCTCCATGGCCAGAGGCGAATACTGTCCCTGCTTCAGGATCTCCATCAGCTTCTCGCCGCGATTGAGCAGGTCGCGCGTCGCCTGATCGAGATCGGAGGTGCCGAACTGGGCGAAGGCCTTGACCTCGTTATAGCGCGAGATATCGCCCTTGATCGACTTGGAGACGCCCTTGATGGCCTTGGTCTGCGCTGCCGAACCGACGCGCGACACCGAGGCCCCAACGTCCATGGCGGGCCGGTTGCCGGAGTAGAACAGTTCGGGTTTGAGCAGAATCTGACCGTCGGTGATGGAGATGACGTTCGTCGGTACGAAGGTCGACACGTCGCCTTCGAGAATCTCGATGATCGGCAGCGCTGTCAGCGACCCGGCGCCCTTCTCGTCGCTCATCTTCGAGGCCCGTTCGAGCAGGCGGGAGTGCAGGTAGAACACGTCGCCCGGGTAGGCCTCACGGCCCGGCGGGCGCCGCAGGACCAACGACATCTCACGGTAGGCCCAGGCCTGTTTCGTCAGATCGTCGTAGATGATCAGCGCGTGTTTGCCGTTGTCGCGGAAGTACTCACCCATGGAGCAGCCGGCGTATGGTGCGATGAACTGCAACGGCGCCGGATCGGAAGCGGTGGCCGACACGACGATGGTGTACTCCATGGCGCCGTTGGCCTCCAGCTCGGCAACCACCTTGGCGACGGTGGATGCCTTCTGGCCGATGGCGACATAGATGCAGATGAGGTCGCCGCCCTTCTGATTGATGATCGTGTCGACGGCGATGGCGGTCTTGCCCGTCTGCCGGTCGCCGATGATCAGCTCGCGCTGACCTCGCCCGATCGGTACGGTGGAGTCGACGATCTTGATCCCCGTCTGTACCGCCTCGTGCACCGACTGACGGTCGATGACACCCGGCGCCTTGCGTTCCACCGGCAGTGACTGGGCCGTCTGGATCTCGCCCTTGCCGTCGATGGGCATGCCCAGGGGATTGACGACGCGGCCGAGCAGTTCGTCACCCACCGGGACCTCGACGATGCTTCCCGTGCGCTTTACGGAATCACCCTCGTGGATCATGGTGTCGTCACCGAAGAGGACGCACCCCACGTTGTCGGCTTCGAGATTGAGGGCCATTCCCATGATGCCGTGGGGGAATTCGACCAGCTCGGTGGCTCGTACGTTCCCCAGGCCGTGAACGCGGGCGATGCCGTCTCCTACATACAGGACGGTGCCGCTCTCATAGACGTCGACTTCCTTTTCGAACCCAAGCAGCTGCTGCTTGAGAACCTTGGATATCTCGTCGGGTTGAACGATGGCGTCGGCGGGCATTTCGGTCTCGTCTTCTGTTCAGGATGCGGAGGCTACGCCGGCGAGACGCCGGTGCAACCGTGCTAGTTGGGTCTCGACGCTGCCGTCGAAGACTGTGTCGCCAATGCGGGCCACGATGCCGCCCCGCAGATCCGGGTCGACCTGTACTTCGACCTGCACGCGCTGGCCGGTATGTGTGGACAGGCGTTCCTGCAGGCGATCGACCTGCTCGCCAGAAAGCTCGGTGGCGCAGCGCACTTCGGCGGTGGCCACGCCCTCGCGTTCGGCGATCAGGCGCAGCGCCGTGTCGACGATGGTGCCGAGCAGGTTCGCCCGGCGGCGCTGGGCCACCATCTTCAGGAAGTTGGTGGTGAGGTTATCGACCTTGCCGGCAAAGATTGCTGCCAGGGCATCGGCTGCCGCGGCGCCGTCGACGAGGCGGTTGCCGAGAAACTCCTGCAGATCCGGAGATCCTGTGAGGCTCGCCTGGAGCCCCTCCAGGTCACGGGTCACGGCCTCGGACACACCGGTCTCTGCCGCGGCTTCCAACAGAGTGACGGCATAGCGCCGGACGACTTCAGGTGATGGGGTCGATGCCATGGAATGGGTCCGGTCAGTTGCTCGCGTCTGGCAGGCTGGCGATGAAATCATCGGCCAGCTTGCGGTTGCGGTCGGCATCGAGTTCGGCATTGAGGATCGCCCCGGCGGCACCGACAGCTATGTCAGCTGCCTCCCGGCGTAGCTGGGCGAGGGCCGCACGCTTCTCAGCCTCGATGGCCTCGCTGGCCCGCTGGGCCGTGCGTTCGGCTTCCTCCCTGGCGTCAGCCACGACCTGCTGACCGACCTTCTCCGCCGCTTCTCGCGCTTCGCTGACAATCTGCCGCGCCTGTGATTCCGCCTCGGCAAGCCGCTTTTCGTGTTCGGCCTGCTGTGTCTGGGCTTCCTCGCGGGTGCGGTCGGCGCTCTCGAGGGCCTCGCGGATGCTGCGCTCCCGTTCGTCGAGAGCGGCGAGCAACGGGCCCCACACCTTTGCCTTCAGTATGACGAGCACCACGACAAAGGTGATGATCGTCCACAGAATCAGACCGGGATGAGGGGAGAGAAGATCCATTGCTACTTCGTCACGACGACGAGGACGCAGATGATCTCGGCCAGCAGCGCCACACCTTCGATGAGGGCGGCGGCGATGATCATGTTGGTGCGGATGTCACCGACAGCTTCGGGCTGACGGGCGATACCCTCCATGGCGCTGGAGGCGAGCAGGCCGATTCCGAGTCCGGCGCCGATGGCGCCGAGTCCAGCGCCGATGGCGGCACCCAAGTATGCCAGTTCCATTTTTGTGATTCCTTCCTAAAGTGAACGAAAAATCGAAAAGACCGATGGCTCCCGGATCAGTGATCCGGATGCGCGGCCATACTCACGAACAGCGCCGTGAGCAGAGTGAATATGAAGGCCTGTACGAAGCCGATGAAGATCTCGAGCATGTAGAGCGCCGCCGCCAGGGCGATAGAGGCCGGTGCCACCAGGTAGCTCTTCAACATGATGATGAGGCCGAGGAACACGAGGATGGCGATGTGTCCGGCGATCATGTTGGCGAACAGTCGGATGCACAGGGCAAACGGCTTGGCCAGCATGCCGATGATCTCGATGGGGATCATGATGATCAACAACGGCGCCGGCAGGCCGCCGGGCACCAGGTTCTTCCAGTGGCTGAAGAACCCGTTGTTGACGATACCCGCGCCCTGGGTCACGGTGAAGGAGATCAGTGCCAGGGCCGCGGTGACGCTGATGTTACCCGTCGCCGTCGCCGTGTACGGGATCAACCCGAGCATGTTGCAGTAGAGGATGAAGAAGAAGATCGTCAGCAGGAAAGGGAGGAAGGTCTTGCCGCTCTCCCCCATCACCGGCATGATGACCTCGTCTTTCAGGAAGACGACAATGGTCTCGAGGAAGTTGGCCAGACCCGTGGGCACCATGCTCGGCCGGCGGAAGGAGGCCAGCATCGTCAGGATCAGCAAGGCGCTGGCAACCCACATCATCACCACGTGACGGGTGATGGACATGTCGATGCCAAAGACCTCAAAGTGCGGAAGTTCGATGTGCCCGTCGAAGATATGATGGGCGTTGATGAACGGTACTTCCAGGGAATGGTGATCCAGGATGTGCCCGATGACGTCGACCTGACCGTCTGCGTCTGCTGCCATCTACTCCGTCACAGAAGGGAATTGTAGAAGTTTTGCGGCTTTCCGGGGACCACAATCTTCGTTGGCCCGCCAGAAAATGTGGCTAGCCTTCGCCCTTGTCAACACCTCCGTCGGGCCCAGCCAGCGGCCGCCTTCGATTCGCCGAGCGGGCCACGAGAGCCACCTCGATACCGAGAAAAACCAGGTAGGCGCCGATCAGTCCGACGGCGTAGCCGATGTGGTGTACATCGGTGAACAGCAGCAGCAGAACGGACACGCCACCGACGAGGACGAGGCGCACCAGGGTGCCTCCCAGCACGGCGACCATCATGGTGCCTGGGCGGCGTGCCGACCAGCGCAGTCCGAACCAGGCGATCAGCGCACTGACCCCGGCGACGGCGATCCCTGTAGCCACCGCGACCCAAACCTGCTGCAACATCAGCTCTCCCCGTCTTTGTTGTCTGTCTGCGTGGTGTCGGTGCTCGAATCGATCAACGCGCGATAGAGTTGAAAGAAGGCTGCGACGGCGCCGATGAGGCCCCCCGTCAGCAGCAGCCAGGGGGACAGACCCAATCGATCATCAAGCCACCAGCCTGCCGCTGTACACAGGGCCACGGTAACGGCGAACTGTACACCGGCACCGGCAAGGGCCGTGACCTGCCGCAGGGCGGAGGGTTGCTGCCGCCCGTCGGATTCGGCGGCCATCAGCCCCCGGCCGCCAGCGCCGCTGCCCGCGCGATGGGCAGTGGCCACAGACCGAAGACGAGCAGCACCGTTGCCGCCAGCACGGCGGCGGCCAGCACGGCGGACGTCGCCTCCGGCACCGGTTCGGGTGGCGGTGCGTCGAATATGACCCGACCGGCAAAACGGATCAACGCCCCGGCAAGGACCAGACCGTTGAGCATCAGGACGATGGAGACGAGCCCGGTGACTACGCCTTGGCCCTGGCTGTAAAGAGCGGACCAGAGGGCACCCCTCCCGGCGAAAGCCAGGGTGGGAGGCAGACCCGCCAGGGCCACGAGAAACAGACACAGCAACACGCCCTGTCCCGGCCGGCTCTGCGCCAGGCCGCTGGCCGTGCTTCCGTGCGTGTCACCGGCCAGACCGGCCACCGCCAGGCAGCCGGCGACAGCGGGCACAAGAGCAGCCAGTTGCAGGAAGACGGTACCGGAGAAGGGATCCTCGCCGACGTGCGTAGCGATGCCGGCCAGAACGAAGCCGACGTGGGCCAGCACGGCGTACCCGAGCAGGCGTCGCAGCCGACGCTGCGGCAGAGCCAGCAGCGCGCCTGCCGTCGATGACAGTACCGCCAGCAGCAACAGCAGGCCTCCGAGGTCGGGCACCAGCGTTGCCAGCGGACCGGCGGCCAGACGGCCGAGCACGATCAACGCCGGCAGCACGCCGACGCTGAGGGTGAGCATAACCGCGGACGGGGCGCATCCCACGGCAACATCGGCGAGCCACAGATGAAACGGTACGGCCCCGGCGCGGACGGCCAGCCCCGCCAGCAGCAGTCCGCCGCCCACGGCTGCGCGTGGTGCCGAGCCCTCATTCAGCCCCGTGCCGAGAGCCTCGAAAGCCGGGCTGCCGGAGGCCGACCACAGGCAGGCGATACCGAGAGCTGACAGCGCCGTTGCCGCGCTCGCCGGACCCGAGTACCGCAGCGCCGCGCGCAACCCGTGCCGTCCCCGGGGTGGATCGTCGAGGGCCTGATACGCTACCAGACTGATGGCGGCCAGCTCGAACCCCACGAACAGGGTCAGCAGATCCTGCGCGCCGGCGCCGACCATGGCCCCCAGGGTTGCCGGCAGCATCAGCAGACAGGTCCCGGCCCGTTGCGGTGATGCCGGCGCACCCGTTGCCATCAGCGCTGCCAGCACGACACCGCACAGAATGAGAACGTCGGCGAAAGCAGCTGCGGGATCCGCTGCCAGCCAGTGTGTGTCGCCGCGCCAGGGACGGTCCCATGCCTGCAGGGCGATCGCCAGGGCCGTGAGCAGTCCCAGGAGCGTCGCGTAGGCGATGGCACGGCTCGTGCGTCGAGGCCACATCACGGCATCGAGCAACGCCAGTACCAGGGCGACCAGGGCCAGCAGGATTTCAGGCGCCAGCTCGGGGGCCTGCAGATCGGTCCAGGTCACGGGGCCTCCTCCGTGACCTGTGCCGCCGTCGCCGTGGGCGGCACCCTCTCCAGAAGCCCCTCCACGTCCGGTCGTGTGCGGTCCACGAAGGAACCGGGGAACCAGCCTGTGAGCAGCACCACCGCCAGCACCGCCACGAGCAGTCGCGACAGCGCGACGGGCAGGCCGGGGCCTGTGCGCACGCGGGCCAGACGTACGGTGGGCACCAGCAGGGCAAAGGCCATGGTCACAGTTGCCAGCATCAGTATCCCGGCCACGACTGGACTGGCGGTGCCCGTCACCACGAGCAGCCAGCCGGGGAACAGACTCGCCCCCGGTGCGGCGACCAGCACCAGGGCCAGCGTCGCCCAGATGGCAGCCAGAGTGCCGCGACGCGCCCCGGTATGTGTGATCCACTGCGCCAGCAACAGCAGTGCGACCCGCGGCAGCGCCTGGGCGCTGGCGTACAACCAGGCCCCCAGCACGACAGAGGTCTCGAGCCCGGCCACGCCGACCAGCAGCAGGCCACCGGCACCGAGGGTGACCCACGACAGTCGTCGTGGCAGATCCTGCTCCCGCTGGGCGACCGCCAGTAGTGCCGCGTAGGCCAGCGTTGCCGTACCCCAGTAGAGCGGCACCGGGGCGGCGTACGCCAGCAGATCCGGAAACAGGCCGAGACCGTAGCGCAGCAGGCCGATGACACCGGCAGCGCACCAGGCGCCGAACACGAGGGTGCGCCCTGCCAGGCTTCCGGCGGCAGCCACGGGGGCCAGCCACGTGTGCAGTGGGATCAGTGGCAACTGCATGGCCATGGCCAGCGCCAGCAGCGAAGCGGCGAAGCGTGCCGCACCCGGATCGATGTGCGTCAGGTCATCGATGACGGTCGAACCGGCCACCGCCGACAGGATGGCCGCCGACGTGGACAACAGGATCGTGCCGGCCACCGCCCAGCTGGCAAACCGTCTGGCCGCCGACCGACCCGCCAGATCGGTGCCGATTCCCAACAGCGCTGCCAGGGCCAGTCCTGCAGTACCGTGAGCCGCTGCGGCGCTCAGCACGTCGTGGGACAGCAGGAACAGGTCCATGGCCGCCACCACGACAAAGATCAGTGCCAGGCGCGGCACCGAGGCACCCTCGGCCTGCAGACGGATCTCGGCGATGACGGCAACGACGAACACCGCCGTCAACACCAGGATCGCATGGATGCTGATACCGTCGACGGCCAGCAGGATCTGGCTGCCAAGGGCGGGTAGCCAGGATGCCTCGAGCGCGGACCGGGGCGCGGCGTAGGTCAGGTAGAGGGCGACGACGAGAATGACGTGGGCGCAGAGACTGACCCCGGCGACGATTTCAGCCGCCAGCCGGCGGCCGGCCAGGCAGGCCAGAACCGCCGCCGTACCGATGGGCAGCAGGATGAGACAGGTGGTCGCCGGACTCACCAGGTGCCCCCCGTCCGGGTCGACCACAGCAGAATCGCGATGGTACCGACGGCGGCGGCCATGGCCCAGCCGGACCGGCCGTCATGGAGCCGCGCCAGCAGCCAGCCGGTGGCGCGCAGCGTCAGGCCGACGGCGCCGGGCACGCCGCCGAAGAGGGTGCTGTCGATCGCCGTCCAACAGAAGCGTCCCGTAGCCTGCAGGGCGACGCCGCACGCGGTGAGGACTCGAGAGACCCCGAAGCCTTCATCTGCCCACGATCGCGCCGGCGACGGCACGGCCTCGCGACCGGAAGGACCGTTGCGCCACAGCAGGAACCCGGCCAGAACTGCGATCGCTGCCGCCCCGGCGGCAATCGCGACGGTCAGCGTCGCCGGTGGCGGCAAGGCAGACCAGCCGACAGCTGCCGACCCCAGGGCCACGAGCACGAGCACCGCAAGGGTGGTCCGGATGGAAACGGCAGCGTCGGCTGCCGTACTCGTCGTCGTATGCCGAACGGGCCCCGAGTAGGGTACCAGCGCCAGCCGCAGCAGCGGCAGGACCGGCAGCACGAGCAGTGATACCACAAGGACGGCACCGGGCGGCCCCGCCTCGATCATCCCGTGGCCGGCCAGGGCTGCGTGCGCCCGCAGGGAAGGCCCCGAGAAGCAGGCGACGATGGCACCTGCCAGCGTCAACCAGCGTGGCCAGGGGAGCACGGCGGCAAGACCGCCGAGCTCGGTGAAGCGTCGCGGGATCGCGGGCAGGGCGGATTCGATCCGAGCCAGAGCCATCGCCGGTGCCAGCTGGGCGGCGCCGTAGGCAGCCACCAGCATCAGCGCCGCCATCGGCACCAGCGTCGCCGCCGCCAGCACCAGGCTTCCCTGGGCGGCCATCGTCATCACCTGGGCGCGGAACAGATCCTGCGTCGACAGACTCGAGACCACCGAAATCATCGAAGACAGGGCAAAGATGACGGCCACGGCAGCCGGCAGCGGCTCGGCGAAACGCAGGAACAGACAGAGCCCGACCACCGCCGCCACGAGGCGGATGCCGGTGGCTGAACCACTGTCTCCCAGATCCTCGAGCCACGAATGGCAGGGCCAGGCACCGACGAGGATGGCGGCGGCCAACATGGCCAGCCAGGGCGCGGCCCCGGCGTCGGCAAAGACCAGCGTACCGACCAGTGCCATGCCGCCCAGTCGCGTGGCGGCAAGCAGACGCCGCGCCGCCGGCGTGGTCGCCGACCCGCAGGCGCCATGGACGAAGGTGGCAGCCAGCAACAGCTCTGTTCCCGCCAGCGACAGCAGCGCGCCATCGGCGATGATGACGATGCCGCCCCCGACGGCGGCCAGGTCCAATGCCGCCCCTGTCCGGCCATCCTGCCGGCCGGTCACCAGCGGCGCTGCCACCGTCCACAGACTCAACAGAACCAGCAGGGCGGCGGCTGAACCGTCACAGAACAGACCGGCATCGACCGCTCTCTCCCCTGGCTCGGTCAGGGTCAGCCAGTGATACAGAGGCAGGCGCAACGGACCAGAGTCCAGCACGACCCAGGCGGTGGCCAGGGCTGCGGCGGCAGCGATCCCGCGCGCCACGTGCGCTCCCGTGCGACGCCCGGTGAGATCGGCCACGGCTGCCGCCAGCAGCAGAGCCGGCGTCAGGGCCGGCAGCACCGAAAGCTCGCTTACCACTTCAGCGGGTCGCCGTCGTCGTCGGCCAGGATCTCGTCGCCGCCGGCCTCCTGCAGGGTGGTGACGAGCAGCCCATGCAGGACCGTGAGGCCCACTGCCAGAGCCGCAAACCACTCTCCCGCGGGGCCTACCAGGGCCAGGATGGCAACCAGCGCTCCGAGGCCGCCCAGCTGGCCGCCGATGACGGATGCCAGTCGATGGCGACGCGCGAAGGCGGCGCCCAGACCGAGGCCGATCAGGGACGCGGCGAGGATCAGCATCAGGCCCTGAGGCGTCATATGTCCTGCCTGCCGACGCTGGCACGCCACACGGCGCTCAGTCCCAGAATGACGGCGAGGGCGGCAAGACCGGCTGCGGCCACCAGGAAAGGTCCATTCCCTGGGGGCGCTTCACCGGCGCCGCCCATGCCGCCGGCCGTCGACGCCAGGCACACCACGAGCGTGACGGCCAGGGCTACGGCCAGGGCTACCGGCCACGCCAGACCGGTGCGCCCCGTGGCTACGTCATGCCTGCCGGCCAGACGGCCGCTGACGATGCCCAGCCCGCCGTAGGCGATCAGTATGGCGGCCGCGGACAGGGGGGCGGCGAAATGCAGCAGGGCCAGCGCCGCCACACACGCCGCCGTCAGTCCCAGAGCCAGGCAGGCGCGTGTCGCGGTGCCGGCCAGGGCAGCGACGACGGCGGCGGCGATGCCGGTGGCACCCAGAATGCCCGGCACGATCAGCTCCATGGAACACCCCCCGACACCCGCACGAGACTCCAGAGCACATCGATCCCGGCCAGCGGCAGCAGGCGCCGCCAGACCAGGCGGGACAGGCCGTCGGCGTCCGCCTTGGTGATGGCCGCCTGCAGCAGGAAAACGAGAGTGACCCAGAGCGTCACACCGGCCCAGATCGCGACGTCGGGCAGCTGGGTCACACCCGGTGCAAGACCCAGATAGAGGTGCACTGCCAACGCCGACGCCGCACCGATGAGCAGGGGTCGCGACAGCCGCAACAGCAAGACGCCAGCACCGGGGCCATCGATGAGGCCGGGATTGAGGCGACCGACGCCGGTACCCTCCATGGCCTGACGGTAGGCGGCGGAGAGCGCGGCCAGGGCGCCGAGGAAGGCGAACCCGCCGCACGGATGGTGCCACAGAGGCCAGCTTCCCAGCACCCGGGTCTGGAAACCAGCCTCCGTGTCGCCCGCGACAATGCACGCAGCCACACACAGCACCAGGGTCACCTGGGTGCCGACGAGGGGAAGGATCACCGCCGCCAGCGGTTGCCGCCGTGCGGGTGTCACCGTCGTGGCCAGGGCGAACAGGGCAAAGGGCACCACCGCCAGCAGACCGGCGAGCCCGAGGAGGCGCTCGGTGGCCGTGGCGGTCACCGGGAGGCCGCCAAGCCAACCTCCCGCCGGCAGTCCCCCGACGAGTAGTACCGTGGGAACCAGTACGACGCCGACGCCGACGGCATATCGTGGACCTCGCGCCGGTGTCGACTTCGACAGCAGCCTCAGGACGTCGGCGAGGATCGCCGTTCCCAACAGCACTCCGCGGCGGCGACGCAACCCGAGGGCACGGCGCGTGAACAGCGACTCGATCGTCGCCGTCAGCAACGCCAGCAACAGAGCGCCAGCGAATCCGGTGAAGATGATCTGCAGCTGCTGTGGCGACGGCATCGTCATCGTCGTTTGGCGTGGTCCTCGACAGCGATCAACCCGCGTCGCTGCAGATGGCTGGTCCAGCCGCCACCGAAGGCGACCCCTTCGACCGGACGGGAGCGGCTCTCCAGTACACCGTAGTCGAGCCGTGCAAAAGGCCCTTCGGCGGAGCTGCGCGCCAGCCGTGAAAACGCCTGATCCGGCGAATCACGGTTGGGACCACCGTGCCAGAGGGCGGCGAAGATCCAGAAATCAGGCCGCGCTTCACCAGCGGGTCGAACCGCCGCGCGCACCCTCTGAAGGCGCCCCTGACCATCGATGAAAGTACCGTCCTTCTCGGTCCAGGCACTGCCGCCGGCCAGCACGACGTCGGCAGCCTCGAGGCCGGGCAGGCACATCACCTCTTGCCGGGCATGGAACACGTCCTCGGGCAGGCTGAGATCGGGGCCCTCGCCATGGAGCGACCCGCCCACGGCGTAGACTGCGTCCACATCGCCCGCAGCCACGCGCCTGGACAGGTCGGATGAATCCGCCAGCATGAGGTCGAGAACATCAACCACAGCGGTGACCCCGGCGACATTCGGCCCCCGTTGAGCCTTGATGCTGAAGCCGCCGGGGAACGTGCGATCGCCCCGTGGCTCTTCCGCCTGCCACAGGAACAGATCCGCCTCCCAGCGCAAGGCCAGGTTGGCCAGGAGAAAGGTCTCTTCGTTGGTCAGGTATGGACTCAACAACACGGCCGCCGCCTTGGCCTGCTCCATCCGCTCGGCCACGACGGCGAAGGCGGCGTCCCATTCGGACTCCTGCCCGTGCAGCCGGAGCGCCAGCAGGCGGTCATCCTCGATCTGCCAGCCGTAGCGTCCCGTGTCGCACAACCAGTATCCCTGGGCATCGTCGCCGTCGCTGCGCGGCTTCACCCGGTGCACGACACCATTGGCCACATCGATACGCGTGGCGCAGCCGCTGGCACATCCGGGACAGACGCTGCTGACGCCGGTCAGCTGCCAGGGAGGAGGACGCATGCGCTCCCCCGGCTCGCTGAGGGCGCCGGCGGGACACAGGTCGAGCAGATTGCCCGTCAGTTCGTGATCGATGGGGCCGGCACCGCAGGTGTCGATGACGGCGGCGGCGCCCGACCCGTACACGGCGAGTCCGGCGCCGCCGCTGACCTCGGCGTCGAAGCGCACACAGCGCGTGCACAGGATGCAACGGTTACGATCGAGCACCAGGCGGGGTCCCAGCTCCACCCGCGGCCGGTCAGCGGGCAGGGTCGTCTTCGTCGTGCCGTCGCCGTGAGTGGCAGCCGCCTCCTGCACCTCGCACTCCCCTGCGCGCTCGCAGATGGCGCACTCGGCCGGGTGACGCAGCAGTAGATCGTCCACCAGGCCGCTGCGCGCCGCCGCTACCTGCTCCTGACGCACCGACAGACGTTGCCCCTCCTCGACAGTGCGGTTGCAGGCCGTGACCATCCTGGATTCGGCAGGCTGCCCCGGCCCGGAGGGCTCCGCCAGCGCCACGAGGCACAGACGACAGGAGGCCGGCGACGACAGGGCCGGATGATGGCACGGATGGGGCAGGGCGTGTCCCGCCTCGAGCAAAGCGGCGAGCAGGTTCGTACCGGCTTCGACGTCGACTGGTTCGTCATCGATGTAGATTCGGACCGTCGCCATCAGTAGCGCACGTGGATGCTGTCAGGAACCTTCATCGACGAATCCTTGGCCACCGGGCAACCACCCTCGAGGTGGGCTTCGAACTCGTCGGTGAATGCGGTGAGCAGCGACTGTATGCCGCGCGCCGCTGCCGGGCCGTGACCACACAGTGCCAAGTCCGGCGTCAGCGTCGTGCAGCATCGCGTGATCAGCTCCAGGTCCTGGAGGATCGCGGCCCCCTCCTCCAGCCGGTCGAGGGTTGCGGCGAGCCATTGGGTCCCCTCCCGGCAGGGCAGACACTTGCCGCAGGCGCTGTCGGCGAAGGTTCGCGCCATCCGTCTCGCCGTATCCACGGCGCAGACCGAATCATCGGCCACCAGGACCACGCCGCCGCCGAAGACTCCTGGGTTCTTCCCTCCTGCCGGGTCTGACCAGCAACCGGGATCGAGGGGACGGTCGAGATCCTCTTCGAGCAGGGCGGGAGCCGAGCCGTACCCCGCGTGCAGAACGAACTTGATCGACTGACCGTCGCGGGCCCCGCCCGCGAGGTCCTCGACGAGATCGCGAACCGTGCCGCCGCCGAGTTCCACCTCGTAGAGCCCCGGACGACGAACCAGACCGCTGACACAGAAGGCCTGGGTCCCGGGCGCCCAGCGGCTGCCCTCATTGCCGAAGACATCGCCGCCCGTGGCCAGCAGCGCTGGCAGGTACCCCAGGGTGGAAGCGGTGTGCACCACGGCGGTCCCGTCGAACAGGCGAGGCAGGCTCGGGTTGCCGTCGTCGGCCCGCGGCTCGGCCCGGCCGCCCTGAACCAGCGCCACCGGCAGGCTGTCCCCGGAGGCGACAGGCAAGCGGCCCGAAACAGGATGGAGATGTACGGCCACCGGCTCGATACGCGTCTCTTCCAGAGCCTGCGCCAGAGCCTGGCGAGCCCTGAGTGCGGCCGCCGCAATACAGATGTAAACCGTATGGGCGCCGACGGCATGAGCCGCGATGCGGGCCCCCTCCAGGATTCGGTGAGGGGTGCGCTCGGCGAGTTTACGGTCGCGGAAACGACCGGGCTCGGACTCCAGCAGATCGACGATGAGATACCCGGCTCCGCCCCCTGACGCAGCCAGGCGCCAGCGCTCGCCAACGGGTCGCCAGGCACCACCACGCCCGCGCAGCCCGGCGGCCCCCACTTCGTCGATGACAGTGGCCGGCGGCAACGACTGAGCCCGTCGCAGCCCCTCGCCTCCGCCGTGCTCGCCGTACACCGGCCACCTGTCGATGTCCGGCGTATCGATCCCTTCAAACAGAATGCGGCGTTCCTCCATCAGTCGACATCTCCGGCACGATCCCCGGCCACCAGTGAGTCGAGCCGTTCCGGGGTGAGGCCGTCGTACAGTCGGCCGTTGCGGGCCATGACGGGGGCTGCGGCGCAGGCGCCGAGACAGTCCGACGTGACCACGCGCACGCCGGGCAGACCGGCGAGACGTTGACAGGCTGCCTCTCCACCCATCCAGCCACAGCTGAGCCCCATGCACACGGTGACCACGTCGCCGTCATCGGTGTTTCCGTGCCGCGACGATGCGATCCCGTGTACCGCCGCCAGGGGCAGACCGGTGTGGCCGCCGACCCAGCGCGCCGCGGCCTCATCCCAGGTGCGCCCGCTGCCGAGCACCAGGTCCACCAGCGGGTATAGCGCCCCCTCCGGGTCCGGGTATGCCGAGACCAGTGCCCGGGCGCGTTCGTCCAGATCGGCGAAGTCCATCACCGATCCATTTCCGGGGCGACGATGTTCATGCTTGCCACGACACCGGGGGCCTGATCCCACTCGGTGCCGGGGAGCAGATGCTCGAGTAGCTGAAAATGATACAGAGATGGGGAGCGGAGGTGTACGGCCGCTGGTTTGCCCGTGCCGTCGGCAGCCAGCCAGAACGCCAGTTCGCCATCAGCAGATTCCGTCGGCCGGTACACCGTACCGGGATGCGGACGGTGACCGTGGCCATCCATCCACAGCTCGAAGTGGTCGATCAGCTCCGCCGCCTCCATGGGTGTGGTCAGCGCCCCGGGCCGCGATGGCCCCGCGGGGAGATCGCTCAGACACTGACGGCAGATGCCGAGGCTCTGGGGCATCTCCGCCAGGCGCACGGCGACCCGGTCGGCCACATCACCGTCGCTCGCCACCGGCACGTCGAAGTCCACCTCCGAGTACTCGAGGTAGGGGGCGTCGCGACGGACATCGACAGCCGTACCCGTTGCCCGCAGCGCCGGGCCGGTGATGGCCCAGAGGCGAGCGGTGGAATCGTCGATGGCGGCGAGGCCGGCGAATCTGCGGCGCCAGTCGGCATCATCGATCAGCTGCCGCCGTGCTGCCGCACACAGATCCTCCACGGCGTTGGCCAACGCCGTCAGCAGAGCCTGACTGTTGGTGGTTGCATCCGCTTCTACGCCGCCGACGCGAAGCACGCCTGTCGCCCAGCGACTGCCGCTGGCATCGACCAGGAGCCGGGCCGCCGCTTCGCGCGCTTCCAGGGCCTGGCCCCGCAGGGCCCCGTCGCTGCCCGCCTGCGCCGTCAGCCAGGCACAGTGAGCGCCGATGCGGCTGACCTCCGCCAGTATCATGCGCACCCGCTGGCAGCGAGATGAAGTTGTCACGCCGAGCAGCTCTTCTGCCGCCAGGATCGCCGCCAGCCCTACGGCGAAGGGAGCCTGCTCGTTCAGGCCTTCGGCCAGCTGCGGCAGCTGTGCATACCCGTGGCGTGTGGCCAGAGCCTCAAAGTCACTGTGGGTCTTGCCGGGGATGGCCTGCGCCGCCTCGATGACCCGATGCTGCAGACGAACACGCAGATCCAGTCGCCAGGGCGTTGCCACGCCCGGATCGGGCAGGACGAGATAGCCGTCCGACTCCGCGCCGTCGTCGGCGCCGTCCTCCTCGTCGTGGGCGGCGCGCACCGCCGCCGTCCACAGCGGCGTCGGCGTCGGATCGCCGGTGAACCGTACACCGATACGCTCCACCGCCTCCCGTTGCGGCCAGATGGCCGCAGGCCAGATGTTGCGCAACGACGGCATTTCGTCGGCCGCCGACAGGACCAGCTGCGAACGACGGCCGGACTCGGAGCGCAGCTGCAGGACCGCCTCGACGTCGGAGCCCCGGCCGTGAGGGCGGCGTGCGTACCAATCCATGAGCTGGGCGGCGTCGGGGCCGCTCGACAGACGCCCGGCCTCGGCCAACAGATCGACGACAGCGGAGACCGTCATCCTCGGCGCCCTGGCCCGCTGCCGGCGTCGCGTCGACTGACATGCAGCAGGAGGATCAGTAAAACGACGAGAGGTACACCGACACCGACGAGGGCGGTGGCATCAGGTCGAGGTACGATGGCCCATGCGGCCACCAGCAGAGAGAGGACCATGGCGACACCGGCCCATCCGGCGAGAGGGCTCTGGCCGGGAGGCTCCAGCCCTTCGGGTGAAACGCCACCATCTTCCGTGCGGACAACCCGGCCACCGCACAGCACACGGCCCAGCAGAGCCAGGGCTGCACCGAACAGGCACCACAGACTGAAATAGATGAGGATGGACAGGTAGGTGGTCAAGGGCCTCACCCCGAATGGGATACTCGGACGGGCTGCTTGAGAACTAAACGGCTGTGGCCGGGGCTTCCTCGTCGACGGTTGCCCTGTTCTGGTCGAACCGGCGTTCCGGGTCGTTGCCACAGGACTCGCCGGCACGGGCACCGCACTCGCACATGGGTTCGCCGTCTTCGGTCTTCATGTTGGCCAACCCGCCACAGGACCCGGTGATACGACGGTTGCTGACGATGACGCCGACGGCCATACCGGTCATGACTACGCAGAAACCGACAAAGGCCGCCACAAAAAGGCTCACCGGCAGTAGCCTCTCATCACGACCCGAAGTCGTCGAAGCGGATCATGTCGTCCTCGACGCCGAGGTCATCGAGCATCTTGCGAACCGCCGACGACATCATCGGCGGACCGCACAGATAGTACTCGATATCTTCTGGCGCCGGGTGTTTCGACAGGTATTCGTCGAGTACGACCTGGTGAATGAACCCCCGGTAGCCACTCCAGTTGTCCTCGGGCAACGGCTCGGACATGGCAACGTTGAACTTGAAGTTCGGGAACTTGCCTTCGATGTCGCGGAACTGGTCCTCGTAGAACAGTTCCTTGCTGGAACGCGCCCCATACCAGTAGGAGACCTTGCGGCTCGTGCCTTCGGTATGGAACAGGTGGAACAGATGCGAGCGCAGCGGGGCCATACCGGCGCCACCCCCGATGTAGCACATCTCCCGTTCCGTGTCCTGGATGAAGAACTCTCCGTAGGGTCCGGAGATATTGACCTTGTCGCCGGGTTTGCGGCTGAAGACGTAGGAGGACGCCAGCCCCGGGTTGACCTTCATCCAACCGCCGGCGGCGCGATCAAAGGGCGGCGCGGCGATGCGGATGTTGAGCATGACGATGTCACCCTCGGCCGGATGGTTGCCCATGGAATAGGCGCGTACCACCGTGCCGGTATTCTTCGTCTGCAGGCCCCACATCTTGAAATGGTCCCAGTCGCTGTGGAAGCGCTCGTCGATGTCGAAGTCCTTGAAATCGCACTCGAAGGGCGGCACTTCGATCTGGATGTAGCCTCCCGACTGGAAATCGAGAGTCTCACCCGCGGGCAGCTTGACGACGAACTCTTTGATGAAGGTGGCCACGTTGTTGTTGGACACCACCTCGCACTCGAGCTTCTTCACCGAGAAAACGTCGGCGGGCACCTCGATCTTCAGGTCCTGTTTGACGTTGACCTGGCACGAGAGGCGTGTGCCTTCCAGCTCGTCACGACGGTTGATGTGTTCTTTCTCGGTGGGCAGGATGTCCCCGCCCCCTTCATAGACCTTGACCTTGCACTGGGCGCAGGTACCGCCGCCGCCGCAGGCGGATGACACGAAAATCCCCTGATCGGCCAGCACGTTGAGCAACTTGCCGCCGGCCTCGGTCTGGAGCTGACGCTCGCCGTTGACGTCGATGGTGACGTCACCGCTGGCCACGAGCTTGGACCGGGCCGCCAGAATCACGGCGACGAGGGCGAGGACCATACCCGTAAACAGGCCGACGCCGCCGACGATTTCGATCATGTAAGTACCCTAGTCCCTACAGCTGGATGCCGGAAAAGGCCATGAAGGCCATGGCCATGAGGCCGACGGTCATGAAGGTGATGCCCAGGCCGCGCAGGCCGTGAGGGACATCGCTGTATTGCAGTTTCTCCCGCACCCCGGCCAGCGCCACGATGGCCAGGGCCCAGCCGAGGCCGGAACCGAAGCCGAAGACGACGCTCTCGCCGAAGTCGTAGTCGCGCTCGACCATGAACAGCGAGCCGCCGAGAATGGCACAGTTCACCGTGATCAGCGGCAGGAAGATGCCCAGAGCGTTGTAGAGTGCAGGCACGTACTTGTCGAGGAACATCTCGAGAATCTGCACGCTGGCGGCGATGACACCTATGTAGCTGATCAGGCCGATGAAGGTCAGGTCGACACCGCCGAGACCGAGGACGCCCAGGGCCTCCTCCTTCAGCAGGTGACGGTAGACGAGGTTGTTGAGCGGCACCGTGATCGTCTGCACGACGATGACGGCGACGCCGAGTCCGAAGGCGGTGGACACGCGCTTCGACACGGCCAGGTAGGTGCACATCCCCAGGAAGAACGCCAGGGCGAGGTTCTCGACGAAGACGGACTTGACGAAGAGACTGAGATAGGCTTCGGCCATTAGTCCTCCTCCTCGATCTGCTCGGTCTTGAAGGACCGCAGAACCCAGATGAAGCCGCCGATGATGAAGAAAGCGCTCGGCGGCAACAGCATGAGACCGTTCGGCACGTACCAGCCGCCGACGTTGGCGAGGGGCAGAATCTCGACGCCGAAGAGCTTGCCCGAGCCGAACAGTTCGCGCAGCACGCCGACGACGAGCAGGATGAGGCTGTAGCCGAGGCCGTTGCCGATGCCATCCAGCAGCGACATGCCCACGCCCTCCTTCATGGCGAAGGCTTCGGCGCGCCCCATGATGATACAGTTGGTGATGATGAGGCCGACGAAGACCGACAGCTGCTTGCTGATGCCGAAGGCGTAGGCGCGCAGGAACTGGTCGACGATGATCACCAGCGAGGCGATGATCGTCATCTGCACGATGATGCGGATGTTGGTGGGGATGAACTTGCGGATGAGGCTGACGGCACCGTTCGACATCGTACAGACGAAGATGACCGCCAGGCACATGGTGACGGCCGTGTCGAGCTTGGTCGTCACCGCCAGGGCCGAGCAGATTCCCAGAATCTGCAGGGCGATGGGGTTCTCGTCGAAGATCGGACCGAGCAGTGTGTCGCGTGCTTTGCCCATGTTGATGTCCTATGCCTCTCCTTGCGTCTGCGCCCGCAGGCGATCGAGGTAGTTTTTGTAGCCGCCCTCGCTCAACCAGTATTGCAGCATGTTGTGCACCCCGCGGGCGGTGATCGTCGCGCCGGACAGGCCGTCGACGCGGTGTTCGGATCCGGGCGCCGAGGCGTCGACGGCGCCCCGCACCACCTGGATCCGCACGCTGCCATCGCTGCCGTAGGCCTGCTTGCCGTTCCACAGACCCTTCCAGGACGGGTTGTCGACCTCGCCGCCGAGGCCGGGGGTCTCGCCGTGCTCATAGAAAAGCAGCGACCGGATGGTGCTCAGGTCGTCCCGATCCAGGGCGACGAAGCCATAGAGTGTCGACCACAGACCCTTGCCGTAGATGGGCAGGATGACCTTGTCCACCTGTCCCTTCTTCTGCACCAGATACACCGGAACGCTCCGGGCCCGCCGCTTGATGCCGGCGCGATCCTGATCCTCGGCAATGGCGACTCCCAGCGTCGGATCGGTCGCCGCGTCGATGAAGTCGTACGTCTCGGCGTCGAGGTCGTCCACGTACTCACCGGTTTCGAGGTCGACGATCCGCGTCTGGATATTCTCGAACAACTCGTCTACCGTGCCCGTTTCTCCTGCCAGGCCGGCGGCCATCAGGATGTTCTGCTTCTTGTCGAGCAGCTTGTTGGCTTCCTGCGTGGGCCTGAGAGTGACGGCTGCGCCCGACACCAGCACGGAGCACACGACACACAGCAGCAGGGCCACGCCGAAGGTCTGGCCGACTGAGTTCTTTGCCACCTGCTGAATCCTTCCTTACACCGCTGTGCGGAGCGCCCGGCGGCGGATGTTGGCCTGTACGAAGAGGTAGTCCAGGACCGGTGCAAAAACATTGCCGAAGAGGATGGCCAGCATCACGCCTTCGGGGAAGGCGGGGTTGACGACCCGGATGAGGATCGTCATCACACCGATAAGGGTACCGTAGAGCCACCTGCCACCATTGGTGAAGGCGGCTGACACCGGGTCGGTAGCCATGAATACGCAGCCGAAAGCGAAGCCCCCGAGCACCAGATGCCATACCGGATCCATGGCGAACATGCTGTTGGTGCTGCTGTCCACCTGATGCAGCAGCCAGCCGAGGACGAAGGTGCTGGCCGTCATGCTGAGCATGATGCGCCAGGAACCGATACCGGTGGCGATGAGAACGGCTGCGCCGAAAAGGCAGGCCAGCGTCGACGTTTCGCCCATCGACCCGGGAATCGTGCCGATGAAAGCGTCCATCTTGCTCATGGATGACTCGAGAGCGGCCATGCCGTCCGCCGGTACCTGGCCCAGCGGCGTGGCGCGCGAAAACCCGTCCGTGGCGACCCACACCTTGTCGCCGCTGATCTGCGCCGGATAGGCGAAGTAGAGAAAGGCGCGAGCCGTAAGGGCCGGGTTGAGGAAGTTTTTCCCCGTGCCGCCGAAGATCTCCTTGCCGATGACGACGCCGAAGCTGATGCCGACGGCGACCTGCCACAGCGGGATGTTCGGGGGCAGAATGAGCGGGAACAGCATCCCCGTCACCAGGAACCCCTCGTTGACCTCGTGCCGCCGGACCATCGAGAACAGGGACTCCCAGAAACCACCGACCATGTTGCAGACAAGGAACACGGGCAGGAAGTACATGGCGCCGTGGACCATGTTGGCCAGCGCGCTCGTGGGATCGACGCCTACACCCAGGATATCGAGAAGGGCGCCGCGAATGCCCCCAGCCGACTCGAGACCGAGCTCCGCCAGCGCCATGTTCGCCTGATACCCGGTGTTCCACAGAGCCATCAGGATGCAGGGCGAGAGCGCCAGGATGACCATGATCATCATGCGTTTCAGGTCGAGGCTGTCGCGTACGTGAGCGGCGTTCCTGGTGACATCTGCCGGCGTGAAGAGGAACGTGTCGACAAGCTCGTACACCGGGTAAAGCCGCTCGAGCTTGCCCCCGCGTTCGAAGTGGGGTGCGACCGAATCGAGAAGGTCTCGCAGCATCTAGAATTCCTTCTCGATGGTTTCGAGGTTACGACGCAGCAGCGGCCCGTATTCGGTCTTGCCGGGACAGACGAACGTGCACAGTCCCAGATCCTCTTCATCGAGCTCGAGGGCACCCAGTTCGAGGCTGCGTTCGGCGTCACCCATGATCAGCGCCCGCAGCAGGAACGTGGGCAGCACGTCGAGGGGCATGACGGTCTCGAAGGATCCGACGGGGACCATGGCCCGGGGGCTGCCGTTGGTATTGGTATGAAAGTCAAAGCGCTTGCCTGGCAGCAGAGCCGAGGTGAAGACACGTTTTACCGAGAACTTGTCGCCGCCCGGGGCCTGCCAGCCGAGAAACTCCCGCTGCCGACCTTCGGCGACGACGGATACCTGCAGATGCCAGTGCCCGAGGAAGCCGAGGTGTTCGCTGGTAGCCCGCCCGGACAGCAACGAACCGGAGACGACACGCGCCTCACCGGGGGACAGTTCGCCGTCGACGAGGCTGGCCAGGTCGGCGCCTGCCCGGGTGCGCAGCAGACGGGGCCGTGAGACGAGAGGACCGCCCAGAGCGATCACCCGCTCCGGGTTCACCTTGCCGGTGAGGAACAGGTCGCCCATGGCGGCCACGTCCTGATAATTGATCCAGAAAACCTTCTTCTGCAGGCCGGCACCGTCGAGAAAATGGATGTGCGTACCAGCCAGTCCCGCGGGGTGTGGGCCGCCGAATTCGGCAACGGAGACGTTGTTCTCATTGACCGGCCCGGGGATGGCCGCACCTGGCGCCTTGCAGACGAAGACGGTGCCGTCCGTCAGCCGTGTCAGGGCCTCGACGCCGGTCTGGAAGGCCTCCTCGCGGCCGGCCAGCACGATGGCGGGATCAGCGGCAAGAGGATTGGTGTCTATCGCTGTTACGAAGATCGAGTGCGGCTCGTGTTCGGGCAGGGGCACCTTGCTGAAGGGCCGCTGGCGCAGTCCCGTCCACAGGCCGGACTGGACGAGAGCGTCGCGAACATCAGCGCGGGACAGGTCCGCCGGGCGTTTGCCACCCACGTCGAAGGTCTCTTCGCCAGCGCCGTCGTCCAACTCGATCTCGACCGACAGCAGTCGACGCTTCTCACCTCGGTGCACGCCGACGATCTTGCCGGCTCCGGGAGATGTGAAGCGCACACCGGGGCGACGCTTGTCCTCGAACAGCAGCTGACCGAGGCGAACGGTATCGCCTTCCTGGACTGCCATGGTGGGCCGCAGATCGTGGAAGTCGGGTCCCACGAGAGCGACACGACTCACGGGCCGCGCGTCCTCGATGACCTGTTGGCAATCGCCGGTAATCGGCAGGTCCAGGCCCTGCTTGATCGTGAAAGACCGCCTCTCACCCATCCTGGGGATTCTCACTCATGGTTCGGGTGGGGTAACGAACGGCGCGATGAGTCGGTGTTCCGGGTATACGTACACGGACACGGGACGCATGCACAGCGCTTATGGATCGAAGTTGTGGAACCCGGGCGAAGGTGCCCACTGCGTCGGCTGACAAGATTACAGGCCGGAGTTGTTATGGCGCCCGGAGGCAACCGGAATGGGCGCCGGACAGACCAGCGCGGGGACGACGGAATGCCCGTCGCTGCAACGGCGGGCAGGTGTGACAACCCGCTGAAGCCACGTTAGGTTACGGCCCTCTGTTAGGACTGTCAAGAAACCTGGAAAGCACGGAATTACAATATGGTCAGACGGTACACGTCGATGTGCGGTGTTTTTCTGACGGCGGCCCTGCCGGTGCTGCTCGGCCCGGCCAGGTCAGGGGCTGCCGACACCCCCCTGCGGCTGCCCGAAGTCGTGATCAGCGCCTCACGGCTCTCGAGTGAGGTGGCCTCACCGACACGCGATATGGTCGTGATCTGGGCGCAGGAAATCGCCGAACGGGCTCCGGCATCGATCACCGAGCTGCTCGGTTCGTTGCCCGGCGTCGACATCCGCACGCGGGGTCCCTGGGGTGTGCAGTCGGACCTGGAGGTCGATGGCTCTACCTTCAGCCAGGTTCTGATCCTGATCGACGGTGTCCGCGCCAACGATCCGCAGACCGGCCATCACACGTTGAACCTGGCCCTCGATCCAGCGGACCTGGAGCGTGTTGAGGTGATCTACGGCGCCGGCTCGGCGGTCCACGGCCCGGACGCCTTCGGCGGTGTGATCAACCTCGTGCCCAAAGCGACGGTGACCCCGCGTGTGGACGTGGCCGCCCGCTGGGGCGCCACCCTTGACGACGAGGACACGGCCGACGCCAGTGGTGTCGCCAGTGACGCGGCCCTCCGCTGGGGCTGGCAGGGAGACTGGGGCTCGGCCTGGCTGTCCGGCAGCAAGCGCCGCTCGGACGGCTATCGACGGGGGACCGACTTTGACGAGAATCGCGTGTTCGGCCATGCCCGGCTCCCCCTGGCCGGCGGCCAGCTGTCGGTAGAAACGGGTATCCAGGACAAGGTCTTCGGCGCCCGCGACTTCTATGCGCCCTTTCCTTCGCGGGAGTGGACCACGGCACAGTCCGCTGCGGCCACCTGGCGTCGCGGCAGCCTCACGGTGCGCGGCTTTGGCCGCCGACACCGCGACCGTTTCGTCCTGATCGCCGCCGACCCTGCCGTCTACGACAACCGACACCGCTCGCTGCTGGCCGGAGCCGAGGGGGCTGTCCGCACGGCCGTCGGTGGCGGTGACCTGGCCATCGGCGGTGAACTCGTTCACGAGGGGATCGACAGCAACAACCTCGGTGAACGCAGCCGGTTGCGAGGCAGCCTGTTCGGCGAGTTCGGCCGATCCCTGGGGGATCACTGGCGTCTGCTGACGGGCTTGCGCGCCGACCACCACGAGAACTTCGGCTGGGAGGCATCGCCTTCGGTCAGTGCCTCGCGCACGCTCGGCCCAGGCAGGATCTTTGCGTCGGCGGCACGCTCCTACCGGGCGCCGTCCTTCACCGAATCCTTCTACACCGATCCGAACAACGTGGGCGACCCCGATCTGGGCGCCGAGCGCGCCTGGCAGTTCGAGACCGGCGGCAGCCTTCCCGTCGCCGGGGGGCGGCTCGAGGGCGCCGTGTTCCTGCGCCGCGAGAGCGACCTCATCGACTACATTCGCGCCACCGACACCCCCCCGTGGCAGGCGCAGAACCTGGGCGAGATGGAAACCGTCGGCCTGCGGCTGCGGGCCAGCCGCAGATGGCGTCGAGCCAGCGCCGAAGCCGGATTCACGCTCGTGGACAAGGAGCAGACCCTCGGCGCCGGACTGGAATCCAAGTATGTCTTCACCCACCCCACGAAGCAGCTGACCGCCCGACTGCGCCATGATCTTCTCCTGGGTGCCACCGCCGACTGGCAGATCATCGGCCGCAGCCGCCTGGCTCCCCTGGAGGACTACCGCGTCCTCGATCTCAACCTCAGCCTGCCCGTGACGTACGGCAGCGTCCTGCTGAGGGCCCGCAATCTGACCGACGAGAGCTACGAGGCGGTCCGAGGCGTGCCCATGCCGGGCCGCTGGTTCGGGCTGGAGACGCGGATCGACCTCTGAACCTGCTGACGCGTACGACACTGGCGACAGGCACGCAGGCCCTCCGCCGGCAGGACCCGGTTCTCGGAGAGTGGATCGGTCGCATCGGACCCGTGTCGCTGCGCCGCCACCGGCACCGCTTCGGGGCGCTGTGTCGCGCCATCTGCGCCCAGCAGGTGGCCAAGAAAGCGGCGGCCACCGTCTACGCTCGCTTCCTCGTCCATTTCGCGCCGTCCCGGGAACCGGATCCGGAGCGTCTCCTCGCCCTCGCGGCGCAGACATTGCGCCAATGCGGCCTCTCGGGCAGGAAGGCGACCTATCTGCACGCCCTCGCCGAGGAATTCCAACACGGGCAGCTCGGACGCCTGAGATTCTCTCGCCTGAGTGATCAACAGATCATCGATGCCGTCGTCAGAGTACCCGGCCTCGGCATCTGGTCGGCGGAGATGTTCCTCATCTTCTCGGTGGGTAGAGCCGATGTCTTCAGCGTCGGCGATCTGGCGCTGCGCAACGGCGTGCAACGGCTGCTGGGCCGGGAGATGGAGCACCGGGAGATAGAGGAGATCTCCAGGCGCTGGTCTCCCTACCGGAGTGTCGCCAGTCTCTATCTGTGGCAGATCGCCCATTGGCCGGACCCACAGAGGTAGCCCTGGAGATCCGGTCGGTCGACCGGCGACCGCGCTTCTTCATATACTTGGCCGACCCCGATCATCCCACAGCAAAAGAGGCTTGCCCATGGGTATTGCTGCGCGCGCCCTGATTCTGGTGGCGGCATTCACGTCTCCGGTTTTCGCCCAGGACAACGGCTGGATTCAGGACCACCTGGCTTACCTCGATGGCCTCTTCGGGGCAACCGTCGAGGTCCTCGCCTTCGTACTGTTCGCCGATTTCGGCACGGGTTTCCCTCTGATCGTTGCGATCCTCGTCGCCGGCGGTCTCTACTACACGTTCTATTTCAGATGGATGTCGGTACGCGCCTTCAAGCACGCCATCGACGTCGTCCGCGGCCGCTTCGACAACCCGGAAGACCCGGGCGAGATCTCCCACTTCCAGGCCCTGTCCAGCGCCCTGTCGGCCACCATCGGCCTGGGCAATATCGCCGGCGTCGCCATCGCCGTCGGCCTCGGAGGACCGGGGGCCGTGTTCTGGATGGTCCTCACCGCCGTCTTCGGCATGTCCTCGAAACTCGCCTCCTGCACGCTGGCGGTCATGTACCGCAGGACCACGCCCGACGGGCACGTATATGGTGGCCCCATGTACTACATGCAGGAGGGCTTGGCGAAGAAGGGTATGGGCGCCCTCGGCCGGACGCTGGCCGTGGTCTACGCCTTCCTCACGATCGGGGGATCGCTGGGTGGCGGCAACATGTTCCAATCGAACCAGACCCTGGAAATCCTGGGCACCGTGTCGCCATGGTTTACGGACTACAACTGGTTCATGGGATTGCTCATGGCCGTCCTCGTGGGGCTCGTCATCATCGGCGGCATCCGCCGCATCGGCCAGGTCGCGTCGCGCATCGTGCCGACCATGTGCGGCCTCTATGTGCTGGCCTCGCTGTTCATCATCCTCAGCCACATCGCCGAGGTGCCGACCATGGTCATGCGCATCGTCAGCATGGCATTTACGGGACCCGCCATGTACGGCGGCTTTGCCGGCGTTCTCATCATGGGAATCCGCCGGGCCGCCTTCTCCAACGAGGCCGGCCTCGGTTCGGCGGCCTTTGCCCACGCCGCGGCCAAGACGGACGAACCTGCCCGCGAGGGTATTGTCGCCATGATCGGCCCCTTCATCGACACCATCGTCATCTGCACGCTGACGGGTCTCGTGTGCATGATCACGGGCGCCTATCTGCGACCCGAATTCCAGTCGGGGGACTTCATCGTCGGCACCCGCATGACGGCGGCGGCTTTCGACTCCGTCATCCCCGGGGCCAGCTACGTGCTTGCCGTGGCAGTCTTCCTCTTCGCCTTCTCGACGATGATCTCCTGGTCCTACTATGGCGAGCGCGCCTGGGAGTATCTCTTCGGAGCACGCTCGATCCTGCTCTATCGCCTGATCTTCGTGTTCTTCGTGTTCCTGGGATCGGTGACGGCCCTGACCAACGTCCTCGATTTCTCCGACATGATGATCCTCGGCATGGCCTTCCCCAACATCGTCGCTGGGGTTCTACTCAGTCCGCAGATTCGGGCGACACTGTTCGACTACTGGGAGCGGCTGCAGAGCGGCCAGATGAAGCGCCACAAGTAGCGGCGACTACATCTCGTCGTCATTCATCACCGTAGGCACGCCCAGCAGCTGCGGCATACGATCCGGCCGCGGCACGACGACGCCGTCGATGACCTGCCTCATGGCCGACAGCCCGACATCGTAGCGGCTGGCCGGATGCCACAGCATGCAACCGTCGGCGCCGGCATCCGCGGCGCCCTGCATCTGCTCGGCTACGTAGGCCTCGTCAAACTCCGGGATCCGGTACGGGAAGGATTGCACCCAGGGACGCACGGCCACGCCGTGAGCCTGGGCCAGGGGCACCATGCGCCGAACGCCTTCGTACACCAGGTAATACGGATAGTCCACCGGGTTCGTCAGTCCCAGGAAGTTGCCATAGAAGTGGGACGGGTAGAGCATGGGGCTGGCGATATCGAGCAGGGGCAACAGGTCGGGCAGATACTGACCGATGCGATCGCGGTCCGCCGATCGGCCCCAGGCGGCCACACCGAAAACATCGGCGGCGAGCAGCACGCCGGATCCGGCCAGGCGGTTGCGCACCTGGCGGACGAAATCGGTGATCACAGCATCCCGTGACAGGCTATCCGCATATGCAAAAACGGCGCTGTCGGCGGCTGACTCCGTTGGAAAACGCACGTAATCGAGCTGCACCTCGTCGATACCGAAGGTGACCATCTCATCGACCACGGAGAGCAGGTAGGCCTGCACCTCGGTGTTGGCCGGGTCGAGCCAGCCGGCCTCCCAGGGATGGCCGTCGGGCAGTCGTGGCGCCAGGTCGGGGCGGGCCGCTGCCAGGCGTTCGTCGTAGAAGCAGCTCAGCCGGCCGACGACGTGCAGATCCCGCCGGTGCAGTTGATCGACGAGAGCTGCCGGCCTCTGGATCGAGGCCAGACTGTCGACTTGTGTCTGTCGAGCCAGTGTGGAAGAAGAGAGGAAGCTGAGGTCGCCCTCGCGGTCCTTGATGTCGAAGACGACGGTGTTTCCCCCCACTGCGACCAGGGCGTCGGCCAGAGCCATCATCCGTGGCGATCCGGCCACGAGTGCCGTGGCGTAGATGCCACGGGCCGGACGGGGATCGACGATGCGACGTGGTTGGTCCTGCGCCGGACCCCGCCGAAGGGGCACCGTCAGCACCTGACCGGGGAGAAGTCGATCGGACTCCAGCTCGTTTAGATGGCGCATTCCGATCGCGAGCTCTGCGGCGGTGTAGTGATCGCTGCGCTCGAGCAGGTCAGCGGCGATGCTGAGCAGCGATTCGCCTCGCTTGACCACGACCGTGGTGTCACCCGCTGTCGGTTGTGTGAACGCAGTCTGCGCCTGGGCGCCTTCCTGGTCCACAAACAGGGCCGCCAGAAACAGGGCCGCCGGACCAAGGCGCAGCAACTGGGATGGTGAACGGCTGAAGAAACTGCTTCCGGTAGTACCCATAATCTGACCAACCAACTGGAAATACAAGGGGTTAGCCAAGATAGGGGTTTGTCACGGCGGCGGCAATGGAAAGGCCTCGTCTTCCTCCAGAAAGACCTCCTCCATGTCCAGATCAGAGAAGGTCATCTTCCAGGCACTGGCTCCCACCTGGGCCCGCTGCACATCGAGACGGACGCTCTGCAGCATGGCCAGACGGCTGACGCCGAAAGTCACCGTCGCCACCAGGCCACCACGCAGCACGACATCGATCCCTTCGACCTGGCCGCCGTATTCGAGTTCGATCCAATGGTCTCCGGGATCCAGGTTGTGCAGCAACAGGCCATGACGGCTGCCGCGCAGGATGTCGACGCGATGACGGCCGTCCACCCGAACCGTCACACCGTCGGCACCCAGGGTCGTGCCGAGGGGGGCCCGGACAATGGCCACGGAGGCGTCGAGGGCGTCGTAGAGCCCGGGATCGACCTGCTCGGCGCCGTCGGCGGAGAACGAGTCGAGCCGGGCGACTTGCCTGGCCGACTTGGGACGTGACTTGCGCCACGCCGGCAGGGCGCGGGTCTTGGCGACGGTGCCTTTCCTGGTCAGCGCGTGTACGATCAGGTTGACACCCGTCACCAGAGCTGGCGACCCGAAGATGGCGACGTCAGGATCGTCGGACAGGGACCCAAACCAGCGACCGTGCAGATCGAGATCGCTGACCACGGCGACGAGAGTGTCGCCCAGGCTCACGCCCCAGAGACCGAGTGGATCCTGACCACTGTCCTCGAAAGCGCCTTCGTTCGGGTCCAGATTGAGGGGGCCATCGACGGCGGCGGCAGGCGGATCGATGCGGTCGCCTACCGGGTATTGCCAGGATGTCGGCAGCGCCTCCAGATAATCCCACTGGCTCTTGTTCTCGCCGGGGAAGCCTGCCGGGAAACCGTAGAATGACTGGTAGATCGGATGCTCGACGGGTAACGGCCCGATGCCGGCATCGGTGCCAAACAACTCCCGGAGCATGTCGACGGCCTGGCCAAGGAACCGATATCTCCCCTCGATGAACAGCAGCCCCCCCTGGCGCATGTAGGCCTCAAGGAAGTCGCGATCGTCAGACGACAGCTGCAGCAGCGGCCACGCCCCGATCAACTCTCGCCCGCCGCCCTCGATGAGAAAGTGGACAGGATCCTCCATCAGACTCGGATCCTCAAGGGACTCGGAAGTGCCGGCTCGAACCTGCACCAGCAGATCCGTGTGGTCGCGCATGTAGCGCGCCAGTGCCTCGAGACCTGGAACTCCTGTCGGTGGGCCACCATCCCGAAGTATCAGAGGACCACCGCCAGCGCCCCGCAGCCGCAATCGTGTCAGGTTGACGAAGCCGGTGATGCCGCGCCGGTTCGCCGGGTCGATGAGCACCATCGCCCGCTCCCGTCCCCGGGCCAGATCGTGCACCCGCATCAGATCGAGAGACTCCTGTCGCATCGAATCCCTCGAGCTCTCGATCTGGGCAATGGCTCGCAGCACGTCTTCTGACTGTTCGACGCTGAACGTATCCGCCCGCGTCGCCACGTCGATCGTCTGCAGGGCCACCTCCGGTTCGGGCACAGCCTCGGCGGGCGGCGGTGTATCCAGCCGGGTCGTCTCGTCGAGTGGCCGGACGGCGGACTCGGCCGGGCGATACTCCATCTCGGTACGCGGCACGGGGGTCACCGGCCGCTCCGCCACCAGTCGCCTGGGTTCGAAGCGAACGACCTGCATCAGCCGCGCTTCGAAAGCCTTCGCTTCGATCTCCCGCTGCCGCCAGTCGGCAATCCACAGGACCGACAGCAGGTGCAACAGGGCAGACACCAGCAGAAACGGCAGAATGACACGGTGACGGCGCGTGAAGGGAACCCGGCGAATCGGTGTCATGGTTTGTTTAGGACGCGTGAGGCCGCCGGGAGGGATAACGACAGTTCGTCGTGCCCCTGGTTCGTTTTTTGCCGATGCCTGTCACGCTAGCTATTTTCATCCGTTTCAGAGTCCGGTTCCAGCTCTCGTCGCACCACGCCTCGATCAAGATAGCCAATGAGCAATTCCACCCGTGTGGACCAGACCCCGATCTCACCAAACGGTGAGGTCGAACTCGAACTGCGCGAGTGGCTCGACTCCCTCGACTACGTACTCGCCAACCGGTCTCCCGATCAGGTGCGGGAGCTGCTGTATCAGCTGCACAGCCGCGCCGAAGCGGCCGGCGTGTCTCTGCCGATCACGGCCAAGACACCCTACATCAACACGATTCCCCGCAGCCAGCAGCCGCCCTACCCCGGCAGTCGCGAGGTCGAGCGTCGCATCAAGAGCCTGATCCGCTGGAACGCCATGGCCATGGTCGTGCGCGCCAACAGCGATCCCGCGTCCCCCGGTGGCCACATCTCAACCTTCGCCTCGTCGGCAACCCTGTACGAGGTCGGACTCAACCATTTCTTCCGCGCGCCGAACGGCGACTCCAGTGGCGACCTGGTCTTCATCCAAGGTCACGCTGCCCCCGGGATGTACGCCCGCGCTTTTCTCGAGGGCAGACTCACCGAGCGCCACCTGGACAACTACCGTCGTGAGACGCGTGAGGGCGGCGGTCTGTCCTCTTACCCGCACCCATGGCTCATGCCGGACTTCTGGCAGTTCCCCACGGTGTCGATGGGGCTCGGGCCGATCATCTCGATCTATCAAGCCCGCTTCAACCGGTACCTCCAGGACCGCGGCCTGAGGCCGGCCGACGATGCCAAGGTCTGGGGTTTCTTCGGCGACGGCGAGATGGACGAACCAGAATCTCTGGGCGCGCTGACCCTGGCCTCGCGCGAACAGCTCGACAACCTGATCTGGGTCGTCAACTGCAACCTGCAGCGACTCGACGGGCCCGTGCGCGGCAACAGCAAGATCATCCAGGAGCTGGAGGGTGCTTTCCGCGGCGCCGGCTGGAACGTCATCAAAGTGATCTGGGGCGACGACTGGGACAGCCTGCTCGAAAGCGACGACGAAGGACTCCTCGCCCGGCGGATGGGCGAAGTCGTCGACGGCGAAATGCAGAAGTTCTCAGTCTCCGATGGCGCCCACATCCGTGAGCAGTTTTTCGGCAAGGATCCGCGCCTGCTGAAAATGGTGGAGCACCTGACTGACGAACAACTGGCGAAAATGCGTCGCGGCGGACACGATCCCGACAAAGTCCATGCCGCCTACGCCGCTGCCGTGAAACACGAGGGCACTCCCACGGTGATCCTCGCCCACACCATCAAGGGCTACGGTCTGGGCGAGGCCGGCGAGGGCATGAACGTCAGCCATCAGCAGAAGAAACTGAACGAGGACGAGTTGCGCGAATTCCGCACGCGCTTCGGCATTCCCATCGACGACGACGACGTGGCCCGCGCCCCGTTTTACAAACCTGCTGACGACAGTGAGGAGATCCGCTACCTCAAGGAGCGACGCGCCGCTCTCGGCGGGTCACTGCCGCAGCGCAGCGTGCGGGCCCGGCCCTTGCCGATGCCCTCTGAGGAGTTGTTCACCGAGTTTCGTGACGGCACGGGCAACCGCGACATGGCGACCACCATGGCCTTTGCCCGGGTGCTGACCAAGCTCATGCGGGACAAGGATATCGGTGCTCTCATCGTGCCCATCATTCCCGATGAGGCGCGCACCTTCGGGTTGGATGCACTGTTCCGCCCCTTCGGCATCTACGCCCACGCCGGGCAGAAGTACGAGCCCGTAGATCGCTCGACACTGTCCTACTACAATGAGTCCATCGATGGTCAGATCCTCGAAGAGGGGATCAATGAAGCAGGCGCCATGTCCTCCTTCATTTCGGCCGGCACCGCCTATGCCAGCCACGGCGTCAACACGATTCCTTTCTTCGTCTACTACTCGATGTTCGGTCTGCAGCGAATCGGTGATCTCATATGGCTGGCCGGTGACATCCGCTGCAAGGGGTTCCTCGTGGGCGGCACCGCCGGGCGCACAACCCTCGCCGGCGAGGGCCTGCAGCACAACGACGGCAACAGCCATCTGCTCGCCTATCCCGTACCCAACCTCGTGGCCTACGATCCGGCCTTCGCCTATGAGATCGAGATCATCATCAGGGACGGGATCCGTCGCATGTACGTGGAGCAGGAGGACGTGTTCTACTATCTGACGGTGGAGAACGACAGTTACCCCATGCCGGCCATGCCCGAAAGTGCCACCGAGGAGGGCATCCTGAAGGGGATGTATCCCTTCCGTCCGGCGCACCGGAGCCGCAAGCTGAAGGCCCAGCTTTTCGGCTCGGGGGCCATCATGAACATGGCCCTCGAAGCGCAGGTCCTGCTGGAGGAGAAGTACAGCGTCGCGGCTGACGTCTGGAGCATCACCTCCTTCAAGGAACTGCACAACGACGGGCTCGCCGCCGACCGCTGGAATCGGCTGCATCCGGGTCAGCCCCGGCGATCGCCATGGGTGACCGAGTGTGTGGGCGACGCCAAGGGTGTTTTTGTCATCGCCTCGGATTATGTGAAAGCCCTGCCCGAGTCGATTGCGCGCTGGTTCCCGCGGATGCCGGTGTCACTTGGCACTGACGGCTTCGGTCGCTCCGAGGGGCGCGAAGCCCTGCGCGACCACTTCGAGGTCGATGCTCGATGGATTGCCATCGCCACTCTGAGCGCCCTGGCCGATGACGGCCAGATCGGCCACGAGGCCGTCGCCGAGGCGATTGGTGAGCTCGGCATCGACCCGAAAAAAACCAACCCCCTCACCGCCTGAACAGGGATACGTACGTGGCTGAGTTCAAACTGCCTGATCTCGGTGAAAACATCGAGTCCGGCGAGGTGGTCAACGTCCTCGTCGCGGAAGGCGACACGCTGTCAGAGGACCAGCCCGTGATCGAGCTGGAGACCGACAAGGCGGTGATCGAGGTGCCGTCTTCCGTCAGCGGTACGGTGAAGAAGGTCCTCGTCGCCAAGGGTGACCAGGCGACAGTGGGTCAGGTTCTGCTGGAGGTCGGTGGCGGTGAAGTGCCGAAGCCAACAGCCGAGGCCGCAGCTGGCCCGCCGGCGGTCGAGACACCAGCGCCGCAGGCGCCGCCGCCGCTTGAGGTCGCGCCGCCCGTGGCCGCGCCAGACAGCACCAGCCCCTCGCCGGTGCCGGCGTCGCCCAGAACGGCAACCGTGCATCCGGCTGCCCGCCCGGTGCCCGCAGCCCCCTCCGTCCGCCGCCTGGCGCGCGAGATCGGCATCGATGTCGCCGCCGTGGAGGGCACCGGCCCCGGTGGCCGCATCTGTGAAGGCGACGTCAAGGCCCACTCGAAGAGGCAGCACGAAACCGGGGCCGCCAGCCCGGGTATCGCTGCCGCCGCCCTGCCGGACTTCAGCAAATGGGGCGAGATTGAGCGTGAGCCCTTCAGCAACGTACGCCGCATCACCGCCCAGCGGATGGCGGCGTCGTGGTCGACCATCCCCCACGTGACACAATTCGATCAGTGTGATGTCACCGACCTGGAGACTTGGCGCAAGACCTTCGGCAAGCAGGTCGAGAAGGCCGGAGCCAAGCTCACGCCGACGGCCATCATCCTCAAAGTCGCCGCCGCTGCCTTGCGCAAGTTTCCGCAGTTCGCCAGCAGTATCGATATGGCCGGCGAGGAGATCGTCTACAAGAAGTACTGCCATATCGGCGTTGCGGTGGACACGAAGCGGGGTCTTCTCGTGCCGGTCATCCGCGACGTGGACGAGAAGTCGATCACGGAGATCTCCGTGGAGCTTGGCGAAATGGCCGAAAAGACACGCACCGGCAAGGTCTCCGTCGACGACATGCAGGGCGGCTGCTTCACCGTCAGCAATCTCGGCGGCATCGGCGGCACCGCCTTTACCCCGATCGTCAACGCACCGGAGGTCGCCATCCTCGGCGTGGCCCGCGGCAGCGCGCAGCCGGTCTACGTCGATGGACAGTTGCAGCCGCGGACGATCATGCCCCTGTCGCTGTCGTACGACCACCGGGTAATCGACGGCGCTGACGGGGCCCGCTTCCTGCGCTACATCTGTCAGGGCCTCGAGAATCCCTACTTCCTGGCCTTCGAGGGCTGAAACCCATGGCCGCTGACCAGACGCAGATCGCGGTCATCGGTGGTGGTCCGGGCGGCTACGTGGCCGCCTTCCGCGCCGCCGATCTCGGCCTCGATGTCACCCTGATCGATCTGGACGAGAACCCCGGCGGCGTCTGTCTCTACCGTGGGTGTATTCCGTCAAAGGCCTTGCTGCATGTGGCCAAGCTGCTGAACGAGACGAAGGAAGCCGCCGAGTGGGGGGTCACCTTCGGCGAACCCCGGATTGACCTGGACGGACTGCGCGCCTTCAAGGATCGTGTCGTGGCCAGGATGACCGGCGGCCTCGGACAGCTGTCGAAGGCCCGCAAGGTCACCTACGTGCGCGGCCGCGCTCGCTTCACCGGCGCCCAGTCGCTCAAGATCGACCTCCACGATGGTGGCCAGCAGGATCTGAGTTTCGAGCAGGCCGTCCTGGCCACGGGATCTCGCCCCGTCGTGCTGCCCGCCTTTGACATCGGTTCCGAACGCGTCATGGACTCTACTGGAGCCCTGGAACTGCGGGACGTGCCCGGACGCCTTCTCGTCGTTGGCGGCGGCATTATCGGCCTCGAGCTCGGCCAGGTCTACGCCGCTCTCGGGTCGCAAGTATCCGTTGTCGAGATGACCGATGGCCTCATCCCGCCGGCAGACCGCGATCTGGTCAAGGTGCTGAGCCGGCGCCTCGAATCGCAGTTCGAGGGGGTTCACCTGAATACGAAGGTCACCGCCGTCGCCGAGAACGGGAACGCGCTGGACGTGTCCTGGGAGCCGGTCACAGGTGGTGATGGTGCGACGCAGACCTTCGATCGCATCCTGTTGTCTATCGGTCGCCGACCCAACACCGAGGACCTCGGCCTCGAAACCACGAGGATTCAATTGACCGAACGCGGTTTCGTCTCGGTCGACGCCCAGCGTCGCACCGCCGAGCCGTCGATTTTCGCCATCGGCGACGTCATCGGCTCGGCCCTGGCGCACACCGCGTCCCACGAGGGTATCGTCGCCGCCGAAGTCATGTCCGGAGAACGCTCCGCCTTTGAGCCGAACGCGATCCCCGGTGTCGTCTACACCGACCCCGAGATCGCCTGGTGCGGTCTGACCGAGAGTGAAGCCGCAGGACGCGACATCAAGGTGGCGCGCTTCCCCTGGGCCGCCTCCGGTCGGGCCACGACCCTCGGCCGCAGTGACGGCCTCACCAAGCTGATCGTCGACCCGCAGACCGAGCGCATCCTCGGCGTCGGTATCGCCGGCCCGGGTGCGGGAGAGCTCATCGCCGAAGGTGTGCTCGCCGTGGAGATGGCCGCCCTCGTGCAGGATGTGGCCCTGACCATCCATCCCCATCCCAGCCTGTCAGAGACAGTGATGGAAGCGGCCGAGGCCTATCACGGCCTGAGTCCACATATCACGGGACCCCGGAGATAGGCGGCGGCAACAATTGCCGCTCCCCGGTCACGGGATCGGGAAGAGCCTTCCCATGCCGCGGGGAGCAGGTTGCTCAGAGTCCACGGCTCTTATTGTCATAACATACTGTTTCAACGCATGTTACGCGTCTTCTATGCCACTCGGCAGGAAATCGGCACAGGCTTTGCGTCGTCTGGGTGCGGGGATCACTGTCCCCGGCACCCTTTTCCATTTGGACACGTCTGCCCGAGAGCAAGATGGAACTCACGCCCCTCTCAAATACCCACATCGATCGGCGATTGCAGGACATCGACCGCCAGATTTCCAGCGCCCTGCGTGACATCCGCAAGAATCTGGAGGAACTGGAGCAGGCGTCGAACCAGCCGGGAGATGGGGCCTCTGCCACCGGCCCAGCGGCGCGCGACAAAGGGTTTGCCGATGCTCTGCGCAACGCCATGGATCGGGGCGGCGCCAGCAGCGGCTGACTATAGAGTGACGACCGGCTTTTCAGTGGCCGGTTGCAGCGGGCGGGGCTATCTTTGCCGCTCGGCTTTCTCCCTTTCACGGTTTCCATCTCACTGATCATGCCTGCCAAGATCCGTCTGGTCCTCGGCACGTCCGCCCTGTGCGCTCTCGTGGTGCTTCCCTTCGCTGCTCGCTTCCTTGCCGGCGGGGAGACACAGAGCCGTACGCACGCCGCCACACGCGTGGATTCTTCGGATATAGCCCAGCTGATTCGACGACAGCAGTTCGAGTCCGCCTATGATCTGCTGGGCGAACGAGGGCCGAAGGCCGGCCAGGACGTGGTCCACCAGTATCGGCTTGCCGTCTGTGAACGTGCTCTGGGCCTGGCGGACAGCGCCTATTCCCGCTTGCTGCGCCTGGAGGGTTCCGAGCCTCTGCTGGCGGACTACCGCCGGCTGTGGATCGCCCGCAGTCTCGAAACCCTCGCCTCCTCCAGCGCTGACAGCGCGGCCGCCATCGACGGGTACCGTGACCTTCTCGTCCTCTCGATCAGCCCTGCCGTTGCTGACTCAGCCCGTCTCTACCTTGGATCGGCCCTGCGCCAGGTCGGCCGGTATGAGGAAGCCCTGCAGACATACCGTGAGCATCGTACAGCCGCCGGCACATCGGCGGGCCTTTTGTCCCGGGTCTCGGAGGTCTCCCGGCTGCACGGCGACGATGTCGGCAGCCGGGCAACGCAGCTCGAGCTGATCCGCCGCTACCCGTCAGACCGATTGGCCCTGGACGCTTCGCGCCGTCTGCGTCCGCGCACCTGGGACGAACGCTACGCCCGCGCCCAGGTCTACTACCGCCACCGCGACGACCGCCGTGCCATCGACGATCTGCGCAAGCTCCTGATCGCCGATCCCCGGCACGAGCTGGCACCCCGGGCCGAATACGTGCTCGGTCGCGCCTACGCCCGCTCCGGACAGCTTGCCCGAGCCCGGCACACCTTCGAACGCCTGCACGAACGACATGGCTGGCCGTCAGCGCTCTATCGACTGGCGGGCCTGCAGATCAGTGGCAATCAGGACCTGCAGGCCGTCGATACCTACGTCGATTTCTCGCGGCGCTATCCCGACCACGAACTGGCCGACGACGCCCTGTGGCAGGCCGCCAAGGCTGCCGAGCGACAGGACGATTTCGCCTCCTCTGAGCGCATCTATGGTTTGCTCGCCAAGAGCTACGCCAGCAGCGATTACGCCGAGGAGTCCGCCTGGGGTGTGGGATTCAGTCTGTATTGCCAGCGACGGTACGAAGAGGCCCTGGTCGTGTTCCGTCGCGTCAGTCAACAGGCACGACAGCCCCATATCGTCGATCAGAGCCTGTTCTGGGCCGGCAAGGCCATGCTCCGCCTCGACCGTCAGGATGAGGCGAAGCTGCTGTTCGCCAGAGCAGCCAGCGGCTTCCCCCGCTCCTACTACGCCTCGCGCGCTGTCAGTATGGGCTATGGCGAGCCGCACCTGGCGCAGCCGCGTCAGACCTCTCTGCGTTCCCCCCTGGACGCGACCACTCTCGAGTTGCGCCATATCGTCGGTGCCGACCATGTGCGCCGGGCACTTGTCCTTGGCAATCTCGGCCTGGCCGCTACTGCCAGGAGCGAGTTGCGACTGGCAGAACGCGCCAACAAGGGGGATCCCGACGCCCTGCTGGTATTGCGCGACAGTTATGAGGTTCTCGGTCTGCACGACCGCGCCCTGTTGCTCAGTACGCGTTCGGCCCGTCAGGACGACGACATCCGCCGCCTCTACCCCAGCTACTACTGGGACGAAGTGGCCAGCGCCGCACAGAACGCCAGCGTCGATCCGTATCTCGTATTGTCTGTGATCCGGCAGGAGAGTTACTTCAACGAGGGCGCCGTGTCCCATGCGGGGGCCGTGGGACTCATGCAGATCATGCCGCAGACAGGGCGCAAGCTGGCCCGCAGCCTCGGGGTCAGGTCCTTCGAATGGCGCCAGCTGTTCGACCCCGGCGTCTCGATCCAGCTGGGCTCCCGGTTCCTCGGAGAACAGGTGCGCTCTTTTACCGCCGACTCGAACGGTCTGCAGTTTCCGCTGGGGCTGGCCGCCTACAACGCCGGCCCTCGGGTGGCGCGACGCTGGCTCGAGCGCTTTCCCATCGAGGATGCCGACGCCTTCGTCGAGCGCATCCCCTACAAAGAGACAAGGCTGTACGTGAAGAAAGTTCTGAAGAATTACGCGATCTACAAGAGCCTAAACGGCTATGAGCCGGACGCGTGAGCTGGCCACCGACTGCCGATACTGAGAGCACTGACGACCGCCCTGACTCGGGCAAACGGGGGCGCTTCATCGAGGATCTGTTCATCCTCCTCTGTGTGCTCAGCCTCTGGCCGGTGATCCTCGGGTGGCAGCACATGCTCTATGAGGTACTGCTCTACGCTGCTCTGGCTGGGCTCGTGTTCGTTCTCGTGCGGCGCGTCCGACGGTTCTCACAGGCACGCAACGGGAAAGACTGAAGTCGCTGACTTCCTAGTCCTGGTTACTCGACACACGGCCGGCAACACGTTCGATCACCAGAACGACCACAGCTGCCAGCGCCATCAATCCGAAGGCCAGAACGGCCTCACCGTCCCAGACATCAGGAAGCACACAGTCAAAGCCGCCCTCGGTTCCTTCGACCGACTGCCGGAAGGGCCAGACCTTACGCATCGACCCGGCCATGAGCCCCACGAGAAAGGCCATCGTCGCCCCGTGGGCGCGGGCCAGCAACCAGCGCAACACTCGTGCGAACCCGAGGATGCCGGTGGCGAAGCCGACACCGAAAAGACCGATGATCACCAGGTCGCGGTCGTTCACCGCCCCGAGGATCTGCTGATACTTGCCCATGACGACGAGCAGAAAGGAACCGCTGATTCCGGGTAGGATCATAGCGACGCTGGCCACCAGGCCGGCACCGATGAACTTGTACCACTCCACGCCCGTCTGCACCGGCACCAGCAAGGTGACGGTGTAGCCGACGGCAGCGCCGACCCCTGTCGCCAGCCCGGTGGGCGGACCCCACTTGCCCACCTGCCGAGCCACGACCAGCAGGCTGGCGGCGATCAGCCCGGTGAGGGCGCCCCACACGGGAACGGGGTGGTACTCCAGGAGCCAGGTGATCCCTTTCGCCAGGGTGACGATGGCGCTGAAGATGCCCGCCAGCAGGGGCAGCAGAAACCCGATGTTGGCTCGCTCCAGCACCTCACCGAAGCGGCCGCGAAGCAGGGCGCTGACAAGATGTCGATCGATGCCGGCCACAGTGCCCACGAGCTCATCGTAGATGCCGGTGATCAGCGCCATCGTGCCTCCCGACACGCCGGGGATGACGTCCGCCGTACCCATGGCGACTCCCCGCGTGAACAACCCGGCGGCGCGGCGGCGCATCGATCCGAACCACCCTGTCATGCTGGCGCACTCAACGTTGGTCTCAGACTCCACGTCGTTCCTATTCCTTCCGTATGAGATCCTGCAGGCTGGTCCCGGTCGCCGTGAGGGCCTCCAGGACACGGTGATCGGCCCGGGGTATGGCAAAGTCGTGCAGACGGTCTGCATCAATCCACTCGAAGGCTGAACAACCCAGGGCGCGCACGCGGCCGGATCGATAGCGGGCAGCGAAGGCGTGCAGTGTGATCGACAGATGGGTGTATTCGTGGTCGACGCTGGCGACCTCCTCCTCGACATCGATGGTGCAACCCAGCTCCTCGCGGATCTCCCGGGCCAGGCACTCGGCGAGGCTCTCGCCCGCTTCCTGTTTGCCGCCGGGAAATTCCCACAGACCTGCCAGCATGCCACCCGGTGGTCGCTGCGCGATCAGCACCTTCCCCCGCCGTCGGATGATCCCCGCCGTCACCTGCAGGTGCGGCCGTTTCCGGCGCTGCGGCCTGGTGGGCAGCACGGAGGGATCCTCCAGTTCGGCTCGCGCCCGGCACCAGTCGGTCACCGGGCAGTCCCCGCAGCGCGGCTGCGCGGGCAGGCAGATTCGCGCTCCCAGCTCCATCAACGCCTGATTCAGGTCACCAGCGCCCGTGCTGGTACTGCGTGACGACGACCGGCGTGGCGGCATGAGGGCTTCCCCGTGGCGCACCATCTGGCTGCGCACGGAAGCTCGTCGTGGATCCCCTTCGAGGCGCAGCAAACGGCTGAATACACGCATCATGTTGCCGTCCAGCGCCGGGTGCGGACGATCGAAGACGATGGAGCTGACGGCGGCTGCGGTGTACGGACCGACGCCGGGCAGCCCGATCAGTCCATCATAGGTATCGGGCAGATCACCATCGTGATCCTCGACCACGGCACGCGCTGCCTGGTGCAGATGGCGCGCCCTGGAATAGTATCCCAGACCCTCCCACGCCTTGAGGACCTCCGCCTCTTTGGCGACGGCGAGAGCGGTGACCGTGGGAAAGCGCTCCAGGAAGCGTTCGTAGTAACCACGAGCGGTCTCGACACGAGTCTGCTGCAGCATCACCTCCGACAGCCACACGGCATAGGGATCATCGGTGCGCCGCCACGGCAGGTCGCGTCTGTGTTTCCCGTACCAGCGCAGCAGGTTCCTTCTGAAGACGGACCGATGGCGGCCGTCCTCGATCCATGCCGCCGGTGGCTGACTCATCGGACCGCAGCGGCTCGGAAGGCATCGACTGGGAGACCGGGTACGCCATCTGACGAAATCTGTTTGTGGGCGGCCACGAGGCAGTTCAGCACGGCCTCCTCGCAGGCATCGGCGCCGGCCGCGTACAGGGCCGGCAGAGCCGACTCCGGTGTCGCTCTGGCGGTGACGGTGCCTGGCGTCAGTCCCGCCAGACCGTCGTCCAGGCCCGTCGTCGACACGGCGATGACGGTCCCCGTCGTCGTCAGCTCATCCACCAGACCGACGCGAATCAGGCCGAAGGCCGCACGTTGTGCCAGTCGCTGGAGCTGCCCCGGCAACAGGGGCGCGTCCGTGACGATGACCCCGGCGAAGGCCCGTCGCCTGGACAGGGGCAAGGCCGCTTGTCCCGCCAGCCAGCGTCCTACGGGAATGCCGTCCACTGTCAGATGTCCGGGCTCACCACCATTGGCGGCCACCAGCACGCCCACCATCCCCGGATCGCTGATCCGCGAGGAACTGCCGATGCCGGCGCGAACACCGAAGGCCGACAGCGACTGGCCGACGCCGACCTGCCCCTCGGGCACAGCGCCGTGGGAGGCAGTCGACAGGGCGGCTGCCACCTGTCCGACGCCGAGGGCTGCGTGCAGCGATACCGCCGGGGCCCACACGCCATCGACGGCGATCACCGCCGGTGGCCAACCTTCATCCTCGCCGAGACCGGGATCCTGGCTGAAGCCGTAGTCGAGCAAGCCGTCGTAGACACGTCCCACCGCTGGCGCCGGCGCCAGGGCGATGGGCGTCGACAAGGCGCCGAAGTCCTCGAGCATGGCCAGCCCCGTCGTGTCGTCGCCACCGTCGAGGGACCAGCGGCCGGCATAGTAACGCCTGGGAGCATCGGCGAAGGGCACCACGACCGTTATACCCCCCACGGCACCGCGAGCGTGGCCGACGCTGACGCCGTCGACGTCGGTAATGGTATTGTTGGGCCCTGCCGGCAGATTCCCCACGGCGAGTCCGAGGTCACGCAGTCGCACGGGTCTACTCGAGCCGGCCGTAACGTCCCATGACGTCGGCCAGCCTGTCGAGGGGAAGGGCGTGTATGGTGTTGCCGTCTCGTCCCACCATGGTGGTGGCAGCTGTCAGCGAGTTCAGAATCGCCTCTTCGGTTGCCTCCACAACGCCGGTATGCAGCCAGCTCATGCGCGAGGTGTGCAGAACCTGCAGGCTCTCGGCCGCCGCCGGGCCCGCCTCGTTGCCGGTGGAGAAGGCGATGGCCAGGTCGCCGCTGCCATGGGTCGACACGGCGCCGGTACGTCCCATGCCGATGGCGGCGCGACGGCACAGCCGTTGCAGCTGTACCGGCAGCAGCGGCGCATCGGTGGCGATGACGATGAGCAGAGAGTTCCCTGAGGGGACTTCTTCCGGGCCGCCGCGCTCGGGTAGCAGATCGACGATCTGTCTGCCTACGGGGACGCCGTTGACGACCATCTGGTGACGGCCACCGAAGTTGGCCTGCACGAGAACACCCACGCGCCAGGCGCCGTCACTGTCGGCTTTTCCGGCGGGCACCAGCCGCGACGATGTGCCGATCCCCGCCTTGAACTGGAAGGCCCGCATGCCGGTGCCACCGCCGACACAGCCTTCCGCGACGGGGCCGTCGGCAGCGGCGGTGAGGGCCCGGGCCACCTCGACGCTGCCCACGTGGCGACCGATGGTATCGTTGAGAAAATCCGCCCACGTCTCGCCGACGACGGGATCGGGACGAACCGCGCCGTCAAAGGCGTCGGCATCCCGCGCCAGTGCCCACTGCACGCCGCCGTCGTGCACCCGGCCGACGCTGCCGGTGTCGGTGAGCAGGATCGGTCCACCGAGGATGCCCGTTCTTCGCACCGGTCCAAGACCGGTGAACTCGCCGTTGCCGTTGATCGTCAGGTCGGCGGCGTACACCGGTCGGCGCCAGGGCGAATCAGGGCGTGGCAGAATGGCGGTGACGCCGGTGCGCACCGGCCCGCGGCCGATGATGAGAGGGCCGTCGCCGCGGATCAACGTCGTATGGCCGACGCGGACACCGGTCACATCAGTAATCGCATTGAAGGATCCCGTCGGTAAGTCACCAATGATTATCCCGAGATCACGAAGCCGGGCCCGCTCACCGACTCGACGAGAGCGGGAGGTCGTCGTGCCCGGCGCGCAGGACAGCGCCGGCAGGGCCGCCGCCGTCAGGGACAGACCAAGAAAGCGCCGGCGGGACAGCTCGGAGCCGGGGTGCACCTTATTCACGTGCGCTGCAGATCGTCGCCCGCTTTGCACTTGCGCAGCCCCACGCCGGCGCGCTCTTCGAGCCCCATCCAGGCGTATGGATCGTCGCCGCTGACCATGACGATGTCGCGGTAGTCGGCCCGCGACGGAGGCTCCCCTTCGCGGGCCTGCCAGGGCAGTCGCGACCAGGCGTTCATGTAGTGGTTGACCAGCGCCCGCCGGTACATCTGACTGCGATTCCGGCGTGATCGGTGCAGCAGGTAACCATTGAAGAACACCGCATCCCCCGTCTTCACTTCCACGGCGATCTCAGCCGCATCGTCGAATCCGCAGGACTCGGGCGCAAAATCGAACTCCTCGGGATCGTCGTGCGGCCGCTGATCGTACAGAGCCCACTTGTGAGAACCGGGGATCACATAGAGGCAGCCGTTGTCGACGGTGGCGTCGTCGAGGGCGATCCAGCCCCCGGTGAGAGAGCGATCTCGCGTGGGAATGAAGATCTCGTCCTGGTGCCAGGCCTGCCCCTGAAATCCAGGCGGTTTGACGAACAGCATCGACTGCATGCACTTCACGTCGGGACCGATGATGCGCTGCAGTACCATTACCAGTCCCGGGTGCTGCACGCCGCGCTCGAGCAGGACCGGGCTGATTTTGTGCGGATGGTGGATGCACAGAAAGCTGCGCAGCACGTCATCGTCGCTCATTCCGGGGTCCATGGGCTCGAGATTGGGATGGGGGTATTCCCCGCGACAGATACGCAGGGTATCGGTGCGCAGCTCCTCCACGTCCGCGGCAGATACCAGTCCCGGCACGATGAGATAACCCTGGTCGTGATAGAACTCGACATCCTGATCGGTGATGTTCACGTGCACGGTATCTGCATTCTCCTGATTCATGGTGCGGCGGCGGTGGCGATGGCCTGGCCCAGATCCTGCGTCTTCATGGTGCCGCCGAGATCCGGCGTACCCGTTCCCTCTGCCGACAGCACGTCGGTGACCGCGACGTCGATGCGACCCGCCGCGGCGATGGCCTCGACGTCGTCATGGCGGTGTCCGAGCCAGCGCAGCATCATGGCCGCTGACAGGATCGTCGCCACGGGATTGGCGATCCCCTGACCGACGATGTCGGGTGCCGTGCCGTGAGATGGCTGGAACACGGCGGCATCCTCACCGATATCGCCAGAGGGTGCCATGCCGAGGCCACCGACGAGGCCAGCCCCGAGATCGGAGAGGATGTCGCCGTACATGTTTTCCGTCACCATCACATCGTAGGTCTCGGGGCGCTGCACCATGTACAGAGACATGGCGTCCACGTAGGCATGATCGGCGGCGGTATCGTCTTCGGCGGCCACGCCGTCGAAGACGCTGCGGAAGAAGGCCATCGACTTGAATACGTTGGCCTTGTCGACGCAGGTCACGTGCGTGGTCCGGGGGCCGCGCCGACCATCGGCACGTTCGGCGTGACGGTCGGCGGCCAGCTGGAAGGCGTAGCGGGAGATGCGTTCGGTTCCCGAGCGCGTGATCACCATGCTGTCCACCGCCGTCTCGTCACGCAGCTGAATACCGCCGTTCATCGACGCAAACAGTCCCTCGACATTTTCCCGGAGGATGACGAAATCGATGTCTCCGGCGCCGTATCCCTTCAGCGGACAGTGGTGCTCGGCGTACAGATAGATCGGCCGCACGCCGGCGTACAGGTCGAGAAGAAAGCGCAGGTCCACCTGGGGCCGCATCTCGGTGCCGTCCGGCCAGCGCACATCCGGGAGCCCCATCGCACCGAGCAACACGGCGTCGACGGTACGACAGGCCTCCACCGTCGCCTCGGGCAACGGCTCACCGGTCTCCAGATAGCAGTTGGCGCCGCAGGGATGCTCGGTGTAGCGCAGCGTCGCTCCCCCGGCAGCGTCGAGCACACGCTGGGCCTCGGCAACCACCTCCGGCGCGATCCCGTCTCCCGGCAGAACGGCGATGTCATATGATCTCATCGGAACGTCCGCCGAGATCGCTGCCGGGGACGCGGGACCGGGGCGGAGGAGCGATCTCGAGTTGGCGGCGTTGGACCACTGCTTGTCCGGGGATTCACGTACACGCCGCCCTATGACCAGAGTCGGTCGTGTGCCGTCAGCCGATCCCACTCGTCGGTCGGGCCGAAAGCTTCAGGCGCGTCCGGATCGGCGAACTCGCGGACCACATCGTCGTTGAGGCCGGTGAAGCCGAGCCCCGGCGTCTCCGGAACGGCGATATGGCCGTCTTCGATGAGCGGCACGGGCAACCCCTCGACCAGGCTGCTCCAGCGTTCCATGTCGTCGACGGAGTGATTCTCCAGAACCATGAAATTCTCCGTTGCCGCCGCAGCGTGTACCGAAGCCATGGCGGCCACCGGAGACATGGCCATATGCAGGGCCATGGCGATGCCCGCCTCCTGGGCGGCGTCACCGATCTTCTTCGTCTCCAGGATGCCGCCAGATGATGCCAGGTCCGGATGGACCACGGCGATGGCGCGCTGTTCGAAGAGATCGCTGAAGCCCTCCTTCAGGTAGATGTCCTCACCGGTGCAGATTGGCGTATCCACAGCCTCGGAAAGGCGTCTGTACTGATCGGCAAACTGCCAGGGGATCAGGTCCTCGTACCAGGCGAGGCTGAACTGATCCAGCGCCTTGCCGACGCGGATGCACGACTCCAGCCCCATGTGACCGAAGTGGTCGACTGCCAGTGGGATCTCGTAGCCCACGACATCCCGTACGGCAGCCACGTACTCACACAGCACACCGATCCCTTTTTCCGTGATCTGGATTCCCGTGAAGGGATGCATGATGGTGTGGATCTGCCGCATGCCCGGAGGCGCGATCACACAGTCCGACTTGCCCCTCAGGTTGCCCAGACCGATATCCATCTTGAGGAAGCCGAATCCGGACTCCATGCGCTCCTTCAGGCGGCGGCCCATTTCGGTCCCGTCCTCTTCGGACGGCGTGTCGCAGTAACACAGGACCCGATCGCGAAACTTGCCGCCCGCCAGCATGTACGCGGGAACCCCGTAGGCCTTGCCCGCCAGATCCATCAGCGCCATCTCAACGCCACAGACACCCCCGGCCTGACGCGCATGGTGGCCGAACTGCTTGATGCGGCGAAACAGACGATCCACATCGCAGGGGTTCTCGCCGAGGAGTCGGCTCTTGAGAGTCAGCGCGTATTCGCGGTTGCCGCCATCACGCACCTCACCGTACCCGGAGATGCCCTGATTCGTGTCGATACGGATCAGAACCGAGCGGAAGGGCGCGCCCGTCAGACAGGCAACACGCAGATCGGTAATCTTCAAGCTTGATGGACGGGAGGCTGTGCTCACGCTGGCTTCGGCACTCACGGGATTCTCCATGGCCTGGATGGAATGATCTGAACCTGAATACGGTAGGTGAGCCCTTCGGAAGCGTCAACGCCTCTCATTCCTTGTGTCATCGTAATAAGGCGGTCACATTCTTACGCATGGAAAGCGCGCCGGCTCAACCCCTCCGCATTCTGCTCATCGACGATGAAGCGGAGGTCCGCACAACTGTTGGCGCCATGCTGCAACGCATGGGTCATGAGATAACTACGGCCGACAACGGTGCCGAGGGACTCGCGCTGTTCGACCGCGCGGGCGCCGACATCATCGTCAGCGACGTGATGATGCCGGGAGTCGACGGCCTCGGAGTGCTGCGCGGCCTGCGCAAACGCGGCGCCGACGTCGATGTGATCCTGATTACCGGTCTGGGCACGATGGACACCGCCATCGAGGCCCTCCGCCAGGGCGCCTTCGATTTCCTCACCAAACCCGTACGCATGAGCGACCTGACGGCCGCGGTGGAGCGCACCCGGCGGTACCAGACGCTGCGGCGCGACCGCGACCGCCTGCGCTCACGCCTGGACAGCCTGCAGCCCAACGGTCCGATGGTGGTCGGTGAGAGCGCCGCCATGGCCCGGGTCATGGACCTCGTCGATCGTGTGGCCGAAACCGATCATACAACGGTGCTGATCACCGGCGAGAGCGGCACGGGCAAGGAACTGGTGGCCCACGGAATCCACGACCGCAGCCCGCGCGCCGCCGAGGCATTCATCAGTCTCAACTGCACAGCCGTGCCCGATACGCTGTTTGAGAGCGAATTGTTCGGCCACGAGAAGGGGGCCTTCACCGACGCCGAAACGCGCAAGCCGGGCATGTTCGAACTGGGCTCGGGGGGCACCCTGTTCCTCGACGAGATTGCCGACATGAGTGCCGCCTCGCAGGCCAAGATCCTGCGCGTGCTCGAGGAACGGACGCTGCGCCGCGTCGGCGGTCTACACGAGATCCCCGTCGACGTGCGCCTCGTGGCCGCCACGAACCGCGACCTGGAGGGCATGCAGCGCGACGGCACCTTCCGCCAGGATCTCTACTTCCGCCTCAATGTCTTCACCATCCACCTGCCGCCACTGCGCGAGCGCGGCGAAGACATCCTGCTGTTGGCCGAACATTTCATCGAGCGCTTCGCCCGGGAATTCCGCAAGGACCTGTCCGGCCTCGACGAGGACGCTCGCCGACTCCTGGTCGCCTACCCTTTTCCCGGCAACGTCCGCGAGTTGCGCAATCTCGTCGAACGGGGTGTGATCCTTGCCGATGGCACGCAGCTGACCGGACGGGATCTTTCGGATCTCGCCACATCGACAACAGGTGCAGCCCCAGTCGACGCGCCCCTCGAGCTGGCATCACTGGAGGAGGGGGCCATCCGTGCCGCCTTTGAACAGTCCGGCGGCAACCAGACCGAGACCGCACGCCTGCTCGGCATCGGCGTCGATGCTCTGCGCTACCGGCTGCGCAAGTACGGCTTGCGGTAGCACCCGAACACCCGGCCATTTCACCGGCCTTCGGTGAAATGACGGCATGACCACGCCTCTCCCCGGGGCTGTGTCTGACTTTCATCCCGTTCCCCTGCTTCGACTTAAGCGTTTGGCCGACCACTGGCACAGGCCTTGCAATGGGTGACCTGTCCCTCCCCGTTAAGGAGCTAGAACGTGAAGATCCTGATTGTCGATGACGAGCCTGCGATCACCGAGTTCTTCCACCGGATGGCGACGGTGCGTGGCTTTCACGATGTCGACACGGTCGATTGTGCCCAGGACGCGGTGACCCGCGTGCTGCAGTCGAGCTATGACCTGATCACCCTTGATGTACGCCTTCCTGGGATCAGCGGCCTCGAGATCATCGCCGTCGTGCGCAACATGAACCCCCACGCGGTCATCGCCGTGATCTCGGGCTTTATCCCCGACGAGATCCCGGAGGAGGTGATGAGCTGCATTGACGTCCTGCTGCCGAAGCCGATCAGCGTGGAAACCTTCAATGCCCTGCTCGACGGCGCCCTGCAGCTGGCCGAAACGATGGTAGGCATTCGCCTGCTCGGAGAACCCGCCGCCGTACTTCGCTGAAGGCGGGAGTCCCCATGAACCCGACGATCCAGACCGCCAGCGACGCCATCCTGCGCGAAGGACGGATGACGGAGATCCCTGCCGTCAGTCCCGACGCCCCGTTGGGGCTGTTCGACGGCGAAGACCGCGACGTCTTCATGCAGGGTGACCTGGCTTTTGTGCATGGCGTCAGAAGCGGGCGTGGAGTCCTCATCCAGGGCAGTATTCTCGGATCGGCGGCGCAGTCCCTGCGCGTCGAAGCCAAGGGTGATGTCATCGTTACCGGCGCCGTGCGCTACGCCCAGCTTTCGGGTCGCCGGGTGCTCGTCGGCGGCCGGGCCAGTCACAGCCAGTTCACCGCCTCTCAACAGGTGGCCGTAGGGGACGCTCTCGACGCGGTTCGAGTCATCGCCGGTGACTACGAAGATGACAGGCGGTGTATCGAGTCCTGCCGACTGACAAAAGAACAGAGTCAGACGCAGACCGAGTCACTGACGCGCCGCGTATGCACGGAGGAGAAGCGTCTCGACAAGGCCTGCCGGGCGCTGAGGATTCCGCTGGATTTCAACGTGGGGCGGATCGTGCAGCACGAAGACGGCCGGGTCTGTGTCGACCTGGGTTCGTTCTACGAATCGCTTGACGGACGGACAGACGAGCAGCTCGAACTGGCCCTGGCCGAGTTTTTCGCCAAGGGTGTCATTGGTGTCATAACCCGCGCCAACCGCAAGTACCTGGTCAACTTTCCAGCGCGGGAGAAGGTCTTCATGCAGTTGGTGAAGAGCCTGCGCGAGTTGTTCGAAGCGGTCCTCGAACGGGACCGGCTACAGCGCCGCGTCGAGTGGCTGGAGGGCCGGCTCGGACAGCTCGTCGACAGCCTCCGCCGACGACGTGCCAGTGTCGAGGTGGGCGGCGCCATTGCCGGGGATACCTCCATGGAGTTCATTCTCCCCCGGGTCGTCAAGCAGCCGAAGGACGGCGGCTACGACTTCGCTCACCAGACGGCGCGGCTCGAACTCATATGCGGAGCAGGCGCCATCGAGGTAGTGCCGTGCGGCGCCGACGGAGCCCGCACCTCGACCACGGTAGCAGCCTCCGAGATGGATGGCCTGCGCTTCGCCGTGGACGACGGGCGCGTGCTCTGGGAGCCCGTCAACGTGGCCGTCAGCGCCTAGAGCCGCTGCTTGAGCAGCGACGCCGGGCCGACGCCGCTTTCAACCTTCGGCCCGGTCGAGGACCCGTGCGCATCGTCACCGGCCGCCTCCGCGGCCGCATCATCTCCTTCAACCCCAAGCGACACGGTGACATCCGCGTCACATCGGGACGCCTCAAGGAGGCGATCTTCGATCGGCTGGGGTCGTCGCTGGAGGGTCTCAGCTTCCTCGATGTCTGCGCTGGCTCGGGACAGATGGCCCTGGAAGCCTATAGTCGTGGGGCGATGGTCACCGCTGTCGAGCCGGATCGACGCCGACGCGACCTGCTGCGCCAGTTGATGCGCGACTGGGGGGTCAACCACCTCGAACTGTTGGGGCGACGCGGCCAGGGCGCCCTCACCGACCTGGCCACCGAGGGCCGCCACTACGACGTCATCTACCTCGATCCTCCGTACCACGCGCGCCACAACGGGCATCCGCTGTGTGAGGTTCTGCTGTCGGCCGTGGGGCACTCGGGAGTACTGGCTGCCGACGGGGTGCTGCTGGTGCAGCACCCGAAGGAGATCGATCTGTCGGAGCGGGTCGACGGCCTCGAGCGCAGCCAGCTGCGCCGACATGGCACGACCTTGTTGAGCGAGTATCGCCCGACAGCGGCCTGATCCCGCGTTGCGCCGGTGCTGTCTCGCCGCCAGTTTCTGTCCCCACACCCAAGGAGTCGCGCGCAGTGAAGATCACCAGCGTCCGGGCCACCGCTGTCCTGGTACCGAGACCCACGCCCTTCACCAGCAGCCTCGGCACCCACGCCGGCACGGAGAACGCCGTCGTCGAGATCGAGACGGACACGGGTTTCACCGGGATCGGTGAAGCGTCGAGCATCTGGGACCGCATGGGACGCGGTTGTGCCGACGACATCAACGGTCCACTGGCCGAAGCCCTCGTCGGCCGCGACCCGACGCAGATCCGTCTTCTCAGCGATGCCATGGACGCCCTGCTGTCGCCTCGTTCAGCGCCGGCCAGGGCGGGGGTGGAGATGGCACTGTGGGACATTCTCGGCAAAGCTCTGGACACCCCCGTCTATCGGCTCCTTGGCGGAGCTGTACGCGAACGCCTGCCTCTGTCGCGCTCGCTGTCGATGGGAACGGTGGACGAAGTGCTCGCTCAGGCCGACGCCCTCGTGGAGGAGGGGTATGGCACGCTGAAGATGAAAGTGGGCCGCAACGCCAAGGCCGATCTCAGCAACCTGTCAGCCCTGCGCCAGCGATTCCCCCGCGTGATCCTGCGCGTCGACGCCAATATGGCGTGGCCGAATGCGAAAACAGCCGTGCGCCACATCCGCGAGCTGGAGGAATTCGACATCGAGCTCGTCGAGCAGCCCCTGCACGAACGCGATCTCGAAGGCTTGCGCTTCGTACGCGAATCCGTGGACACGCCTGTCATGGCCGATGAATCGGTGTGGACTCCCGCCGACGCCATGGCCTGCGCCCGAGCCGACGCCGCCGACGTATTCAACGTCTACGTCTCGGAGGCCGGCGGGCTGGGGCCGGCGGCTCAGATCTTCGCCATCGCCGACGCGGCGCGCCTGAGCTGCATCATCGGCAGCATGCCCGAGCTCGGCATCGGCACCGCCGCCCAGGCCCACCTTGCCTTCGCCATGCCGAACCTCGGCTTCGCCTGCGACGTCAACGGTTGTGTCTACCACGCCGACGATGTCGTCGACCACGGACTGCGCATCGAGAGCGGGTTCATCTACCCGCCATCGGGCCCGGGACTGGGTGTGAGTCTGGATCCCGAGCGCTTGGCGAAGTACAGAATCTGATGCGCTTCCGCCCCTGCATCGACCTCCACGATGGTCGCGTCAAGCAGATCGTTGGGGGCTCCCTGCGCGACGATGCCGCGCCGCAGACCAATTTCGAGTCCGTCCTGCCGCCGGCGTACTACGCCGAACTATACCAGCGTGACGGTCTGCATGGGGGGCACGTCATCATGCTTGGACCGGGCAATGAGACAGCCGCCACCGAGGCCGTCGGTGCCTGGCCCGGTGGCCTGCAGCTGGGAGGCGGCATCACCGCCGACAACGCCGCACAGTGGCTCGACCGGGGCGCCGGCGGTGTCATCGCCACATCCTTTGTTTTTTGTGACGGGCAGCTGCAGCGCGACAATCTGGAGCGCCTCGTAGCGGCAGCCGGTCGCGATCGGCTCATCCTCGACCTCAGCTGCGCGCCGGCTGACGATGGTCGGTACGTGGTGGCCACGGAGCGCTGGCAGAAGCTGACCGACTTTGCCGTATCCGCCGCCAACCTCGAGATGCTCGCCACCTGCTGCTGCGAGTTTCTCATCCATGCCACGCAGATGGAGGGCAGGCAGCAGGGCATCGACGAGCGCCTCGTCTCCCTTCTCGGCGACACCACCCCGCTGCCGACGACCTACGCCGGCGGTGTGCGTTCCATGGGCGACGTGGACCACATTGAGAAAGCCGGCCAAGGACGACTCGACTATACCGTGGGCAGCGCCCTCGACCTGTTCGGCGGCAGCGGCGTGAAATACGAGGACCTCGTCGAACGCCACCGATGACCGAGAGCCCGGCGCGGGGACCTAGCCTGTCTGCGTCAGATACAGATTGACCGCCGTGAAGTTGATGATGACCCAGATCGTCAGCATCAGGCCGATCTCCACTGCCAGACCCATCCGCCTCCCCTGCTCCTCCCGCATGGCCAGGTGCAGCACGCCGTAGGCCAGGGGGATCAGCAGCAGGTTGTTGGCGTTCGCTCCCAGCAGCACGAGCAGGAAGGGCTTCTCCCCTCCCAGCAGGATGAAGAACAACCAGAACGCCGGGAAGGCAGTCTGCAGGATGCGCGTCCAGCGGCTGCGCCCCTCGTCGCTCTGCACGCCATCCATCCCCGTCTGACAGAGAAAGTCGGCGCCGATGCGTCCCGAACTGGCGGCGAACACCAGCAGTGTCGAGAACAGCGTACAGAAGGCGCCCACCATGAACACGCCCTTGGCCGCCGGACCCAGGGTTTCGGTAAAGATCAGCGACACCTGCTCGACGACGGCGATCCCCTCGGGCTGCATCTGCAGTCGGGACAGTACCGAAGCACCGAGCAGGTAATAGGCGCAGGTGATGACCAGAGCGATGGCGGTGCAGACACCGGCGTCCATGGCCAGCACCCGCATCCAGCCTCGGTACCGATCGCGCCACTCGGGGCTGCCGTCGTCGGGACCGATGTTGCGCGGGTAGCCCTTCTCGCGCACCCAGTAGGGATACATGAAGAGCTCTACGGCCGTGGCACCCACCGAGCCCATCACGGCGAGGGCGACGAAGGCCCCGTCGGGTGGCATGGCGAAGGTGAATCCGGACGTGATCTCGGAGAAACTGATGGCGTGGGGTGTTCCCTGCAGTACGAGCAGACAACCGATGACGACGAGGCTGAAAGCCGCCACCAGGACCGTCACCATCTTCTCCAGATCTTCGTACAGTCCCCGCCAGAGCAGCAGCACCACCAGTGCGAAGACGACGGCGGACCAGATCTTGTAGTGCACGGCGGGGATGACGGAAGTCAGCAGGCCACCCACGGACCCGAGAATCCCTATAACCGCCGCGAACACGGAGAAGTAGCCGATGGCACACAGCCAGGCCACCCACGACGTGTCGCAGAGACGGGGTCCGGGGACGCGGTCGAGGGCGGTGATCGTCGTGTCGTCGTGCAGCAGGCACTGACGGCCCAGTTCCAGCTGGATGAAGTACTTCACCACGCTGGCAACGATGACACCCCAGAGGAACACGAAGCCCACATCGGCACCCATGCGCGTCGTCACCAGCAACTCGCCGGAGCCCACCACCGATCCGGAAACGACGACGCCGGGCCCGATGTTACGCAGCAGGCCACCGATGCCGGTGGGTGCGGGACGCGTGGTACTGCCATCCATCTGACTACTCATGCAGACGCTCCATAGGCTGGGGTGATGGTCGGATAAGAAAGGGTCTGTCCCGGGGATGGCTCAAGCGCACTGTCCTGAGGTCCCGGCGGTGGTTATGCTTCGCCCCATGGGCACAGTCAGCTACTCGAGGTCGATTCCCGTCATCGCCGAACCCGACGTGCTGGTCTGCGGCACTGGACTGGCCGGCCTCGGCGCCGCCGTCGCCGCGGCACGCCAGGGAGCCTCCGTATGGGCCGTGGATCGGATGGGTTTCGCCGGCGGCTTCTTCACCAATGTCATCGGCTCGGCCTTCGACGGCTTCGTCTTCGAAGAGACGGGTCGTCCCGTCGTCGGTGGTCTGGTCTTCGAGATGCTCGAACGGATGGGGGTCATCGAGCCGGGGGCCGGCCCCGACCACGCCTACAACGTCAACGGGGATTTCACCGAGGTGGAGAAGCATCCCGACCGACTGATCCCCCGCTGCGACCCCGAACGCTTCAAGCGGGCAGCCGACGAGATTCTCCTCGGCGCCGAGGTCCACCCTCTGTTTCACACGCAGGTCGCCGACGTGCTTGTCGAGGGCAACCGCGTCGACTCGGTGATCCTGAGCAACAAGGCGGGGCTCGTCGCCGTACGACCGAAGATGGTGATCGACACCACCGGCGACGGCGATGTGGCCGCCTGGGCAGGGTGCCCGTGGGAGAAGGCCGAGTCCCTGCAGCCCATGGCGCTGCACTTCCGTATCGATTACGTCGAACTCACCTTCGAGCTGCGCCGCAAATGCGCCGCCGTTCTCGAGCGGGCCCGGGCCGACGGCCGGATCGGACTCTACGGCGGTCCGTGGCCCGCGACGTTCTCGGGGCGCGACATCTACTTCAACGCCGTGCGCACACCCGGCGACTGCACCGACCCGGAGGACTGGACCCGCGCTGAGATCCAGGGCCGCGCCGACGCCTGGCGCATGTTTGAATTGTGGCGGGAAGAGCTTCCCGAATTTGCCGACGCCTACTTCTTCACCAGCGGCCCCACAGCCGGCGCCCGTGAATCCCGGCGTATCGTCGGCGACAGCGTCCTCACCGGCGACGACGTCCGTCAGGCACGGCGTGTTGACGACGTCATCTGCCTGGGCGCCTGGCGCCTCGACCGACACCCCCAGGACGACGCCGGTTACCACCACATGCCGGTGGTGCCTCCGTACGATATCTCCTACCGCACACTGCTGCCGCAGGGGCTCGACAACCTGTGGGTCGCCGGGCGGTGTCACTCGGCCACGTCTGAAGCCCTCGCTTCCAGCCGGGTCACGGCCAACGCCATGGGTATGGGCCAGGCAGCGGGCACGGCAGCCGCCATGGCCGTGGTCAGCGGTGACGACTCTCGAAGTATCTCCATCCCCGACCTGCAGGACCGCTTGGTCCAGGCCGGTTGCATCCTCGATCCGACAATTGCTCTGAAGGAGATCTGACATGACATCTGCATCGACGGGCCGCGTCGCCGGCAAGGTCGCCATCGTCACCGGGGGCGCCTCCGGTATCGGCGAGTCCACCGCCCTGCGGCTCGCCCGAGAGGGCGCCTCGGTCGCCGTGGCCGACGTGGATGATGCCAATGGCAAGCGCGTGGTCGCCGACATCATCGAAGCCGGGGGCGAGGCGCTGTTCGTCAGGACCGATCTGTCAAAAACAGCACAGATCCGGCGCATGGTGGAGCGCACGGTGAAGAAGTACGGACGACTCGACATCGTGCACAACAACGCCATCTGGTTCCGTCACGCGCCGGCTACCGAACTCGACGAGAAGGACTGGGACCTGACCCTGAACGTCGGCCTGAAAGCCGTGTTCCTCGCCGCCAAGTTCGCTATCCCCGAAATGCGCCGGACCGGCGGCGGCGCCATCGTCAACACGGGTTCCGTCCACTCCCTTGCCGGCTTTGCGACCTGCACTGCCTACGACTCGACCAAGGCGGGGATCATGGGCCTGACACGGGTGCTGGCCATCGACTACGGGCCCGACATCCGTGTGAATGCGGTCCTTCCTGGTGCCATCCTTACACCCCTGTGGGACAATCTGAAGGTGCCGCCGAAGGAGCGCCGTCGCTACGCCGCACTGGTCCCGGCTCAACGTCTCGGGACGGGTGAGGATGTCGCCAATGCCGTGCTCTACCTGGCGTCGGACGAGGCCTCCTTCGTCACCGGAACGTCCCTGACGGTCGACGGCGGGCTGTTATGCGGCGGGGAGAACTACTCGGGATAGCAGAAGGCGAGCACGGCGCTGCGCCCCTTGCGACGCGGCCGGTCGGTGAGGGGCAACGCCTCGATGCGAAAGTTGTGCAGATCGCCTGACAGCAGGGCGAGCGATTCTCGCCCGCCGGCAGGCTTGCCACTGCGGGCAGCCGACCGCAGGCAGGACGTCTTCGGCAGGGCCAGCTGGCGCGCCAGGAACCAGCCCTGCTCGCGGCAACGGGCCGAGTACGCCGCGTAGCTGATGGCGAAATCGGGAACACTTGCCCCCGGTGGCCATACCGGTTGCTGCTGACGGCGTCGCCAGCGGCTGGGGCGATCCTGCTCGACGAGAGCCACCGCACAGGCCGGCGCCTCCTCGCTGTCGACCATGCGCAGAGCCACCGCTTCCATGCCGGCGTGGTACCGGCGACACAGCTCGGCAACTCGATCACCGCCAAACCCGTCTCTCGACAGATCCGCGCGGAAGTGGTCCTCGGGGATCAGCATCTCCAGCGCCGCTGCGTCGCACAACCGCTCGAGGCGTCCCTCGGGCTCCAGCAGGGGCGATCCCGGACCTGGAGGCAACGGTCCGCTGCCGAATCCGGGAAACAGCGTGTGGGCGATCTCGTGAAACAGCGAGAATCGGGTACGCGCCTCATCCTTCTGCCGACGGTAGAGGATGACGGGTGCGCCGGCGCGCACGCAGATCATGGCGCCGCGGAAGGACTCCTGCTGTACTTCGATGCAACGTATACCCAGAGCCTGGGCGATGAGCCAGGGATCGTACGGAGGCGGCGCCCAGGTTGGATCGATGGCGCGCAGCACACCTTCGGCTTCGGCGAGGAGTTTGCGGGCGCGCAGACGAACGTCGCGGATGCCCTCATCGGCCGGCACCGGCGCCGGAGTGACACGACGGCCCGTACTCTTGTCAGGCACCGTCGTGGGGCCCCGTCATCTCGCGCAGTACGCCATAGACCACCGCCCACTGTTCCTTCGTCTCCGGGCGTCCGCCCTTCAGCTGCACGAAGGACAGTGACTCGACCTCTTCGGGTTCGAGGGACTGCCCCTGACGCTTGCGCTCGTTGATGAAGGCTCGCAGTCCGTCGTTGATCTCCGGCTCGATCCAGGCGTTGCCATCAGCTTCGGGTGCCTTGCCCATCAGGTGAGCGATCGTCACCCCGAGCTCCTCTGAGATCTTGTAGAGCGTCTCCGCCCCGGGGCGCTTGCTGTTGCCCGACTCGATCTCCCAGAGGAAAGCCTTGGAGACGCCGGCCCTCGCCGCCAGATCGGGCAGCGTAAGACTGCGTAACTCTCGGTATTTTTTGATGTTATCGCCTATTTCCATAGATCTCTCCAGGGCTCTTCCTTTGTCGGCAAGGTAGCTGCCAGTTCATACGTTAGCAAACTGTTTCTTTCCGAGGTTCGCAATTGAGAACCTTGCATATGTCCCATCGATTACTTACCGTGATCATTGTCTGGTTCGCAAACGCGAACCAGAACTTTCTCACACTTCTTCAGCGCGGAGGTAGGCCGTGATCCGGATCGAGCGACAGCGCGTCGAGCGCGCCGCCCGGATGTACCCGTCCACGAAGGACGCCAGCCAGGCCCTGGGCATCGCCCCGGGCAGTTTCAGCCGGTTGTGCCGGCAGTACGAGATCGAGACACGTAGATCTCGCCGACGTCGCAGACGCCACGAAGCACGCGGCATCTGCACAGACTGACCTCCGTCCCGTCGCGTCACCGACCGACACTCGGCGACGCGGCGGGGCCATCGCCTGTCAGTGGTAGCTGTGGAAACCGGTGGCGTAACTTGCCAGCACCGCGTCGGCATCGTGGTCGCTGCCTGGCTTATGGATCACCTCTACTGAGAAGTAACCGTCGAAGCCGTCACCCTCCAGCAGTTGCAGCGGCGTCTTGTGGTCGATGACGCCGTCGCCCAGTGTGGCACTCACCTGCATGTTCCCGTTCACGTAGTTGCCGTCGTGGGCGTGCACGTGGCGGGTCAGCCCGCCCAGGGCCTGGAACGACTCCTGCGGAGTCTCCATCATGCGCTGTGAGTGCATGAAGTCCCACAGCACCCGCAGGTTGGGGTGATCGACCGCTTCCACCACGGCGCGCACCGGCGCTGAGCAGCACCAGTCGTCGTGGGTTTCCATGAGCACGGTCACGCCGGCGGCCGCCGCGTCAGCAACGACCTGACGGTAGCCGTCGGCTGTGTAGTCCACCACCATCGCCCAGGGGGCCGCGGCATCCCGCTGGCCACCGAAGGTGCGGATCAGATCGCAGCCAAGGTCCGTCGCCAGCTCGAGATAACGCCGCAGATCCTCCACGTGGCCGGCTCGATCGGCGACCTCCGGCGTCGCCATCTTCACGCTCGTGGCAAGGCAGCAGATCGACAGCCCTTCATCTGCGAAGCGGCGGCGCACCTCACCCCGGCCCGCCGCTGTCAGGTCCTTTTCGATGCCGCTGGCATGGCCCCACTCGACCCGCGGCTCCAGGCCCTGATAACCGTGGCGCTGCATCCCGGCCACGACCTCGTCCAGTGTCCAATCCGGACACACACTCGTCATCGTTGCCAGCTTCGTCATCCTCTCCAGCTCCCTTCGTGTGTCAGCCTGTGGAACACGTCGTTATTGGTTCATTGTAAGAAGCCCGTCTATCTTCCGCATGAGTGCCGCTGACCGCAAGGAGACCGAATTGCCCGACCCACCGGTGCGCCCCTACCCACAGCACTACACCCCCGGTGATCTGGCCTTCCAATTCGACATCGGCTTCGAGCCGGCGGGCGGGGGCGCCTTCGTCCAACTGCCTCACGACTCTCCCGTTGCCGGCACGAGGGGCACATGGGTCCTCACCGTGCGCAACGATCACGGTGATCTGCGAGCGGGAGCGGTTCTCAGTTTCACTCGCTTCGACTGCCAGTTCGCTGTCCTGTTCCAGACCGATCGGCCAGACCGGCGGGATCACGCCACCCTTGAGACGGCCAGCAGCGCCGGTCTGAGACTGCTGATCGGCCGTGAGTCGGTCGGTCTGTGCAGTGTCACCGTCGACAGCGGCGTCTTCGCTCGCGGGGACCGTCTCACCGTCCGCCTCGGTGATACGACGGGTGGCGGCAGTGGCTCGGAGGTGTTCTGGTCCGCCACGGCGGCGCAGCTCCTGCTGGCGGTGGACGAGACCGGTGATGGCAGCTTTGTCGGGGCGGGTCCACCCCTGGACTTCCGCGTAGTCAACGACCCGCAGCCTCGACTGCTCCGTTTCCTCGGCCCCAGCGTCGCCGCCGTGGGTGAGGTCTTCGACCTGCATGTCGGCGTGTTCGATCTCAACGGCAATCCCTGCGAGGACTTCGCCGGCACTGTCGAATTCGAAGCCGATGGTGACATCGAAGGTTTGCCCTCGCGTGTCGAACTGAGCGGTGCCGACAGCGGTCTGATCATCGTCGAGGGTGTCCGTTTGCTGAGCCCGGGCGTGTTTCGTCTGGCCGGCGCCTGCGGGGCGTTGACAGCGACGACGAACCCGATCCTGGTAGAGGCAGAACCGCGGCGGCGGGTATACTGGGGTGACGTGCACGCTCACGGCTGGGGTGACTCGACGATGCACCTGATGCACCTGCGCTCCGAGCGCCTCGACCCCTCGGAGAGACATGCCCAGGCGCGGCGGCTGGGCCGCTTCGATTTCTGCTGCCCCGCTTCGATGTCGATGGACCCGTCACTGCGGGACGAGATCTTCGGCGCCTACCGCGACGCCTGCGCCGAACACGACGAGCCGGGACGGTACGTCCCTTTCCTGGCCTACGAGGCACACCCGAAGGGAGGCGACCGGCAGGTCATCTTCCGCGAATACGATGAGGAGCCGGCGCCGCCACCGATGCGGGATCCCATCGAGTCGCTGCACGAACGGTACGGTGAGCGGGATGATGTTCTGCTCCAGGTCCACATCGGCGGCGATCCGCCTCACTGGGATCTGTACCGACCGGCGCGTGAACGTTTTCTGGAGGTCTGCTCCGGCTTCGGTTGTGCCGAATGGCTGCTCCAGGAGGCCCTGCAACTGGGGTACGAACCGGGTGTCTGTGCCGCCTCCGATCTGCACCTCGGCTGGATGGGCGGACCCCGTTCGGTGGAGACCTTCCGTGGTCGCTTCGGGCAGAAGTACCCGATGCGGCAGCGCGACAGCGCCTACGGCACGGGACCCCTCACGGCCATCGAGGCCCCCGAGCTGACCCGGGAGTCGTTGTGGGCTGCCATCGAAGCACGGCACACGGCGGGCACCAGCGGCGCCCGCATGATCCTCAAGTTGCATCTCGGCGAGGCACATGCCGGCGATCGGGTGACCATACACCCTGGCGACAGGGTTGATCTGCGTCTTGCCGTTCACGCCTGTGCCCCCCTGTCCCGGGTGGACGTCATCGCTGGCGTCCACCGGCTGCACTGCTGCGACCCGGGCGGCGCTCTGGACTGGAGTGCTGAGCTGGCCCTGTCCGCGGCACAGATCCCCGGCCACTGGATCTACCTGCGTGTCGAACAAGCCGACGGTGAGTGGGGCTGGACGAGTCCCCTCTATCTCGATCGAGCTGACGAGCCGGCCGACGGCAGCGACATGCCTGCGTGGAACGCCTGTGCCCTCGAGGCCGGCGCCTCCGAAGTGAGCGGCGACGCCAGCTCCCACCTCGACGACCTGCTCGCCTATCTGGAACGGGAAGAGGAACCCGAGCGCTTCACCGAGTTGACGCCGGCGGGGATCCTGCACCTGGCGGTGGGCACCTGCGCCCTGTTCCGCTGTCTCTGGGGAGCTGAACGCCTGCCGATGACGATCCGCTGGTTCTTTGAGTTCGAGATCCCCAAGGTCCGCTTCGACTTCGGTTGGCGCGACTACGGCGCCATGCCCGAGAACCAGCTGGGACCACAGTTGATGGAGCGCTATCGGTGAGTCGAGGACGAAGCTCTCTGCTGTTGTTGCTCTTGGCTCTGCTGGTGGCGCCTCCTCTGGCGCAGGCCGACGACGGCGCCGAACCGGCCCGAACGGAAACAGTCCGTCACCGGTCGGTCTGGGAATCCGTGGCGGCCCTCCCCGGGCAATTGCTCTTTCTGCCCGTTCGGGTGGTCCTCGGAGGCGGCAAGTTCATCGCCTACAGCGTCTGGGAAATGCACCTGCTCGACCGGGCCGCCGCCGCGTTAACCACCAGCGACGGCCGCACCGGCCTGCGTCCCCTGTCGAACACGAACCTGGGAACAGGCGTGCGGGTCTTCCACCGACCGTCACCCTATCAACTGGAGCTGCTGTCCACTTTCGGGCGCGATCCGGAAAACCGCCGGCACCACATGGCCCGCGTGGATCGCATGACCACCGACGGACGCCTGTCGTTGCGTGCTCATCTACGTTACGAGCCTGACGAGAACTTCTACGGTGTCGGTATGGACAGTCCCCGCGCCGGGCGTACCCGGTATGGCTGGCAGGAAACCGCCGTGCAGGTTTCCTGGCAGCCGCGCCCTGGCCGGCACCTGGCCCTGGACACGCGTGTCGGTTGGCGACACGTCGATATCGGCAGCCCCCGGGATGCTGAGGTCCCCGAGACGGTCAGTTTCTATGGAAACAGCGAACTTGCGGGCCTGGGAACGGCTCGGAACGTGGATGTCACCGCATCGCTGCGAAGCCGCTTCGTGGACATTCCCGGGTCCCCCCGAAACGGCAATCTCTCCGTTGTGCAGGTGGGTGTTCACCCGGACGTAGCTGGCGACGGTCTGTCCTACCTGTCCCTGCACGCCGTGACCGAGCAGTGCCACGAGCTCTTCTACGGCCGCGCCCTGTCCTGGCGTACGGGTGTGGACTGGAGGGTCCCCATCGGCAGCGACGAGGTCCCGTTCTACAATCTGGCGTCGGTGGGCGGCAACCTGTTCGTCCGCGGCTATCAGGGCGGCCGGTTCCGCGACCGGGGGGCTCTGTTCTCTTCGCTGCGCTACAAGTTCCCCATCTGGAAGCTGCTGGATGGGACCCTGTTCTACGAGGCAGGACGCACCTTCCCGGGTGTCGCAAAGTTGAGCCTGAACGACTGGCGGCGCTCATGGGGCGGCGGTATCCGCCTGTGGGTGCGCAGCGGCGTCATCTTCGATCAGTGGGTCGCTTTCAGTGATGAAGAGTGGCGCCTGCTCTTCAGCTTCACCACGGACTTCTGAATCACGATGACGCTTCGGCTTCTTCTGCTCGTTGTCACCTTCGTCGTCGGCGTGCCCGTGCAGCCCGTTCGGTCGGCGCCGCCGAAACCGCGGTCAACATCACTGGCGGTCGAGATCGTCGACAAGACGGTAGAGTACCCTCTTGCCCGCGCCTTCGACCTGCCGGACGTCGTGCGCCGCATCACGGGCCATCCCTACGAAGCCGTCAATGTCGACCCTTTTGACGACGTGCCAAATTCCGGTTGGTTCACGCACCGCAACGACCGCACTCCCCTGTCGCCGGCACAGATTCGTGCGGGTGCCGGCGGCAGCGGCCCCGACACGACGGGCCAGTGGCGGGTGGTGGCTTTTAAATCGGCCGGCGTCACGCCTGGCATGACGATCGTCGATGGCAGCGGCAACCGCTACCTGATCAAGTTCGATCCACCGGGATTCGAGGGTCTGGCCTCGGGCGCCGAGGTCGTCAGCTCCCGCCTGTTCCATGCCGCCGGGTACAACGTGCCGCAGAACCACGTCATCTAGCTGGACCCGTCGCGCCTGGTGTGCGCCGAGGACGCGGTGCACGACATCGGCCCGGATGACGGGCGTCAGCCCCTGAGCCGGTCTGGTCTGAACGATGATCTGCTAACGCGGCTCATGCGTCGCGCCAACCCGGCATCAGGACCGCGGGTACGGGCTCTGGCGAGCCGCTTCCTGTCCGGCCGAATCCTGGGACCCTTTGCCTATGTCGGCGCCCGCCATGACGACCCGCAGGACATCTATCGTCACGAACACCGCCGCGAACTGCGGGGACTCTACGTCGTCGCCTCGTGGCTCAATCATGCCGACATGAAGGAGGAGAACACCCTCGACGTCTATGACCCCGTGCGGGAAGGTGTCGTCCACTACCTGATCGACTTCGGCGCCTCCCTCGGCAGCAACAGCACGGGACCGAGCAATCCCCGGCGGGGTCGGGCCAACAGCTTCGACCTGACCCACAGCCTGGTACGCCTCGTGACGGCTGGGTTGTTTGTCTACGACTACGAGCGCGACCCTGGAACCATCGTCCACCCCGCAGTGGGATATCTCGACAACGACCTGTTCCGTCCGGATGGCTGGAAGCCGATGTACCCGGCTCCCCCCTTTGACCAGCGGACAGACCGTGATGCCTTCTGGGGTGCCCGCATCGTCACCTCCTTCGACGATTCTCAGATCGCTGCCGCCGTGGACGCGGCCAGCTATCCCGAGGAAGCCGCCCAGGCCATGATCAGCTTCCTCGCTCAGCGGCGTGACCGGATCGGTCGCTACTGGTTCTCCCGGGTCAATCCCCTGGACCGGTTCATCATCCGTGATGGCCAACTGCACTTCGAGGATCTCGCCATCCTGCGTGGGTACGCTCCGGTGACCCGGACAGACTACCAGGTGGAGGTGTCGACGGCCGTGGGCAGGAGCCTGAAACGTGAGGCGATCGACAGGACGGTCGTCGACCTGGAATCCTCGTGGAGGCAGGATGTCGTCGTCAGCCTGCGACCGCTCCGGTCCGGATTCTCGGGCGGGCCGGTACGGGTTCAGTTGCGGCGAGACCCCGGCGGCTAGACTGTAGCCGGCGTCAGGCGCTGACGTTCTCTGGCTCGGCGAAGAGCTGAGCTCTGTGTTTGCCCGTCCCGACCACCTCGAGGGCGCCCATCCTGCGCAGGCAGTACGTCATCCGCCCGGCCAGATTCAGTCTCAACTTGGCCGCCGTGGCCAGTTGACGGTTGGTGAAGGGGCGTGGCAGGGCGGCCGCCCCCGGCAACAGGGCCGCCACCTCCCGGGGATTGCGCAGCAGGCGCTGTTCCACCACCTCCAACAACCGGCGGTCCTCTTTGCGCCATTCGGGATGGCGCCAGCTGCCCTTGCCGTCATACATGCGCACCTCCTCCTCGCGGATCATCAGCACCTCGAGCACGAAGCGGTCGTTCTGCACCAATTCGGGAATGCTCACCAGTTCCTTGAAGACATCCTCGATGCGCCCGCGCTTCGGTGACTTGCGGCGCCCGAGTTCCTCCCCGTGCTCACTGATCTTGAGGATCCACTTCTCCGCCGCGATGGGATGCACGAGACGCACGCTGTGCGTCCTGGTCAGCTTCCGCAGCTTCGTCTTCAGCGGTGCAAAGGACCGTGTCTGCACCTCCACCAACAGGTCATCATCACGCACGATATCGATGACGTACCCGTCCACGGGCGACTCGAGACGATCCTCGGGACGGGCGTACCAAGTCTTCACCGAGGCATGCAGAGATTTCTCCCGCAGCATGCCGATATGCGGCTGAGTCTGTGTCAACGCCGGTTCCCTTGCGAGGACGGCGGGGAGGAGGAGGATGCTGCCGGGGAAGACAGCTACTGGTCGGGCGCAATCGGGATGACGATCGTGAAGGTCGAGCCGACTCCGACCTCACTGGTCACGTCGATGCGTCCTTCGTGATCTTCCATGATCTGGAAGCAGATCGACAGACCGAGGCCGGTACCCACACCGACCCCCTTTGTCGTGTATCCCGGATCGAAGATACGGGTCAGCAGCTCTTTCTCGATACCCGAACCGGTATCGGTGATGGCCACGTGTACTTCTTCTCCTACCTGCCGGGTCCGCACGGTGATCGTTCCGGTCCCCTCGATGGCCTGCTGGCTGTTGTTGAGAATGTTGAGAAACACCTGGTTGAGGCGCCCCGGATAGCACAGTACGGCAGGGATCTCACCGTAGTCGCGTTCGATCTCGACGCGACCTTTGATGTCGTGGTGGATCAACATCAGCGAATCGTCCAGACCCTCGTGCAGATTCGCCGCCTTGCGCTCCACTTCGTCCAGACGGGCAAAGTTGCGCAGGCTGCGCACGATGGTCGTCACTCGCGCCGAGCCGGTTTCGATGACACGGTTCGAATCTTCGATCACCTTCAGCGCCCTGGCCAGGGGGCTGCCCTCGGTGCAGCACTCGGGGTACTGCTCTTCCATCGTCGTCTTGAGCTTTTCCACCGCACGCACGAGTGTGTCGTGCATGCTGTGAATGGCGCCCACCGGCGTGTTGATCTCGTGGGCGATGCCTGCCACGAGATTGCCCAGGGCGGCCATTTTCTCCGATCGCACCAGCAGTGTCTGCGTCTCGAGCAGCTCGCGATTGGTGCGCTCGCTCTCTTCGATGAGAGCTTTGAGGCGTGATATGTCGTGGATGACGACTTGCACGGTGTGGACGCCGCCATCTTCGCCGCGAATGGGGTAGACGCCACCTGAAGCCCAGCGGTATTCGCCGTTGCCGTGGCGCCAGCGATGCCAGCCCGTCGATGGGCAGGTGCGTCTGGCTGACGATCCGGCCGTTGCCGACTTCGTCACCCCGGTCGGTGAGCACGTGGAGTTCGTACTGCGTCGTTGCTGCCTCTTCGAGACCACCCTCCACCGCCAGATCACGGAAAGTCAGACCATCGACATCCACACGGAAGTGGTCGACGGGGTTCACTCTCTCGAACCAGAACCGGGCGATCGTGTTGCGCCGCTCCACCAGCAGTGCCGTCAGGTGCTGCGCCGCCCCCGGTTCGGTCAGCTGTCCCATCGACACAAGAGTGGCGATATCCTCGTCGCTGAATGACAGCAGGATCTTCGCGCCCCAGTAGCCGTCCCGTGGTGTGCAGCGCTCGAAGGCAGGGTTCGGGTATGTGGGCACCCAGGTGCCGGCATCGAAGGTTTCGTTCTCGAAGTACCCCAGAGTCGGATAGGCCATCGCCACCGGTTCTTCCCAGGGCCGGCGCCACAACCCCAGACTCAGGATCGACCTGACGATGATCCGCGGATCCCACACGTACTCGTTGCCGTACTTCGGCTTGTGCGGCATCAGGTTGTTGCTGCCGAAGGCCGACCCCATATCGATGAGGTAGTGCTTGACGAAACGACGGCGGCCGTCCTCTTGTGACACGTACATGTCAAGAGTGTTGGCGGCACGTCGATCGGCGTCGTTCATCCACGAACCGATGGCCCGCAGACCTCGCAGCTCCCGACGGTGCTGATGTTCCACCCGGTCGTTGGGATCGTCGCCCCGGCGTCCATCATAGTTGAAGACACCCACCGGTTTGCCCGACAGAAAGGCACTGGCGATACACCGGAGTCGCCCATCCGACTCGGGCTCGATGTTGTCGAGGATGGCCTCCAGGTCCCGCGGCGTCATCTTCCGCTTGCCGCCGGCGCCGTCGGGCACGGTCGTCTTCGGTCCGATCGTCAGACGCGAAGGATGGAAATAGAGGATTGAGTTGCGTGGCACATTGTACCCGGCGGCGTGAAGTGCCTTCGTGGCGATGACCTCAGACGAGGACCCCATTTCCTTGTTGCCCTCGGAGTCGAACTTCAGCAGGAACCGGTCTCCCGCCGCATCCTTGATCGTGAAACCCGCCGTGCCCCCCTCGAACTTGCCTGCCACGACCTGCCAGGGACCGCTGTCGTCGGGACGCGCTTCGCCGGCACCGACGCGCAGCTGTGCCGTCGACATGGGGTACAAAAAGTGTCGATTGGTGTACCACGCGGAGTTGGGTACTTCATCGAGGGCGTTGACGTTGTCCGCCTCCCGTCGCTGCGACAGACCGACGACATTGCCGAGGCGTCGCGCCGTCCAGCCCAGATCGAGGACCTTGCCCACCTGGAAGAAGAAGGTGTGGTCGGCAATGTCCCAGACCTGGTTTTCGGCCAGGTTCTTCGGCTCGGCAATATGCCGATTGTCCGAGTCGAACCACCGGATCGGCTCGAGACTCAGGTCGGGATCGGCCATCAGAGGTGCGACGGAGAGAGCCAGCACCAGCAGGAGGAACACACGTCCCCCCATCAGAACTCCTGCTCGAGGGCGAAGCCAAGCAGCAGGTTCGCTCGCGCGCTGTGTGCCAGTCGCAGACCCAACAGGAAGGCCGTCTCAGTGCGCAGGGTCAGTCCCGCGCCCACTGACGAGGCGAAGCCATCCGCCTCGAGATCATCGAAATCGTCGAACACCTGCCCCTCTTCCCAGAACAGTGAGGCATTCCAGGTGTCCCACACCGGCCAGCGGTACTCCGCCGCCAGCAGCATTGCCCCCTCGCCGCGATAGGTACCTCTCTTGTAGCCACGCAGGCGGGTGCTGCCCCCCAGCGTCGGCAGGTCGTCGTACGGGGCGAAGCCGTCGTCCGTCGGAAACACCTTGTCCAGCCGTGCCCGCACCGCCAGTACACGCTCTTTCCAGAACAGTGTCCGATAGCGCTGCACCTCGGCGCCGAGGCGTGTAAAGCCGACATCATCGCTGCCACTGGCCACGTCGAAGGTCACCTCGGCCAGGCCACCACCCTCGGGGTAGGCGATGTTGCGGAAGCTGTGGTAGAGCCCCTCGTGCTCGAGCAACACCCGTCCGGGGAACTGGTAGCGCAGCGAATGCGACAGTTGTTCCCGGGGCGGCGCCGCGTCGCGGTCATCCCAGGCCAGGCGGAATCCGGCCCAGCCGTAGGTCAGACTCTCATCCTGTCCCGGTACGGCGGAGGCCGTGGCTGTGCTCGTCTCGCCGCTCAGATCGGGCACGGCGATCTGCGCTTCCAGGTCGCGCAGCGACCAGCCGCCGCGCACTTCGGCCGTCAGCCCTGCACTGTAGTCCTGCAGAGGTCCGGCCTGTGACTGCCAGCCGACGGCGAGCCGCACGTCCGCCCGGCGCTGTTCGAACAGCACACCGGAAGCCGTGGCGTCGATCAGCCGTTCCAGATCGTCCCGTCCCTCGATGATACCGTTGACCGTGGCATCCTCATGGTCGGTGTCGAGGGTTTCGCCGTAGATCTCCCAGTAGAAGCGGCTGGACGGACGCGGATCGTGGTAGTAGACCTCCCCCCGCTGGCGGTCGGCGTGGGAGAACAGGTACAGCGCCTCAAAGGACTGCTGTCCACCGAACAGATCCGTGTGGAAGAGCCTGGCGCCCCCTCCGGTGCTGGTTTCGCCGCCGAGTTGCACCTGCGGAAAGACGCCGAATGTACCCGCTTCATTCGTGAACAGCTTCACGGCGCGCTGTGGCAGTTCTTCGTGCTCTGTGTAGATCGCCAGCTGCCCCACGGGATAGACCATCCACGTCCACAACAGGCGTGGCATAGACAGCAGGTAGTTGTGTGGTGTGCTGTAGACCTGCGTCGTATCGGGCGCCGACCGGGGAGTGGGCAGACCATCACCGAGATCGGCCATGGACGGTGCCGCGACAGCTGCGATCCAGACGCAGAACAGGAGTTGGCGGTTCAAGACAATCTCGGAGTGGGTGAAATGCGGTTTCGGGTGCGGCGAAGATACTCTGCCCCCCGAACAGGAGCAACGCGGAAACGCACGCGAAAGAATAATGAATAGAGAACAGGCACCAACACGCCCCCGTCAACGGCACCCCCTGTACGGTGGCGATGACGAGATCGACGGCACTGGCCCCGTACAACAGTGACAGCGCTTACCGGCACCCTCTAGCGTACCATCGGTGGTCACCGTGTAGTCTGGTGAGAACCGCACGTCGAACTCGCCCTGCGTCAGAGCGCGCTGGCGAGAGCCGCTGTGCGGGAGAGCCGCCGTCGCTGCGTCAATGCGACCTCCAGATGATGACGTCCTGTGTCAGGGAGTAGGTGTTTGAGAAACGGCTGTGGGCGCCAGCGCGCCGAGAGCGAACCAGGCGATAAACAGCACAAAGACGACTCCCGTTGTGCGCCGTGCGGGCTGCCCCGTCATCACCGAGAGTCCGATGCCGACAACAGCTACCTGCCACAGGTCGAAGACGTTGACGGCGCCGAGAAACCGGCCGAACAGGGATGCCGAGGGATCACCCAGCAGTGCCCCGAGAGTGAAGGTCAAAGG
>PVBE011643151.1_pt1 | contig 75937 bp, 62 predicted proteins | sample 1631181 | NCBI WGS metagenome assembly PVBE01 (sample SAMN08397723, study PRJNA350692) | Marine metagenome, whole genome shotgun sequencing project. | isolation source: water | place: Pacific Ocean | collected 2012-04
GTTCTGTTCAGACACATCATACCCCCCATTCGAGAATCTGGATGCTGATGGTAATGCAGTCGGTTTCTCCATTGACCTTGGGGATGCGATCGTTGACGAGATTGCCGCCCACTACATGGGCACGGCCAACCCGACGTTCGTGCCGCCCGCGCCAGAGACCATCAAGATCGGCGCCCTGTACGACTCTACTGGCCCCATCGCCAACTTCGCGCCCGGCTTCGAGTTCGCCGTCGCGCAGGCGATAAGCGACCTGAACGCCATGTCCGGTGACTACACCTTTGAGGTAGTCACAGGGGATACCGGCTGCGATGGTACAACTGCTGGAGCCTCTGCCCAGACCCTGCTAGACTCAGGGGTCGTCGGAGTAGCGGGAGCAGCCTGCTCTGGTGCGTCGATAGGCGCCAACGCAGTCTTGTCACCCGCAGGGATTCCGATGGTCTCCTTCGCCAGCACCTCCCCCGCCTTGAGCGACGCCACCTCGCACCCGGACTTCTTCCGCGTGGTGCCCAGCGATGCGATTCAGGGAGAGGCCATGGCGGACATGGTCGCTGCCAGCGGGGCTACCTCGGTGGCCCTTATCCACATGGTCAACGCATACGGCGCTGGCCTGGCGGACTCGTTCAAGACCAACTGGGAGGCAGCCGGCAACACCGTCTGCACCCAGTCCGGCTACGACGAAACTGCGACCAGCGACTACTCTAGCATCGTGCAGAGCGTCTCCGACGCCACTGGCTGCGACTCGGTTGTACTGGTTTCGTACGCCGCAGACGGCGCTATGATCGTAGAGGCCATGGCCGTCGCGAGCATCGGTCTGCCGACCTTCGGCGCTGACGGTATAGCTGGCGTAGCCGCGTTGGACTCCTACACCGATGCGGCCGCTTCGAACGGCATCCAGACTACAAAGCCCAGAGCCGCTGCAGAATCCTTGAGCGACTTCCCGGCCAGGTGCACTGCGGACACGGGCTGTGCTGCCGGAATCTTCACCTCTGAGGCCTACGACGCCGTGATGATCATCGGTGAGGCCTACAAGCATGGTAACGGCGCCGACATGTCTACGCATGTCCAGATGGTCGGTACCGACTACGCGGGCGCTAGCGGCTCACACACGTTCCTGGATAACGGCGACGTGGGTGGTTCGGGCTACGATGTTTGCACCTTCCACCACGTGCCTACCTACGGCCAGTACTTCAATTGCGACAGGATGTGGACCGCCGCTGGCGGCCTCGCCGCCGTCCCTTGGGCGGGCGCCACCCTCAAGATCGGGTTCATGGGCGACGCTTCCAGCCCGGCTATCGGTGACTTCTGGGTTCCATTCCAGGCCGCAGCTGGGGTTGGCATGTCTATTGCCAACATCATTGCCTACAACCAAGGAGTCCAGTTTGAGCTGGTCTTCGGTGACACTGCATGTGATGGAACAACGGCAGCCACAGCAGCTCAGAGCCTAGTCGACGCCGGTGTGATTGGCGTGGTCGGTGCTGCATGCTCCGGAGCCTCGATGGGCGCCAACGCGGTCCTCTCGGCTGCCGGTATCCCGATGATCTCGTACGCGAGCACCTCGCCCGCGCTGAGCAACGCGACGGCGTACCCGGACTTCTTCCGAGTGGTGCCCAGCGACGCCGGTCAGGGGGCTGCTCTCAGCGACCTCCTAACCGCCAACGGCGAGACCTCGGTGGCCCTGATTCACATGGTCAACGCGTACGGCGCTGGCCTGGCTGAATCCTTCAAGGCCAACTGGGAGGCAGCCGGCAACACCCTCTGCACCCAGATCGGCTACGACGAGCAGACGACCACCGACTACTCGGCCATCATTCAGGGCGTACTCGACAACGGCTGCACATCCGTCGTCACGGTGTCCTACAACTCCGACGGCGCTATGATCATCAACGAGCTGTCCGCAAACTCCTACACCGGGCAGATCTACGGTACTGACGGGATAGCCGAGGAGGCGATTTCCAACTACACCACCAGCAACGACGTGCTGAACGGTATCATAGCCACCAAGCCGGCATCGGCCACCCCGAGCGTGATCTCGATGACGTTCGACGCGCTGTGCGCGGCAACGAACCCCTGCGGTCTGGGAATATTCACCAAGGAGGCGTTCGACGCTGTGACGATCATGGCGTTCTCCGCCTTCACCCAGTTGAGCAACCCGGGAATCACCTTGACCCAGGCCATCGCGGCCACTGGTGTCGGGTGGGCCGGAGCTTCAGGAGACATCACGTTCCTCGCGAACGGCGACACTCCCGGCTCGGGATACTGTGTCGGTGTGTACACCGCCGACTCTAGCGGCGTATCGTTCGACTGCACCCAGCATTGGGGAGCAAGCGGCCTTACCGACCTCTGAGACAGGGGCTGTGACGCAAAGCAGTGCGGCGGGCCCCGTGTGGGCCCGCCGCACTGCCCAAACCCTAACATTAATGCGGGCAGGCTGTAGGTCTGTGCGTTGATTCCGTGATTCGACGGCTTTGCGATTCTTTTTCGTCGTTCCCGAGGGGGCAGAGACGAGCCGCAATCGCCTCCCTGCTCCTCCTCGACTCTTTGGCACTGGGCCTTCTGAACGGTCAGGGACTGCTCAACCATCTCGATCGGATTCTCTTCGGGGACGGGCTGCCAAACGACCTCGTCTGGCTGCTGCAGCTCGTGGAGGCGATTGGCGCTGGATTCACCTTTGTCAAGATTATTTTCGACGATTTCCGTCCAGGCATAGCCCGCAACGCGTCGATTGCCCTATCCCCGCTATTCTTGATCCTCGTCGTGTTCACCTCCCTTGAGTTTCTGTTTCAGGGCCTCGAGTCAAGTGCGACGATTACCCTTGACGTTGTTTCCATCGGGACGAATACGTTGATTTGGTCTTCGACCTACCTAGCAATCGCAATCGGCCTAACCCTGACTTACAAGGTCCAGAGGTACGGAAACTTCGCACAGTCTGAACTCTTCATGATAGGGATGTTCTTCCCAATGGTGATGGCATGGAGCGATAACTACTACCCGATTTACGAGGCTCCTCGAGAGGGTGTTATCGCTTGGTCGCTTCTGCTGTGGACGCTGGCCGTCGCCTTCGTCGGTACAGGTATACTAGGGGTGATGATTGACCTGCTGGTTTACCGCGGCTTCAGGCTGCGCAAGGCCACACCCCAGGTGATGATGATAGCATCGTTGGGGGTTGCCCTTATTCTCCGAGCCATCTACTACCTGAGGTTCTCCTCCGCTAAGGTAGTGTTCGCACCGGACGCAGATTTGAGGTTGTCCACCATGAGGTGGCAGATTCCAACCACGAAGATCAGAATGAACCTCGGCGATCGCTCATTGAATGAGGGACAGACGTATACCCAGTTCAACTGCGAGCAGACAGGCCTCGATGAAGTCACCGGCGAGCCCGTGCTCTCCAGAATAGTCAACGCGGCATCCAAGCCCGCTGTGGAGATCTATGACGTGACTGGGGACTGCATCACCCACGCCACGACGAACTACCCCTACTACAAGGGAATCGTGCCCGCAGTGATTTTCGTCTCGGCCGCCCTCCTTTACTTGCTGCTCACCAAGACCCGCCTCGGAAGAAGGATGCGAGCAGTCGCCGACAACCCCGACCTGTCTGCCAGCAGCGGCATCAACGTCGAGATGGTACAAATGACCAGCGCGTTCCTGTCAGCGGGAATCTCGGGCTTGGGCGGGGCTGTGTTTGCACTCACCCTGCTTTACAACCCCGGAACCGCGTTTACCCTCCTACTGCCCTCGTTCGCAGTCATAGTTCTGGGAACCATAGGATCAGTCCCAGGCGCCATAGTCGCCTCGCTGATGGTGGGTTTCGTTCGAGCACTCTCCTCGCCCATACTGATTGGCATAGGCCTTCCACTGAGTAGGCCAAATTACACAGCTATGGACGCAGTCATGCCATACATCTTCCTTGTCGCGATCCTGATGATTATGCCGGAGGGGATTGGTGATTCCTGGGAGAAGTGGAAAATTGATAGAATCAGGAAGAGGGAGTCCCGGGCCTCGGAACCATCGAGGGAAACCACAGCGGCGCTGGCCATACTTCCCACGGGGATCCTCGGACTTCACCACTGGCATCGAGGTCGAACCGACAGGACAATCTCTTTCTCCGCGTTTGCGATAGGGGCCTATGTCTTCCATCGATTCAGCGACTTCATCGGCACCGAGTCGTTCGCCGAGGGGGCCTGTTCCACTGCGTGCGAGAATAGCCCAACCGCTGAGACCAATCTAGAGCTACTGACAAATCGAAACGACGGGACCCTGCTAATAGAAGACTCGCCCTATTTCTCCGAGGCTGCAACTGATCTGGATGCCACTTGGCTCGATCTGATGCAGACAGAGGTCCAGATGGTGAACCTGATCGTAGACATTGGTGATATGATTTGGCCTTGGGTCCCCGTACTGCTTTGGGCCTACGCAGTGTTTGAGGGCGTAAACATCCTGAGGGGGGGAGAGACTTTCGCCTCTATCGGGATTTTTCGCTGGGAGGCCCCAACTGGGCCTGATTTCGGCAATCCCCTGATGCAAGCGAAGGCAGCACTCTCGGGGGCTCTGGATGGCGCTAGGTCCGCATGGTCAGAATTCAATCGCATGCATGTCAAGGCACTCGAGCCTCTACGGAGCCTGTTCGATGAGGCACCCGGGTTTCTACGTGGCCTATTCGATCGGACGGTAGACCAGATGGATTGGGATGGGTTTTCCAATCCATACGGTCGCGAGGGCAGGGTTGGCTCCTGGATCACATTCGGGATTCTGATCCTCATACTCCTGCTTTTCTTGTGGTGGCTGCCCATCAGTGAAGAAACGGGGGCCTTCAATTGGTTCAAGGCCTTCCAGGTCTCCAACGTGCTTGTCGTCCTGTCGATATTCATCCTGATGGCATTCTCGCTCAACTTGCACACCGGCATTACGGGAATGGTGAACTTCGGCGTCATTTTCTTCGTCGCCATCGGCGCCGTCTCCGTCGGTGTGCTTACTGCTCCAGTTCAGATGCACGGGTACGGTTGGGGCATCCTGCCAGCCACCATCTTGGCAATCATCCTCTCTGCTGCCTTCGGATGGGCACTTGCCTACCCAACTGCGCGCTTAAGGATGGATTACTTCGCCATAGTCACCATCTCCTTGGGCGAGATCGTCAGGGTCCTGCTTGCAGGAGAACCACTGCTCAGAACAGGTCCGATAGTGTCCGCGGTAGGCATAGGGAACTATCCCCTGCCACTCAAACAGTGGTGGTTCTGCGGTTCGGGAGTGGAAATAGGCGCGGGAACGCCCTATATCAGCGCCGATAGCTGCAGAGACGATCCAATGCTGTCCTCTGCGTCCTCTTCAGTCAGCGACTTGCTCAACCTCGGCAGCGAGCCCGCACCCTACTTCCTCCTACTCGCCGCATTGGGTATGATTTGCGTATTCTTGGTCTGGCTCCTGCTAGAGTTACTGCTTGCCTCTCCCTGGGGAAGAATCCTCAAGTCTATCCGGGAGGACGAGGAGGTGGCCCAGCACCACGGTCACGACGTTCTCACTCACAAAGCAGCCAGCCTCGCCCTCGGAGCCGCAATAGCAGCGCTGGCAGGAGCAATTTGGGCCTGGAAACTGACAGGATTCGAGCCCACGTTCATGTCGCCGGCTAAGTCAACCTTCCTCGTATGGGCCGCATTCATCATCGGGGGCGCTGCGAATAATCGCGGAATGGTCGTCGGAGCGTTCATCATCGTGCTGATGGACTTCGTGTTCAACGTGTTAATCGCGGCTAGCTCGCCCGACCTCCCGCTATTCACCACGGCAGAACGCATAGACCTCCTTTTCAGTTGGCTGGTAACCGAACAGTGGGAAGTCGCCAAGACGTTCTTGGTGATAGCCACAATAGGACTCGCAATCAGGTCTAGGATTATTTCTGAGATTGGCATCTGCGGCGCCCTCGTGTTCGCCTTCACGGCAGTCATGATGGGGGGGGAGAGGTCGATTGAAGCGGCGACTAACCTCACGGGAGACGTGTCAATCATAGGGGCAAGCATGGCATACGTGAAAGTCATGCTCGTAGGCCTCCTGATGCTCTACTCTCTCAAGTACAACCCGAAGGGCCTGCTACCCGAAGTCCCAAGCCGACCCAATCGCCCAACAGGGGGTGATTCGGAATGAGCCCTGTGCTCAAGGTGGAAGGACTGCGCAAGGAGTTTGGAGGACTTGTGGCCGTAAATGACGCGTCCATCGAAGTAGGGGAGGGCGAGTTTGTTGGGCTCATAGGCCCCAACGGCTGCGGCAAGTCGACCACGTTCAACTGCATAAGCGGACTGCTGGATCAGACTTCTGGAACCGTGGAGTTGTTTGGTCGGGACATCTCCGACAAGAGGCCCGACCAGATTCAGAAGATGGGAATGACGCGGACCTTCCAGCACACTAGACTGTGGCGCCAGATGACGGTTATTGAGAATCTCATGGTGCCACCGAGGGGGCAGTTCGGGAGCTCGTTGGGGGATTCTGTGAGAGCGCTTCTGATACCCTTCGGCAATCCCGCAGAGGAGGAGCGCTTGGACAAGGCATACTCTGTTCTTGACCAGCTCGAGGTTCCTCACATGGCCCACAACCTGACCAGCGAGCTCTCCGGTGGGCAGAGCAAGCTCGTCGACATCGGTCGATCAATGATGGGGGACCCAAAGCTCCTGCTTCTAGACGAGCCTGTAGCAGGGGTAGCAGGCCCCCTGGCCATGAAGATTTTCAACAACCTGAGGAATATTGTTGATGAGACCGGAATTTCGGTCCTCATCATCGAGCACAACATGGACTTCATCCTCAGGCAGGGCGTTGATCGCATCATCGTGATGAACGAGGGTGAGATTCTGATGCAGGGCACGCCTGACGAGGTTCGGGGAAACAGGGAGGTCATCGAGGCCTACCTTGGAGCAGTTGGCGAAACAGGGGGTGAGGAAGAGTGACCCGACTATTAGACATCAGAGAGCTCGAGGGCGGCTACGACTCGGTCCAGATCCTCTACGGGATTGACATGCACGTAGACGAGGGCGAATTCGTGACGGTCATCGGCCCCAACGGCTGCGGCAAGTCGACACTAATCAAAACGATTTTCGGTATAGCGACATACTATCGTGGCGACATCGAGTACGGGGGCAAGCAAGTCTCCGGCTGGCGAACAGATCAGCTCGTCAACCTAGGCATAGCCTATGTCCCTCAAGTGGACAACGTGTTCCCCTCGCTCTCCGTCAAGGAGAACCTCCAGATGGGTGGCAACTCCCTCCCCAACAACACCCTCATCGAGCGCATCGAACGCTCGCTTGAGATGTTCCCGGATTTACGCTCGCGCGAGCATGACCTCGCTGCCTCTCTTTCGGGCGGCGAGAGGCAGATGCTGGCAATCTCCCGTGCACTAATCTCGAATCCCAAGTTTCTCTTGCTCGACGAGCCCACGGCCGCCCTCTCACCGCTTTACCAGCAGCAGATTATCGAGCGCATAGACTCCCTGCGCGAGACCGGCATCACCATCCTCATCGTCGAGCAGAACGCTCGACTTTCCCTCGCTCGCTCTGATCGAGGGTACATTATGGCCAGCGGCAAGGTGGTACACTCTGGTGACGCCCAGCACATCCTGACCGACCCAGAGATCGGCGAGTACTTCCTTGGTTCAACAGGCCATTAAGCGAGTACTCGATACCAGGGGGGTTAGTCGCACTGTTCAATGAGTGTCATAGCCTGCTGTGCCCACATCATCTTCGTGACCCTTCCAGACATAAACTCCAGAGCCCCATTTACTGCATCGGCGGTCACATTATCCATCTTGGAAATCTGCTCCAATGTATGAATTCCCATTACATTCAACTTCTTCTGGATTAGCTCATCCAACCCTTGAATCTTCGTGAGGTCGTCTGGCTCCTTATCCTCTGCTCTGCCTATCTGAGTCCAGTTAATTTCATTCAGACCCACTTTGTCAGAATCGTCGCCCTCCGCCACCACAATTTGTGAATCACCCCCAACTTCTTCCAATCCAATGAATGTCATAGCCTGCTGTGCCCACATCAATTCGGTAACTCTTCCAGGCATGAACTCCAAAGCGTCATTTACAACCTCAGCAACCTCAGGGTTCATCTTTGAAAGCTGTCCGAATGTGCGGATTCCCAAGACATCGAGCTTCTTCTGCGTAAAATTGTCTATACCATTGATTCTAGTGAGATCATCTGACTCTCCATTCTCAACTCTGCCTATCTGGGCCCAGTTAATTTGTTCTGATCTAAGCCCAACTCTCTCAAGAATGCCCCCCTCTCTCTCTTCTTTCTCCGCTTCAGCCGCTATTTGCTCGATGTCCCTTCCTGCTATCTCGGCTTTTTGAATAGCTTCGCCGACCCTCTTCTCGGCAGCCTCAGCCTCTGCTTTTGCCTCCTCGGCCTCGGCCTCCTCGACCTCCGCCTTCCGAAATGCCACCCCAGCCTCCACCTTGGCTGCAACCACCTCAGATTCCGCCCTCTTGCGTGCTTCCTCAATCTCCGCCCTCGCCTCGGCCTCCAACCGCGCCTCCTCGGATTCCGCCCTATCACGAGCCGCTTGCCCCCTCATCTCTTCCTTTGACGCCTCAAGTGCCTCTTGCTTCTGAGCCATCTCAGCCTCGAGCCTCTTCATCTCAGCCTGCATATCTTGGATTTCTTTTTCAGCCTCTTCAGATTTATTTGCAGCATCACTTATTGACCCGTGATCATCATCAACATCATCTGCCACCTGAAAATCCTGCTCTTCGACACCACTCACCCCTGTAGACAATTGCTCGGGTACCTCAAGCTTCTCCTCAGTGATACCCTGTCTATTGTGGATTTCCTCTAACAGAGTCGCTGCTTCGTCCCCGGCCCCCCTCATTAGCCCTGCCACAATATCAGGTATGAGACGCAAAGATTCCTTCATACGGTGATTATCATCGACTTCATGGAGCTTCACATTTGCGCACTCTTCTGCAACCTTGCGTGAATAGCTAATTGGAACCACTGCATCATTTATTCCATGCATTATGGCCGTCGGATGCGCTGTCTTCGGCCAAGACATTTTCTCTGCCGATTCCATGAACTCCCATGGGAGGATTATGTCCAATTCAAAGCCCGTGTAACGCCTCTCCCCTGTGTGTTTCCAAGCACTCCTCCCTGCTTCTTCCATCCCCTCCCAGTTTTCGGACAAGCCAAAGGATGGCGCTATCAGAAGCAATCGTATTGCTGCTCCTGGCCTCATCGAAGAAGCGTTTGCAGCAGCGAGACCGCCCATTGAAGAGCCAGCAACAAGATCAAACTTCTCTTTATCCATGTGACGAATTAGAACCTCGGTCTGACTAGCTATGCTCCATCCCAACTGCGACATCTTGGGTGCAGTAACATCCCAACCCAGTGCATCTCTCATGTAAGCAACCTTTGATCCCGTAGGACTCCCCTCAAAACCGTGAGCGAATAGAACTCTCACGAAATCACCCCAAGTTACAGAAGGCGAGCCGAACGAAATCACTCTCCGTCGCCTCTCGCTGGAAGGGCACACCCTCCTCTCCTAGCACGCGCAGGTGAATCTCGGCGGTGACTTCCACGGTCGCTTCGAACAGGTGACCTCCGTGAACTACGTGGTCGTCATCAGTGGCGACGATGTGGATGTGGGTGAACGGGCCATCGGGTCCGGGAGCGAGGTTCCCCTGAGTTGAGAGGAGTTCCATTGGGGCTTGGTGAACCACTTTCTGGTAAACACCATCTGCATCTAGGTACCCAATCACGGTGTCACGTACCCTGCCGATTCCGCTTGTGATCGCAGCCACTGTAATCCCATATCCACTCAATTCGCGAATAGAGGCATGCATTTCGTCGCCCGGGTCGAGCCTGACGAACACGTCGCGACCAAAGCGCCTGTGCTCCATGGGCCTCGATTGGCCTTCTTGACTTCAAACTCACCCAAGCACTTCTTCCTATGGACTGGCGAAATTCATAGGGGAGTTGCAGTAGAAGCGCCCAGTACTCCGATTGCGTGCCTGCGGGGGCCACTATTCTCCACTGGAAGCAATGGGGTTGGAATTCACGACCACACTGTTCATAGGCCTACTTCACAGAGTGGCAAAGCCCGGCGGTGAAATCAGTTGACGATGGCAGCACATGATGCCTCCGCGAGATGGAGGACCTTCCTCGAGGAGGCTAAGGAATCAGAGGTGATGATGCTTATTTCTGGCCAGACTCATTTACCATTTCTGGCTGTCTCGTTCCACGATCTGCAGAGTTTCGATCCGGAATTTGCCGAGGACGTACTAGAATACCCCAGGAAAATCCTCGCAGCCGGCTCAAGGATGCTGATGGAAATTTGCAGAGAGCGGGGGGCGGACGTTGAGCCCTTGCTTCGTGTCGGTGAGCTACCCAAGGATAGCCGAAGGCCGCTTCGAGAAATTGGCAGTGCCGATATCAATAGAATGCGAAGCGTTGATGTCATCGTGACCAAGATGTCTGAGATCAAGCCCAGAATTCACATGGCCGTGTTCAAGTGCGAGTCTTGCGGACACGATATCGAGATTGAACAAGATAACGAGAGGCAACTGAAGGAACCACTATCGTGTCCTCAGGCACTTGGGGGCTGTGGTAGCTCTAGACCAGTGACCCGTTTCGAACTTGTGCTGTTGAACTCTAGAATGGTGAATAATCAGTGGATTGAGATTCAGGAATTGCCCGAGAATGTCCCTAGCGGCGCTCAACCTGGAAGGGGCATGGTCCTCGTCGAGGGGAATCAGGTGAACAAGCATCTTCCCGGACAGCGGATTACTGCAAATGTAGTCCCTTTTGCTCGCACTGAAGTCAAGAAGGGCAAGAAAACCCCACTATTCGACATTGTCTACCATTTGGTCAGTTCTGAGCACGAGAGCGTTCCGTTTACCGAGATATCAATCAGCGATGAGGACAAGGAGAAGATAATTTCCATTTCTGAAAGGGGGGAGGAGCTGCTCACTTTGATGCAGAACTCGATTGCTCCCTCAGTTTTCGCCATCGGAGACATGCCAGCCGTCAAACGCTCCCTAGCTTTGCAGCTGTTCGGTGGCGTCTCTAGGATTAACCCGGACAATACCCGACTCAGGGGTGACATTCACATCCTGCTGATGGGGGATCCGGGGGTTGCGAAATCACAACTTCTCAAGTACATGATAAAAATCTCCCCCCGTGGTAAACTAGCCTCTGGAGGGGGTGTTTCTGGAGCCGGCCTGACCGCAGCTGCTGTCAGGGACGCGTTCAATGACGGGAGGTTCGGATTAGAAGCTGGAATCCTACCTCTATCGGATAGGGGGCTGGCGGCGATAGACGAGTTTGACAAGATTTCCGAGGATGATCGCAAGACGATGCATCCTGCCATGGAACAACAGGAGATCCAGATTTCCAAAGGGGGCATCACTGCCACCCTGCCGGCACGATGCTCTGTTCTGGCAGCCGCCAATCCTGTTCAGGGCAGGTTCTCTATCCGTGGTAGCAATATCAGTGTAATGTATTCATTCAAAGAAACCGGGCTACCCGTGCCCCTTGCGTCTAGATTTGATATTATTTGGATGATCAGGGATGAGATTAGGGTGGAGGACGACGAACGGGTTGCCAGGCATATTCTCGAGACCCGCTCCAAAGCCATGAGTGAGGAAAAAATTGAGGGTGGAGCCGACTTCGATCCGATTTCCTCTGAAGAGGATAAAATCATCTCTATTGGGGTGGACAATAAGGAGTACCTGACGACCGACTTCCTGAGAAAGTACATTGCCTACGCCAAGCGGAACGTACACCCCACGATCGACACGAAGGCTAAGGAGATGATTCTCGAGTACTATACGGCCACTCGCGTTTCCTTCGGGAAGATTGACGACGATCTTGAGGGCTCCGATGTAGTGCCGATTACCGCTCGTGCACTGGAATCACTCATTCGCCTTACTGAGGCCCACGCTAGAATGCACCTGAAGGAAATAGCCGATGAGGAAGACGCGAAAATGGCAATCGGGGTCTACAAGCATTGGAGACAAGAGTCAAACATCACTGACGCATCAGAAATCTATTCTGGGGTTACTTCCAGCACAAGGCGTGCAAACACCACAATCAGGACCATAATCAGGGATATGGTCAACGAGAAGGGTCACGCCGATCGCCTTGACATATACAATCTCGCCCTGCCGAAGAATATTCCAGAGAATGTCGTTGACGAGATAATCTCAAAGATGCTGACTAGTGGTGAGCTGTATAGCCCTCGCCTAGATCGCTTCGAATATGTCCGCTGACCCTATGAGCGTCACCCCCATCCCCGCATACAGTACCATGGAGCCCACCGGAAACACAAGCGAGCCCGACGCGCTGAATCCGGTGGTACTGGGTTTCATGTGCGGCTTGGAGGTTCACCAACAACTCGCCACCGATAAACTGCATTCGAGGATGCCTAGTGAGTTGTACGACTTCAAATTGGAAGACATTCCCAAAGATTGGAATCGGTCCAACCGCAAGCTCAGGGCCTCGGAGGGTGAAGGCGGAAAAATAGACGTCGCAGCCCGTTTTGAACAAATGAGGAACCGTGCCTTTGAGTATGTACAGACACCGAATTCCGGATTGATTGAGCTGGACGAGGCACCACCTCGGAAACACGATGCATCTGCGGTGGAAGCGTCTCTAATGGTCGCCGCCATGATGGATGCCAAGCCAATCCCAAATCTACAGGCGATGCGCAAGACAGTGGTTGACGGCTCGAACACCAGCGGATTCCAGAGGACTACCCTGATTGCGACGAGAGGCAGGATCGATACGGACTCGGGCGAGGTGGGAATCGACCTCATCTCGTTGGAGGAGGATTCTGCGAGAAAACTCGGTACTATCGCATCGGATTACGGAGAGACCGTGTTCTACACCCTTGACAGACTTGGAGTCCCCCTAGTGGAGGTCGCTACCGCGCCCGATGTCAAATCCCCGGAGCATGCCAAGCAGACGGCGATTGCACTTGGGAGGCTCCTCAGAGACACCCGACAGGTCAGACGCGGCCTAGGCTCAATCAGGCAGGATCTCAACGTTAGCATTGCTTGTGGCGACCGAGTCGAGATCAAGGGATGTCAGGACCTCGATTGGATTCCCGGAATCATCCGGCTCGAGATGGCACGGCAGCTCCATTTCTATCGTCTTGCCAATGAGTTGCGCAAGGAAGCCTCTCTCCCCCCACTGCCACCCGACAGGGCGGACGATTCCATTCCCAGTGAGAATAGGGTTGCGCTGGCAGCGTCCTCTCGCATTTCCCTAGTTGTACATGACCTGACCGAGGTCTTCGGTGACTGTGAGTCGGCAATGGTTCGCAACTCCCTAGACCAAGGAGCCACCGTTCACGGAGTCGGCCTTGCGGGGTTCTCAGGCAAGATTGGAATCAAAGCAGAGGATGCTAACGGGGCGCAACTCCCCAGGCTAGGTCGCGAACTCGCCAGTGCTGCAAAGCTAGCGGGCGTTGCCGGCATTTTCCATTCGGACGAACTCCCGGATTACGGAATCTCCACAGAGGAGGTTGATTCGGTCCGCTCCCGCTTATCGCTGAATGAGTCCGATGCCTTCGCCTTGTGCGTAGCACCGGCCTGGCAGGCAGAACTAGCACTCGAGTCAGTAGTCAACCGGGTGAGACTCGCATTCCATAGGATTCCCAGAGAGGTCCGGAACGTCGTCATTCGTAAAGGGCAGCCCGATGATGGAACAACCACGGCAATGAGACCGCTTCCCGGCGAAGCGAGGATGTATCCGGAGACCGACATTCCGTTACTTGAGATCACATCTGAGCACTGGGATGCCATCCGCGGCAACCTCCCTCCAACCACTGCAGAGAGGATGGCTCGTTTGCAGGGGCACGACCTATCGTCGAACCAGATCGAGGCGCTATTGAATGGTGAGCTAGACGACCTGCTCTTCGAAGGCATGGAGGGAGAACTCAACCTCCCCGGAAAGGCGTGGGCAAGTGCACTGCTGGAATATGGGACACGGAATGTGGGCGCTCTCGCCGTAGCCATCCACTTAAGGGAGATAGGCGCAATGACTCGAGAGGGAATCGAGACTTTGGTCGAGGCTGCTGAAACGGAGGATATCCAATCTCTCATGAGATGGATGTCGGAGGAGGCAATATCCCGTGGATTCACCCCGGCCGATTCGGGAGCGGTCGAGGCTGCAGTAGATGCTGCGATAGATGAGAGCACGGATCTAGTCAGAGACCGTGGAATGGGTGCAGTCGGACCACTGATGGGCATTGTGATGCAGAAATTGGGTGGCTCAGCCGATGGGAAGACTGTCAGTGAAGTGCTTCGGGAGAAGATCCGAGAGATTACGGAAACCGAGTGAATAGTTCAACTACTTGTTCCGAACGTTGGCATCCCCGTGTCGGTTCTGCTGCCCATCCTCGTCTTCATCCTAGCCAACACTTTCGTAATCTACGGCATGTCATCCCCCGATCAGCGTCTCAGAGTTTTATCCACATTTTGGCTCGTGATGCTCCTGCTCACTTCCTCCACAATCGCCACTGAATGGTCTAGAATGTCCAATCTGGTGCTAGACAACGACGATTCGCATAACGGGCTGCCCAAGGAGTGGGACGGAAGGCAGGCAGTGTGCTTCCACTTCCCCGAGGGGAATGCCCCGGAGGGATTCGAGGACGGTAGGCACCATCTGGACACCTCTGGCAGAGAGTTGTTCGTAGACCCAATGTGGAACGAGACCGGCTCCTGCGTCGGTGGATTTGAGGGATACGAGATCGGAATGGACCTACTAGGAGCAGCAATAGATGCTACAGGCGACTCGTTCTCAATGAGCTACACAGAATTCTCCTTCGGCATCATGATCGACTCCCTCGGCGGAATCCATGCTTGTGACGCCGTGACCTGCTCGGATGACGGGACTTCAGGAGCCTCCTGGTCGTTATACCACAACGGAGCCGTTGCGATGGTAGGGATCTCCGATCTAGCTCTGGTCGAAGACAGCGTTCTGACTTGGCGTATCGACACGTGGTGATGGCTTGAGAAACGCAATCATCAAGTGGGGAGAAGTGCCCAATGTGACGGGGGGTTCTGATGATTGACGCGCACATGGTCACGCTTAGTCCCATGGCGATGCTAGTCCTCAACACCTCGCTGCTGGTGATGATTGGCTGGGCGCTCTGGCGCGCCGAGCAAAATCTGACCCCACACAGTGACTGGTTGGCCCTTGCGCTCCTCGGCATCTTCGCAGTTTCAGGACGTGTTCTGCTAGACCCGATTCCAAACATCCAGCCTGTGACAGTCATCGTTCTTCTTACTGGCATCCACTTCGGCGCTTCTCGCTCAGTCGCCCTAGCTGCGACAGTAGCCCTCGCATCGAACATGATACTTGGCCATGGCCTCTGGACCTTCTACCAAGCCGCAGGATGGTCTGCTGTTGGTATCGTAGGCGCATTGCTCTCCAGCAGGCTGTACCCGAATGGAACCATTGCAACGACCAAGTTGGCAGCGACATCGGCCGTGGCAGCATTAGCCTTCGATTGGATTGTCTCCCTCAGCGCCCTGCACACGCTTTCTCCCGAACTCCTGCCGATGTACATCGTATCCGGAATCCCATTCGACCTGCTGCACGCTGCTGGCAATGTCGCATTCGTTGCTTGGCTCGCAGTTCCACTTACTGACCTGATGTCCAGGTATGCGCAGTCCCCATCCCCTTCGGCGTTGAGCGACCTTGCCACGAGATGAGGAACTAACCATGGTCCTCGTGACCAGACATGACCTCAAACTGTCGAAGGGAAAGCTCGCCGCACAATGTGCCCATGCCGCAACCGAATGCGTCCTCGTAGCTAAGCGAAAAAGCCCGCGCGCCCTAGATCGCTACATCAAGGTAGGAGCGAGGAAGATAGTCTGCAAAGTCCCTGACTTGATCTCCCTGAAACAAATCCATAACAAGGCCAAGAAATCTGGCTTAGTATGCCACTTAGTCACAGATGCTGGGCACACGGAGATTCCACCAGGTACTGTTACGGTGGTAGGGATCGGTCCTGATTCCCGGGAGGCAATAGACAAGATCACCGGCGACCTCCCTCTAGTCAATTAGCACGGATATGCTCGAGAGAGACTTCGCCTTCTGAGGGAAGCGCGAAAGTTGAAATCGGGAACCAGCGAGAACTCCTTGATGAGCGAGGAACCCTTTGTGGTGGACGTTCGTGGGCTGCACTGCCCGTTCCCGATCAAGAAGATTCGCAGCGCACTCGATGAACTACCCGCTGGATGTGAAATTCACATGCTAGCTGATGATCTCGAGTCTCGCTACGATGTGCCAGCCTTGCTCAAGCGTCTGAAGATGCCCAAACCAGAGATTCAGGAGCGCGACGAGGACCTACTTTTCATCATTCAGAATCGAAAGGCGGAACGGGCCGAAACCAAAGTGACGACTCATCGAACTATTTCTTCTCGCCCCGCTTCCGAGACCTCTGATGGGGGTCGCTGGCCTAGTAGACTGCAACGAATCATCGATGATTTCGAGGGTGTCTCCAGCCAGATGGAGAGATATGAGATGCTCTACGACTGGGCTAGCAACCTCGATACGCTCCCCGAGGAGGAGTGGACCGATGCGAATCTCGTGCACGGCTGTCAGTCGGAGGCGTTTATCACCGCCGAACTCGACGACGAGGGAAAGTTCCACTTGAGGGGTGCCTCCGAAGCAAGAATAGTTGGGGGTTTGATGGCAATCACTGCGGTGGCTCTAAATGGCCTCTCCGCAACCGAAGTGGCCGACTTTTCGCTTGACTTCGTTCAGGAAATGGGACTCGATACTGCCCTAACTCCGAGCCGGGCAAACGGTTTCTTGAACATGTTCACAAAAGTGCGTCAGATTGCCAGCACCTTGGCCGAGTAATCAGCAATCGTACTATTCCACTCCTTCCGAAGAATTGGGGCACACCTAAGTTTGGCAGAGTGGATTATTGCTGCGATGACATCAATTTCATTGCCTGCTGAGACCACATCATCTTTGTGACCCTACCGGGCATGAATTCCAAAGCATCATTCACCACCTCTGAAGTGAGTGGGTCCAGTCGAGATATCTGTTCGTAGGTATGTATACCAAGCACATTGAGCTTCTTCTGTGAGAACTCGTCCAGGCCCTCAATCTTAGTCAGATCGTCAGGCTCCTCGTCCTCGCCTTCTCCTATCTGGGCCCAGTTAACTTGGACGGCTTTGAGGCCGACCCGCTCTAGAATCAACTCTTCCCTCTCGAGCTTATCTGCCCTGAGTTTCAGGTCAGCCTCGTGAGCCTCTCTCTCTGCCTTCTGAGCCTCGGTCTCAACACCTACCAAAGCATCCTCTTTGCCCTTCATCTCGCTCTGAATACGTTCGATGTCAGCCTTGACCTGCTCGGCCTCTTGCGCGGCCTGGTCCTTGAACTTGTGACTATCCTCGATCTCCTGCTCTACCCTCTTCTTTTCAGCCACGGCCTTTTCGGCCTCCACTTTGACCTTCGCAATCTCCTTCTGCTTGGCAACGACATCCTTCTTCAGGGACTTGGCGGCCTTAATCTCGTCTTTCATTTGGGCCCTCACTTCCATCATGGCCTCCTTAGCCTCGCTCGCATCCTCCTTCGATGCTTCCAGGGCCTGCTGCTTCTCAGCCATCTGAGTCTCGAGCTTCTCCTCGGCCTCCTCACGCTTCTTCTGGAAAGCCTCTAGCTCCTCCGAAGCCTTCGACTTGGCCTTCCCCGAAGCCTCAATCTGCTTCTCAGCGACCTTCCGCTCCATCTCGGCCTTCTTGAGTTCGGCTTCGGCCTTGGCCGCAGCCTTGCCCTCCTTGGCGAGATCCTTTGTAATTTCCTTGACTTCGGCAATAGAAGCTTTGGCTTCCTGCTCGGCAATCTTGGCAGCCTGCCCCTCTTCCTTAGCCTTCGACTTGAGATCCTTTTCCTTCGCTCGCAACTCCTCGGGCGACATCTTCGGACCTTCCTGAGCCTTCTTTAGTGCTTTCTTTGCAGCCTTGGCCTGCTTCTCGGCGGCCCTCCGTCCCGCCTCAGCCTTCTTTGCCTCAATCTCAGCCTTCGCCACGGCCTTGGCCTCTGATGCCATCGCCTTCTTCGCCTGAATCTGAGCCTTCGCCATCTCCTTGGCAGCAGCCTGGGCCGCCTTCGCCGCTTGGGCATCTTCGGCCGCCTTCGCCTTCGCCTCTGCCGCCTTCGCCTTCGCAGCGACCTTCGCCTCTGCTACCTCTGCCTTCGCAGCGACCTTCGCCTCTGCAGGATCTATCTTCTTGGCCGCAGCCTTCTTCTTCGGGGCAGCCTTCTTCTTCGGGGCAGCCTCCTCAGCAGCCTCCTCGGCCACTTCCGGTTCGACCTCCTTTGCCTTGGGGGATACCTTTCCGTACTTGGATTGCAGCTTCTTGATCATCGTAGCGTAGTTCCCTTCGAACTTCTCGAGGAGCATGGGGATTTTTTCTATCCTCTCGGAGAGCTCGGGCTCTTCGATGAACTCCCGGTAGGTAGCCTCGATTATCTTCGTTGCCTGCTCCGCAGTCGGTTCCTTTGCCACGACCTCTCACAGGTTGTCCATCACTTAAGTATTTGACCAATCTATAGAAGTGATAGAGTCTGCCACCCCCAATACGACCAGCATCTTGGGTGGCTCTAGGTTCCCATCCACCAAGGCAAGAACCGGCGCTGTGATGAATAGTCGAGATCCCCCGCCCCATTCAGGAGCCCTCTTTATGGAAATGCCCGAACAACCGTTAATACTCCCAATGCAACGTCGGGGCCCCATGGACGCACAAGACGGATGCCATAGCATCCTGCCAATCACCCTCGTCATACTGCTTCTTGGCATGTCAGCATCATCAACGCTCCACTCCGATGATAGTGTCGAGTTGGCCAAAGAAGATAGTGCCCTCAATACCCATTCGGGCCTGAACTTCCCTGGCTCAACCCTTGGATCAATACATTCTCTGACTGCAATCGGAGCAGCATACAACTACACCTGTGTGGTGATGGACAACAATGCGATGCAGTGCTGGGGGAGAGGGGGTCAAGGATACCTCGGAAATGGGGATTCTTACACCGTACATACCCCTGTAACCGTCAATATGCCAACTTATCCACCGGACGCAGTGGAGATGAGCGGCGCCGATGGCCATCACAGTTGTTTGTTGGCGTCAAACGGCTCCATCTACTGCTGGGGGGAGGATTGGAACGGCCAGATCGGGCACGGCCACTATGGCGGGTGGTGGGATGAACCCCACGGGCCAACCACATTGGCCGGGAAGGCCGCCGTCACTGTGGTTACCGGTATCCACCACACTTGCGCCATAGCAGTTGACCTGACCCTCTACTGCTGGGGGAGGGACGACAACGGACAAGTGGGCAATGGCGAACCGGGAACTGATGTTGTAGATTCCCCAGAAGAAATTGACCTCCCTCCCGGACGGACTGCCGTATCGATTAACGCTGGCGTGGACGCGACCTGCGTCATCCTCGACAACGGTAGCGGAATGTGCTGGGGCCTGAACATGAATAGCCACCTCGGTGTTGGGACCAACACCAGCAAGTACTCCCCCACGCCTATTTCGGTACTCCCTGCGAACCGCTCGTTGGTCGCACTCGATGTAGGCTTCAAGCACACCTGTGGCATTCTCGACGACGGTTTGGTGTATTGCTGGGGGAACAATACTAACGGGCAACTCGGTGACGGCACCAACGACCACTCGATTTACCCAAGGGTCGCGTCTCTGCCCCCGGGGAGGACAGCCATTTCAATAGACGCGGGCAGCCATCACACTTGCGCGATTCTCGATGACAGTAGCGCTTATTGCTGGGGGAGAAATGACTACGGGCAACTCGGTGACGGTACCACTACCAACAGTTCAACCCCCGTCAGCGTCTCGATGCCATCCGGACTCGGGGTGGCCGAGATAACGACAGGCAACTATCACTCCTGCGCGGTAGCGACCAACGCATCCGTCTACTGCTGGGGAGCCCATGAAGAAGGAGCACTAGGGCTCGGCGAGGGCGTTGACAGCGATGTCCCTGCCTATGTCGATATCGGGGACCAGTACGGTAGGCACGCTCTGATGAGCGAGAGAGACAATGATGACGATGGGATAGTCAATCTCTTCGATCCATTCCCTGATGGGTGCCCCGTCGGGACTTACGCTTCAGGAGTGACTTGCGTAGAGACCGACCCTGGCTGGTACGCTGACGGCATCCCTCCATACGAGCAATTTCCCTGCGACGTGGGCTCTTTCCAGCCGTATTCGGGGCAGGGAGTGTGCATTACGACGTCCCCTGGCCATTTCGTCAACACTACCGCGGCGACCAACCAAACCCAATGCCAACCCGGCAACTACCAACCGCTGGGCAGTCAGACCTCCTGCATTCAGGCTGACCCCGGCAACTACAGCTCCGAAAGCGCATCCACCAGTCAAACCCAATGCCTACTAGGAAGCTACCAACCCAACTATGGGGCATCTGAATGCCTCCAAGCCGATGCCGGACACATCGTTCAGGGTGGAGAAGGGGCCCACGACCAAATTCCATGCCCCCCGGGGACCTATCAGTTTTTGACGGGACAGAGCTCTTGCTTTGAAGCCACTCGGGGATTCCATGTCCCTTCTGCTGGTGCAACCGCTCAGGTGGCATGCCATTCCGGCACCTTCTCGGCCGATTCAGGCCAAGCACAGTGCACAGAAGCATCTCCCGGCTACTTCACATCTGGTGCCCAGCAGATATCCCAGTCGCCATGCCCACCCGGCCATTTCCAGCCAAATTCTAGTCAGACCTCCTGCCTCCAGACGGACCCAGGCAACTTCACAGACGCCGAAGGAACGGCAAACCAGCATCCCTGCAAGGATGGAACGTTCCAACCCGAGGCAGGGCAGACCTCCTGCCTCCAAGCGGAACCAGGAAACTATTCCCCCCCCGGAGCAATCTCCCAAATCCCCTGCCCGGCGGGCACGTTCGCCTCAGAACCGGGCCAGTCTGAGTGCACTCAGGCCGAACCCGGCAACTACGTGAGCCTAGACGGTGCAACGACCCAAATCCCCTGCTCATCGGGGGAGTATCAGTCGGAATCGGGCGGTACGGGGTGCGAACAGGCGCCTCCGGGGCAGATCGTGAGTGCCGACGGCACCTCTGCGCCTGCGCCATGCCCCCCCGGGAAATACCAGCCCGACCAAGGCAAATCGGTTTGCATGCAGGCCTCTCCCGGACACTTCGTCAACGATTCCGGGGCTTCCGAGCAGATTCCGTGTCAACCGGGTATGTTCCAATCGGAACCTGGCCAGTCCGAGTGTGTCCCCTCAAGCCCGGGGAACTTTGCCTCTGGTGAGGGCTCTACGGTTCAAACGCCATGCTCTGCTGGGACCTTCCAGGATTCGGGAGGGCAGGACGGTTGCACTGATGCTATGCCCGGACACCATGTCCCCAATGAAGGCGCCTTGTCACAGAGTACATGCACTCAAGGTAGTTACCAACCGGAGGCAGGCCAAGATGATTGCTTCGATGCATCGCCAGGCAACTTCGTGAACAGCACGGGTTCGGTTTCTCAGATGCCTTGCCAGCCAGGAACGTTTCAAGGGGACTCGAGGAAGAACCATTGCAAGAATGCCGAACCAGGTCACTACGTGCCCGAGTCCGGGTCCATTGAGCAGTTTAAGTGCCCTTCAGGGGAGATCCAAGAACTCGAAGGCCAGACTGCCTGCCAAAAGCCGAAGAGGCCACTGTGGCTTACTTTCCTGATGTTCGCTGTTCCCGCCATGCTTGGGGGCTCTCTAGCAATCATGCATCTGGTAAAAAGGAAGAAGAAGGAACAGAGGGCTCACAAGAAGTCCTATCTATATGCCGAGGATATGAGATCGAAGCGCTGATTGTGGAAGCGCACGAGTTATGTGAACCAGAGCATTAGGTCATCCATGCGCGACTATCCAAGCGACCGCGTTGACCTACGCAGCGACACGGTCACGCAGCCAACGCCAGCCATGAGGGAGGCCATGGCCTCCGCCGTCGTTGGCGACGATGTTCTCGGTGATGACCCCACAGTAATAGATCTGCAGAATCGCATGGCTGAGATGCTCGACAAGGAGGCGGGACTGTTTGTGCCATCGGGAACGATGTGCAACGCCACCGCCATCAGAGCCCAGACGGAACCAGGGGACGAGATCATCACCGAGAAATACAGTCACATATACATCTACGAAGGTGGAGGTTTCGCCGCCCTTTCTGGTGCTTCAGTCGCCCTGGTTCCCGGGAAAATGGGGATAATGGACCCAATTGACGTAGCAAAGGCCATCCGCAAGGGTGACGGCAGCCTCGGACATTATCCAAACGGCACTCTCGTCTGCGTCGAGAACACCTCAAACAGGGGCGGTGGCACTTGCTACCCACTCCAAACCATGGACGCTATCGCAGCCGCCGCCCGGGACCGTGACTGCAGGGCCCACATCGATGGAGCGAGAATATTCAACGCATCAGTGGCCACGGGCAACGATGCGGCACGGATCGCTAGGGAATACGACTCGGTGTCGATATGCCTGAGCAAGGGCTTGGGAGCCCCTATCGGCAGCGTCTTGGTCGCCTCCTCGGAGATTATAGCTCGCGCTTACCGGTGGCGCAAGATGTTTGGGGGGGGAATGCGCCAAGTGGGTGTTGTCGCCGCTGCAGGAATCTTTGCTCTGGAGAACAATATCGACCGATTGGCAGAAGATCACACCCGCGCTAGGGGGCTTGCCGAGGCAATTGCTGCCATGCCCTCCTACTCCGTGGAGCTGGAGCAGGTTCAGACCAATATGGTCTACATCGGCTGCAAGGAGGGCGGGGCTGACGGACTTGTGGCCAGCCTCGCACAACACGGTGTAGACACTCTGACAATTGACGACTCAACCATTCGCGCTGTAACTCATTTGCACATAACCGACGATGATATCGACAGGGCGATTGCAGCCTTCGATGCTTCTCAATAACCCGGAACCATTCAATAACACGCTCACTTCGAGACTACCATGAGAACGCTTGCAGCTCTGCTGATGGTCGCCCTCATCATCATCCCGATTCAAGCCTCGGCGGCTAATGGGGGTATGTGGGAAGATGCACGCGAGGGCATACTCGGGGGCACATTGGGGGGCATATCCCTATCCCTATCAGGGAACACGACTGATAGTTCAATCTCAATGGATGTGATTGACCTACCCACTGTTATCGAGGTCTATACCGCAACATGGTGCACCAGCTGTGTGACGACTGAACACACCCTCGATGAGGCGATAGGTGATGCCGATGTCACTCGCATCCACTATCACAGGCACAAGTTCGAGGTCGAGGACCCGTTCGGCAGCAACGGTACTGAGGAGCGTTGGGAATCGATTTACGGGACTGCTTCCACATCTGTCGGAGGGGCTCCACGACTCGCTCCGACCACCGTTTTCGATGGAGAGAGACTCCATTTGGGCACCACTTCGAAGTCAGACAGCCTACAAAGCGACTTCTCCGCTTCTTTGGCTATCGGGCCTTCCCACGTGTACGATGGTTCGATGTCGTTGTCTGCGATTGAGTCAGAGGGTGTTACCGAATTCTCATGGGACATCACCACGATGATCTACAACTGTGCAGACGGCTGTCCAATCGAGACCCGCACCGCTTGGTTGCTATTCGTCGAGGGCAGCGCCAGCTTCCCGGACGGTTCGAACGGAATTGGGGACTACATCCACGTTCTGCATGATGCTGTCCCGCTGGATGGGCCGATTGGCTCAACTGTAATCGACGTTCCCCCAGCATGGGACGGCGATGATATGTCGGCAGTCTTGCTTGTTGATTGGTCGCTAGAACCCTCCCCCCCCGAGCCAGGAATAGTTGGGAAAATAATTCCAGCACCAAGTGTGGCAATCTTGGTTTGCATGCTCGCCGCGCTGGTGCCTCGGCGAAGAAGCACCATACTTCACTGAGACCGAGGTGTTTTCAGTTGGGTTGAATAACCCCGGCCGAGCATGGCATATGCTCGGTGATGCCATGGTCTCGAAAACCCTCGTTCAGGTGACTTGCGAGGAAGTACCTAGGGGTACTATCCCAGGATGGCTCAAAGAGCATATTTCGAGACAGTCCTTGGGTCCTACAGAATCCGAGTCAGATCTCTCTGGAAGAGTCCTAATCGTCTACCCGACCGAGGAATCCAGAAAGCAGGCGCTTGCTGGAATGCCGAGTGGCCAGGCGATTGACAGTACACTCCACCACACTATCGACTCGCTGAAATCCTCACTGATTGCGGATCTGAGGCTACCGAGGTTGCTGAACACTGAGGGTGGCTTTGAACTGGTGTTGCACGAATCCTGCCGCCGTGAGGCGGCAAGGCTCGCATTCCCCATAATCAACCCGCTGCCGGAGATGAGGTGGGGTAGGGGGAAGACCGCAGCTCTCGCCGAGCTGCACTCGTACTTGTCGCGTGAATCAATGGCTGTCGCTTGGGACGGTCCGGGAATTCCTTCCTTTAGGACTGTCATCAGGCAGCTTGAGAATCGATTAGGTGGAACTCATCCAGATATGGCCTCTTCCCGCATTATAGATGGCCTGAACAGTGGGGAAAAGCCGTTCTCGTTACTCGATATCGACGGCATAATCATGCTCGACCATCCTCCAGAGGTGCCGCGTTCGCATATCCAAATCATGCTCGCACTCTCAAGGCACTGTCCAATTCACCAACTAGCTCATCCGGGTAATTTCAGATTGGGCCATCACGGCATGTCCCTGCTCGATCAGCACCCAATAGAGGCACAATCGGACCTCCCTCTATGGGTGCCACCACACCAACCGGAATCGACGAATCCAGTCCAATCTGTCGAGCGCTTACTCCTACAGAGGGAGAAACACTCTTTCGAGACGGCAATTTGGTTGACGCAAGAACGCCTTGAGGCAGGTTCCTCATCCCACCTCATCATCGTGGACCCGTCGTTGGAGTCTAACTTACCGCGATGGGAGAGGGGTTTGAAGGAACTCGGGATACCACTCCCTCCTTCGCGTCAACCGGTGCTCACTCACTCCCTTGGTCATTGGATACTCGCTCTGGCAACCCTGCCCCACGGTCCTGATGCGTTCTCCCTTGAAGCATTGAGATCACTCGCGCTGCAAGCGACACTCAGACCGTTCAATGACCCCGATACTCACCCCACGGAGGGCAGGATAAGTCCGCGTGCTGACCCAGACATGCTGACGCACTTGGCTCGGGGCGAGCATGTCCTAGGCGGCCCCGGAGCTCTCGCTAGATGGCTGCAGACGATATCGAGACCGCCGATATCTGAGCGCGACCAATTTAGGAAGGAATCAACGCAGTGGTGGCTCCTGTGCGTCGCGGACTCTCTGAGGCCACTACTCAGAGGAGAGGATCGCACAGCCCTTGATGAAGTCAGTAGGATGGGCTGCCACACGGGGCAGGGACTTCCGACACTCGAGCCCTCGGCCAGCGGCGACGACTGGCTGCTCTCAATTCTCGGAATGATGGATTTGGAGTCGGCGATGGAGTCGTGTGACGGCGGGGGGCCAACTCCGGCAGCGGTGGTCCAAACCGTACTCAGGGACCTTCGGGAACTCAGGTCGATGCAGTCAAGTTTGGGCCACAGTGTATCCGAAATGGGTCCGGACTGGGTCGAAGAGTTCACTTCACTTACTCACTCCTCGAGCATTCTCAGCAGTGCTTCGCCAATCTCTGGGAGAGTCAGAGTACTAACTCCGGCTGCCGCTCTAGGTTGCTCCGCTGACACCATCATCCTAGCCAACCTTTCGAGTTCCTCGTGGGACCTCAGTGCCCCAAAGATGCCCTTCCTAGGTGACGAGGAGAGGCATTCGCTGGATTTGCTCCGTCCGGACGGCCCTATCAGGGATGCGAGGCACCAGCTTGAGCACCTTCTTGCTGCAGCGCCAGAAGTCCTAGTCCTCGACTCAAGCCTCGACGACGCATCACCTGCAGCCGCCCCCATTCGAGAATGGGCAGCAGCCCACGACCCTGATGACGACGCCGAGGTGATATGCACCGAGCCCGAGCAACCGGTCAGCCCGCGTGGCCTCAGGCAGGCCGACGGGGCTTCGCTCAGGAACATGCTCCCATCAGTCCGACCACCACTCAACCCCAGCGCCATATCGATATCGATGGACTCGGAGTTGCAACGCGATCGTGAGAGACGTCAACCGATCCATGCCGATGACGACGGCTACCTAGCACAGGACTCTGCCCAGCATCTGCTCTCCATCGACAGGACGGATCTGATCCGTCGGGTACCAACTGGCATCGAGCCTCCCCGTTCGAACGACAGGTGGCCCGTAGTAGGGGGCCTTGCCGCCGGTGGTAAGAGGACCCCCACCATCGACCCCCGCCCATTTTCCCTCCTTCCGACCGGTGCAGATGTCAGTGATTCGAGGCATGGTCATTCGACGGGAGCAGAGCAGGACGTCCCAGTCTGGTCGCCGAGCAGGCTGCATTACTGGCTCAAGTGTCCTAGAATGGGTTGGTTGTCGAACGGACTCAGGGCAGAGCAGGACGAACTGCAGCCAGAGGATCTGGATCCACGTACCCACGGGGAGTTGCTTCACAACGTCCATCATGACCTGATCTGTCAGACCCTAGGTTTCGAAATAGGCACCGAGAGATCACTCGGAGAAGGCAGCTCAGTGAGTAGCGTCGCTCTATCCGGCATGAGCGAGAACGAGATAATGCGAACGGCTCTGGAGTCCTTGGACAGCAGAGCCCCTTGGCTAGACAGGACCGATGCGGTCTCGACCCACAGATTGATGGTTCTGACCGGTATGAATAGAGAGGAGTGGAACCAGTGGCTGGCCAATCCTGGCCCCGTGCCACCATTGGGCCGAGTAGGGACCATAGTCAGGGCCGAATCAGCAGTTCGTCATGCCGCACCGGTATGCCTTGAATGGAGCATGACCGACTTCGATGAGGCCGGCGTCGAGATCTCAATACCAACAGATATCGCTGGAGGCGAGGAGCTCTCACCGATTCGGGTTCGGGGCTTCATCGATCGAGTCGACATCCTGCCGATAGATGAGACCAGTCAAGAGTGGCTAGACTCCGATGGGGACGAGAGCATCGCCCCACTCAGGGTCCACGGCTCGGGATGGAGGCCGCGTCGCCTAGTGGCGATAAGGGATCTCAAGACCTCTGAGAGCAAGGCTGCGAAGATACGACATTTCGACGGACTGCTCGATGAACTCCAACTGGCACTGTACGCGAGGGCATGGGAGATTGCCCATCCCGGAGACCTAGTGGTCGCTGCTGGCATCTCCCTGTTCAGCCACTACACTGAGCACATGCTGGAGATGTCTACGCAGTACTCGACCTCGCACGAGAATCTTCAGATCGGAACTCGCACGGACATCACCACATCCCTGCACAGGTTCCCCGACGAGGCACCTTCTTCCCACAGCGACCACTTCCGGGCATGGCTCACACAGCGTCTAGCAGTGGCGCTGCGCGTCGCAGCTGGAGCCGCTGCTGGCAGGGTTCACCCGACTCCGTCATCCAGGGTGTGCGGTTACTGTCCGGTGAGGAATGTTTGCGAAGTCAGGATGGAGGCTGGTTTCTGATGCGTCTGAATACCGCCCAACGTCTCGCACTCAATCTGGATGCACACATCGTCATCGACGCCGGCGCGGGTACCGGCAAGACTAGCACGATTATCGATCGTGTCATCGAGCATTACCTTACCGAGGACCAGAGAGCTACTCGCCTGCTCCCCAAGCCGGAGCGACCATCCAAACTGCAAGGAGGCATGATATCCGCCCCAGCGGCAGAACGCATAGACCTCAGGCAGTGGGGCGGACTGCTTCCGGGTGAAGTGGTGCTGCTGACTTTCACCAACCGCGCCGCTGACGAGATGCGGGACCGACTGTGTCGAAGCATCGCCCGACTGCAGCCCGGTCCCACAGGAGATGATGGGACTCGGCGCAGCGACCCTAGAATCAGACACAAGGGATTCAGCGAACAGCTCCTGACCCTGCTTGAGGATGCGCCGATAGGAACCATCGACGCTTTCCTCAACCAACTAGTCTCGCCGTACCGTGGCATCCTCGGAGACGCCCTGAGCCGGGACAATATCTCGGACACCGGCAGGATATTGCTGGTGGAGTCCGCCCTGAATATCCTCTGGAGGTTGCCCAGCTCGATCTCCCACATCGGCGAGGCGGTCGATGCGGGTATCCCGGCCGAGATTGCCCCAGATGTGCTAGCAGCCAGAGACAGGATTGCACGACACTACTCGGGGCGGCACTCTGCATCTAGGGTGCTGCGCAGCCTAGTGGGAAGATCCGTGTTCATCGAGGAGGCAACTCGCAGGATGATGGATGGTGACAGCATCACCGCCGAGTTGCTGCACCAGCAGATTATGGCAACGGTAGATACCGCCGAGGTCGCTGAACACACGGCCGAGATCCATTCGATTGTACAGCGCTTCTGCGAGTTGGTAAGGGAGAATTCAGCGACCATGGCTCTATCCGGCTGGCCAGCCGATTCTAGGATGGCCTGTTTGGATGCCCTTAGCAGCGAGGGGCCGCCTGAAGACGCATGGGGGCAGTTGACGTGGCTGAGCCACATCCTAGTCTGCACCCTCAATTCATCAGCCCTGATGAAGAGCAGTCTGGCTTTCTTTCCCCACGCTCACCTTCCTTCCGATTCATGGGAGGCTGGAATAGAGAAGTACTCGAAGATACCAGACGCGGGCACTAAGGCACGCGTCAAGGCCGAGATTACTGGCATAGCAACCGACCTCAGATCCGCTTGGTCCTCCGACAGCGGCAGACTGATGCTGCACTTCACGCGGGTCGCTCTGCTGCTCAGCGACACGACTCCCCCCTCCTCGCCCGCCGATTGGACCCCTCCCCTCTCTCCGCTCCCGGTTCCTCTGCCTGAGCGACTCGATACCCCCGCTTCCAGTCACCACTTCACCCTCGATGCCGAGGTGCGTAATCTGCAGGACCTGTATCTCGCTCACCGAGGCTTCCAAGGCATCATACAGAAGCTCAAGGAGCGTGATGAGGTCCATGACTTCGACGATATTCAGAGACTAGCGGGCGACCTTCTTCTGGCTAACTGCCCCTCCACCTGCAGATCGTTCTATCCCTCGTTGATGCAGGATGCACTCGACTCTATGACGGACAACCCATGGCGCGACGACCACATCAATTCGGCGTTTGCAGTCCTCGAGTGGCTGGAGGCCGACCCCAGCAGAGCCGGGGAGGCAGCTTCGAGTCTCAGCGCCATTCGTACCGACCTCGAGAGCAGGCTGGATCTGCTGAGGACAATCAGGAGACGCTATCGGGCCTTCATCATCGACGAGGCCCAGGACAACTCACCGCTGCAGTGGAGACTACTCTCGAGGTTGTGGGGAGAGAGGCGCGTGGACGAGGGTGAGCCGAGCGCCCCTGACACCCCTTGGCAGCCAACGGTCTGCTACGTGGGAGACGTCAAGCAGAGCATCTATGCATTCAGGCAGGCAGAGGTCACCGGCTTCCTCGAGTTCGCGAGGCAGCTGATGATGGTGAACGACCACGAACTGGCCAGCATCGACGAACTGACTCGCAAGCCAGCGCTCAGGAGCGAAGCCCGGAGCCGAGACCCGAGGAACGCACACACCCTGACCATCGCAACGGCCACCGAGCACATGGAGCAGGGAGGGAGGGACCTTGTTTCTTGGATTCCCTTCGATGCGACCGATCGCGATCTACCCGTACCAAGCGGGACCGAGGTCGAGAATCGCAGGAGGGGGCTAATCGCCTTGCAGGTGAACTATCGCACAAGTGGGGGCCTTCTTAGAGCGATGAACGAGTGGTGGGAGGACGTATTCTCGGTCAGGCACCGACTCTTTCCCAACGGCGACTTCTATGCAACTCCCCAGATGCTGTTCGCATGCCCCGACAAGCGCAACTCCCCCGGAGCCATCGAGTGGATATGCCCGTTGAGCACCGGGGGAGAATTCAATCCTCCCACCGATTTGACCACGCACTTGGACCCGTTCGGTGCGGGCAAACCCAATTCTCTCGAGCGCCAGGCCCTGCTGATAGCCCGACGCGTTGGCAGCCTAATCGATGGCTCTCCGGTCAGAGTCAGATCAGCAGACGGCGAGTGGCGCCAAATGGACGCCGAAGACCCCGTTGCGCCCAATGAAATAATGATACTGCTCCCCACTAGGCCGAATATCAGGGACACCGTCATCAGGCATCTCCACGATAATGGAATCCCGGCTCAGGCCGACCGGGCGGGAGGGTTACTGGGCCGGCCGGCCGCACACGCCATCGAGGGGCTGCTGCAGTTCGTTGCGAGACCCAGGTCGCGTCATCACGCTTCTTGGGTAGCCCGCTCTGTCCTGATTGGCATGGACGACGCCCAGTTGCAGGATTACATCGGAGGCTCACGGCGAGGAGAAGACCTCCTGTCCCGATTGGTAGGACACTGCTCGAGCGAGCGCCAGCGGGCTCTTGTCGAGAGGTGGAGTCACCTGTCTCGGGCGGGCCGCCTAATCGACCTGTTGGACGAGACCATAGACGGGTCTGACTTACTCACTGCCTACCCCGATCCCGTATCGCGTCAGGACGTTGAGCAGATTGCCGATGTCATCAGGACGCTGGCCGCTGAGGTTGGAGGCGACGCGATGGTACTAGCGGACAGGATTCGCGACCTCAGGGAGCGCAGTTCCGATGCCCTCGAGGCCATCACCGTCCCACCAGGAGATGCAGTCAGGGTGATGACGATACACAGTGCTAAGGGACTAGAGGCCAAGGTGGTGGTACTGGCCGACGTCTTCTCCAACAGGCAGACCAACATGAGGAACGAGGACCTCAGCCGCCTTATAGTGAGCCCCGAGCTCTTCGCTGGAAATCCCAAGCCGTGGTCCAGCGACTCCTCACCGCACTCCGCGATGTGGTCTCACGTCCGGGTGCTACACCAAACCCGCAAGGATGCTGAGGCTCGTAGGCTGCTGTACGTGGGAGCCACTCGCGCAGAAGAGAGACTGATCGTAGTCGGCTCGAACAGAGGGACGGAGTGGGCCGAGGGAGAAGGTCTGCGAATGCCTTGGGCCTATGACAAGAAGACTCCCCAACTGGGCCAGATGTGGATCGAATCGCTGCGACAAGGCTCGGCGAGGAGGGCTGAGACCGCATCGCCGTGGCTGGACGAGGACGACGATGAGAGTGCCCCGGCCATCAGAACCAGGGGCCATCGAACCTTCGACCCCGCCAGAATGTCCTCAAACGCCTTTCTTGGCGGCGACGCCACTCTCCCGGGCATGCTGGTGCTCCATCACCCAGACTGCTTCGGGGATGCTGACGAATCTCCCGTGCCGACTCCGTTGCAGCGCATCGAGAGACTGGATGACGCCACCCGCTACACGACCGTGGCCGAGGACCCTCCTGAACCTCGGCAGGACTCGGCCACCAGAATCAGAATCTCTCCGAGCAGGCTCCCAGTGTTCCAAGAGTGCCAACGCCGACAGTGGTTTGAGACCAGAGGCGGACTGAGCCCGGAGCCGATAGCCCACGGCGGGCAAGCACATTCCACAAAGGGGATGCCAGACAACGTGGACCCTGCGACTCTCGGCACTGTCTTCCACAGGATTCTGGAGATAGGAATCGGCAACCCCGGTCTCGACGGCGAGCCGGCGAGCTCACCTCTTCCAGCATCGTGGACAGAACACAGGGAGGACCACCTGTCAGATTCCGAGACTCATTCCACGGTGTTCACAGAGCTCCTTTCGCCCGACGCCGACCTCGACCGAACCCGCCTTCTGGTTGAGGGCATGGCAGAGCGCATCGGCTCTGGCCCTCTAGGCAGGATGGTGGAGCGCCAGCCGGTGAACGGCCACAGGCTCGAGGGACTCAGAACAGAGATGCCGTTCCACATCGCCCTAGATGTTGAGACCACAGGCTCGGTCAGGCAGCGTTGGAGTCCCGAAGGCCCCGAGTCTCTAGCGAGCATGGATCGAGCCATAATCGAGATGAGCGGGATCATCGACCTTGTTCTATGCACAGCAACCTCCAACGGCGAATCTACCATCCGTGCAGTTGACCTGAAGACCGAGGACGCTGGAATGATCGATCATGGCTCATCCGAGGGATTCCTCAAGGCCCTCGACTCGGAGGACATCGGGCCCGCTTGCGAAGCCGAGTTCGAGATACTGAGCAAGCACCGCATGCAACTGGCCCTGTACTACAGAGCGTTGCAGAGCATGGAGGCTGCGAGAGAGGCGGCCGATCTGAGCCACAGGACCGTGCTGCCGCCTGCCATACTGGTCGGAGTAACTGGCAGGATGGTCGAGTACCCCAGAGAGATGCTAGACCGAGCATCACAGGAGTTGGAAGGGCTGCTCGTCAGGACCGCTGGCATGGCTCTGGCCTCTGAGGCTCCGCTGTCAGATTTTGACAGACTCCCCTCGGAGGCCGCTCACATCTGCGAGACCTGCCCTTTCCATCGTGGCGCACTGCCCATATGCGGTCCTTCGGAGTGGTGAATGCTCAGCGAAGACTCCATGTGCTGAGGACCTCACACAAGTCCATGGAACTAGACCTCGATGCTCTCGCCCAGCGCAGTGACGAGTTGTGGGAGGAATCAATACTCCCCAGTCTGTCCGATTTCATCGAAATTAAGGCCCTCTCTCCGCTCTTCGAACCAAATTGGGAAGCTCTTGGAGAGTTGGACGCTACTATAGATTTGTTTTGTGACTGGCTCGATAATCAGCCCATATCGGGGATGAGTTACGAAACCCACCGAATAGAGGACAAATCACCCGTTCTTCTGGTTACAATCGAAGGCACGGGCCCGGGAGAAGCCATCTTCTACTCCCATCTCGACAAGCAACCCTCCAAACCCGATCTCTGGTCCGAAGGACTCCATCCGCTGAAGGCTGTGCGCAGGGACCCTTGGCTATTCGGCAGGGGATCAATAGATGACGGGTACGGAGGTTACCTCTGCGTGACCTCTATCCGCTTGCTTCAGGAGGCAGGAATCCCTCACCCGCGCTGCGTCTTCCTCATCGAGACTTGCGAGGAATCGGGCTCCTTCGACCTACCGCCGTATCTAGATGCCCTCTCCGAGCAATTAGGCGACCCGAACATAATCGTGGTCTTGGACAGCGGAGGCCCTGACTATGAGCACATCTGGATGACAGAGGCCCTCAGGGGCTTGGTCTCTGGCACGCTATCGGTCCGTGTTTCGAACGAGGGAATTCACTCCGGCACCTCAGGCGGCTCGATCCCCTCCTCCTTCAGGATTCAGAGGATGCTTCTCGACAGAGTCGAGGACTCCACTACGGGCGAGGTACTGATTCCAGAGATGCATGCCGAGATCGGCTCCGATATTCGTGATAAGGCGGAGGCATTGGCCGAGGTCGTTGGGGACAGCGTGTGGAACCAACTTCCCACTGTGGATACCCTAGTCCGAGTGGCGGACTCGACAGAGGACATGATTATCGCGATGAATTGGCAGCCCACTCTATCGATAATCGGTGCCGACGGCATGCCCCCAGTCCAGGTTGCTGGCAACGTCTTGCGCACCAATACTGACCTGAAACTCAGTTTCCGAATCCCCCCAGGCGTCGACTCCGAATCTGTGTTGGCCACGGCCAAGGAGATTCTCGAGGCGAATCCCCCCTACGGTGCGGAGATCTCCTTCACCTCGGACTCCTGTGCAGATGGCTTCCATGCCCCCCCTCTGGAGGGAAAGGTCAACAAAGCCATTCACGAAGCCTCAATGCAGCTTACTGGTTTGCCACCCCTAGTCTCTTGGACCGGTGGCACGATTCCGTTCATGGCAATGATGCAGGGCAAGTATCCGGATGCCAACTTCCTGTGTACGGGCGCTTCCGGACCGGGTAACAATGCCCACGGCCCTGACGAGAAGATGCATATCCCCTCGTCGAAGAGGCTTACTGCGGTCCTCTCTGCTACTATTGCAGCGGTTTCCGAAGACTCCGGATAACTGGTTTGCATCTGTTTATATTGCCGCCGGGGTTATATCGGGGGCACTTGTGGATGATGAGAGATGATGGGCGAAGGAGATCAACCAAACGCCTCGCCGGAAGACCACATCCGTCAGTTGGAAGAGCAGGCCAAGAAGGACGAGGAAGCCCTCCAGAAGTTGCTACAGGCCTACAAGGGCGCCGAGACGGACCTTGAGGCGATGAAAAATGAGATCGCGGCCCGTGAGGAAGAAATAGTCGAGATGATGACCACCAAGGCTGGACTCGACACCCTGCTTGGCAACTTACGCACAGAGAAGGACGAGATGGAAGTCAAATTGGCCAAAGCTGATGCGAAGATGCCCTATCTCGAGAATAAGTTGCAGAAGACCGAAGAGATGCTGCGTGTCGAGGAGGCCCGGACTGGGCGAATCATGGACGTGGCGGAGGAGATACACGAAGAGAGGGAGGCCGCGGTGGCCGAGTTGGCCGCTCGCGACGACTGGTACGTCCAGCACATGCAGGTTTTCGAGGATCTCAACAAGGCCATTCATACCAGGTATGACATGATTGACCGTGCGGTAGCAGCCGCCAAGGAGTTGGCAGCCCAGACCGATACCTTCCGAGAGATGAGGGAATCGGTCATCGAGGCAATCAAGGACAAGGAAGAAGAAAAGGCCGACGAGGAAGAAGCCGCCGAAGAGGAAGGCTGACCCACCCTAAGATGACCACTCATCACAAGACGTGCCCTGCTTCCAAATCAGCCTGTCTAGCTACTTCGACTCCTTCTTCGAGGTCAACGAGAAAGAATAGTGACCATCCCAACAGGATGACTACGACGACGCTTACGATAGCCATCCTGCTTCCCATGGTCGCTGCGAATATCGCGTAGACTATCGGTCCGAAGACCGCCGCAGCCTTGCCGATGAAGCCAAAGAAACCGAAGAATTCGGTGGTTCTAGAGGCGGGGATTAGCATGGTGAACATGCTCCTAGCCTGAGCTCCCGCAGTGCCCATGACAATCCCGACCATCATTCCAAGCAGAATCCACTGTAGGCTGACCCCGAAGTCGAGGGGCTGCCAGACGTTGTCTCTGAGGAGGTTCGGCCACCAGTCGACCAAACCACCCTCGATAATGGTCGGGTGTTCCTGACCGACGGAACTAATGCCATCCAAATCCCCTCCTTCGAAGGAGAAAGAGAACCTGTGATCAGTCATTCCAATCATAGCCTCTGATAGAGAGGTCGCCTCTTCGATGGGGATGGACTGCTTGACTACGTCATCTTCGCTCCAACGTCCTCCCTCGGAAAACGAGTTGAACATGTAGGCGAAGAAGGCGTCTCTGAAACCCTCGTCACCCTCGCCAGACTTACTTATCCACCCCTTGACTCCCTTGTCATACAGGGTCGTGAGTTCGTATTCCCCGATCTCTTCGTCGTAGTCGTACTGGAAGTCGTAGCGTTCGTGATCGTCAGCCAGTTCGAGGGGTGCGAAGCCGACCGCCAGCAAGGCGACAACCGAATAGACGCCAAGGGCCCATCCAAGCACCCTCTTGGTGCCATACCGATCCGCCAGCTTGCCACCAAACACGGTCATTGGAATGGCAGTGATCTCAACAGTGAGCAGCAGTACGAAATTCATGGCCGGGTTGAGCCTGAGCACCGAGTCGCCGAAGGCCGTGGCCATGCTGTTGATGGTGTTGATCCCGTCGTAGAATAGGAGGTACGAGGCCAAGAAAATGGCCAAGACCTTGAACTTCCTGACCTCACCGAAGGTCTTCCTGACCTCCCTGATTCCATCCGCAGCGGCTTCGCTCATCGAATGGTATTGTGTGGGTTTGGGAATCTGCGGCTCGGGAGTATTTCGGAACAGCGGCAATCCGAATCCTAGCCACCACAAGGCGCTCGTGACGAAAACGAAGGTCAGGATCCATGGGCTCCACCTAGTGGTCATCCCGAAGAAGCCGGTCTCGCCGACTATTAGGTGGACGACCATAATCAACGACCCTCCTGCATATCCGTAGGCGAACCCCCAGCTCGAGACGTGATCCATAACCCTGCGATCAGCTAGGTAGGGCATGAAAGCGTAGTAGATCACATTACCACCGGCGAAGCCAATGTTCCCAATCACTAGGCAGACAGCTAGGAACTTGTAACTCGAATCACCCTCTATGTGGGGGGCAACACCCATCAGAGCGGTGAAAGCAACCCCGACTAACGTGTAAATCCAGAGAATCTTCTTCTTAATCGGCATCCGGTCGGCTATGGCTCCTAGAAACGGGCTGATGATGGCGACGAAGATGCTCGAGGACGCTAGAATAACGGCATAGAAAGTGTCCCCGGTGATTTTTACGCTCCCGTATTCCGCACCACCTCCGGTGGCTAGCTCGAACATGTTTGATAACAGCGCGGGAACGACTACGGTGATGACCGTCAGCGCGAATGCCTGATTCGCCCAATCATACCAATACCAACTGTTCAGCGCTTTCTTCGATTCAGGATCCATCTCGTCGACGATCTTCCTGACCAGTTGGTAGTGCTCCAAATCAGATTCTCTTTCAGTGGGCACAGTCAGAACGGATGCGATATGATGCTTTAGTGTCGTCGACGATACCTAGTGTTGAAGAGGCGAGAAGCCCCCTCGGCAGGATGAAGTGCGAAACCAGAAAGGCGGTAGCATGGTTAGTGCCAAGGGTATTCTCGGGGGCGACTCAAAGCCAACCAAGATCCATCACCTGATCAAGGCCCTCGAGAATACCCCCGAATCGAAATCCTATCGTGAATCTTGGGATGCAAGCAAGCCAGTTTCTGTTTTCAAGACTCCAGAGACGCTTCCCGATGGAACCCCCTGCACCGCTGTGACTGTGATTCTCAGAACCAAGGGATGTGCTTGGTGGTGGAAGTCCGGATGCACATTCTGTGGATATTTCAACGACGTTCGCGATGACATCACTTCCGATGACATGTATTCGCAATGGGAGGAAGCCAAGCGTAGAACCAATGACTTCGAAGGTTGTGAGATGGCCAAGGTATACACCTCTGGGACTTTTTTCGAGGATCGCGAGAATCCCCCCGAGTGGCAGGAGACCGTGCTACGTGAAACGTTCGAGAGGGAACTGCATCTGGTTATCGAAGCACAGGCTCAGATGTGCACTCCTGAGAAGCTAGCCTGGGTTGCCAAGCACCATCCCGGATGCACGGTCGCCATCGGGTTGGAGGCATATGACGACAGGGTTCTGAGGTTCCACGTCAACAAGGGCTTCTCGACCAAGCAGTGGCACAAAGCCGTCGACATACTCAGGGACAACGGCCTCAGAGTCAAGACCTATCTACTGTTCAAACCCCCATTCATGTCTGAGGCTGACGCCCTCAATCACACGACATCGTGGCTGCGTCAGGTGGCTCACCACTCTGATGAAGTATCCGTCAATCCGATGAATATCCAGAGGAAGACGCTGGTGGACCGACTGTACAGGAATCGCGAGTATCGCCCACCTTGGCTTTGGTCCCTGATAGAGATGATTCAGGGGTCACATGAGGATATTTCTCAGCTTGAATGCAGACTCATCGTCCACCCAACCGCAGGTGGAAAGGTCCGTGGAGCCCACAACTGCAAGATCTGCGACGGAGAAGCCGTCGCTGCTATCGAACGCTACTCGGTCTCCGGGGATATCGGGGAATTCACAAATCTCGACTGCTCATGCAAGGCGGTTTGGAGGGCTGAATTGGACAATGATTCAAGTCTGCCAACGCCATTGGGCAGTGGCACATTCAGGAGAGGCAACCCAATCGATTTGGCACGTGCTCCTTAAGCCACTGCGAAACCACCTTCCGCCCAATGCTTAAGGGCGAATCTTCGGTGGTCGGAGCGAACAACGTGACGAAGTTTGGGGTGCTAGTGTGAGCAACGACGACGCAGGAAATATTGGAGAGTTCCTGCAGGGCGAGCATGAGCCCCCATCATCATGGCTCTTCCTTGTCCTCGGATTCGTCACGACTCTGATTTTCCTAGTCTTGTTCAGCATCCTCTATCCCGGCAGTGACCTTCCCGTAATATCATCGATGCTACCTGTTTTCAAGGGGGTTTTCGACTCGGGGATTTGGTTCTTCATCTTCGGTGTGATGATAGGAGTTTTCGCAATCCTCGGAACCATGCTGACCGAGGCTACCAGTGAGTGAGGTGACGTCATGGACCTGATTACAACGATGCTCATCTACTGGGCTGTGATTATCGCGGTTTATGTGATGCTAAACCGCGGAATCTGGATTTTCACCGATGTCAGCAAGAGCATGAGCTTATTCATGCTTGAGAAAGCTCTGGGCCCGGCAATTGATTTCGCTGAGGGCAGACCGGGTTCAGGCGCCAGAGCATGGATCATGCAAGGGATGTTCTGGCTCATCCTCGCGTCGGCCTTCACCTTCTGCGGCCTCTGGCTCGATCACGATCCAACGGCCCTTCACAGCCTAGGGTCATGGGGTTACTCGCCCTCCTCGGAAACCCTCCTCCTAGCTGGCAACCTCGTCGCCCTCTTCGGAGCCGTTGGGATGATAATAATCGGTGCCGGATTGCACATCGTCCCTTCACTGGGAGAAACTCAACTCGCTAGCGAACGCAACGCTGCTCTGATGTCCTTGGTATGGACAGCCTCGGTCCTGATAATTGCAATCGGAGCTCACGAGCCGGTGCTCCTCGGTCTGAAGGTGCTCTTTTGGGGCACCGCCGTCCAGACCCTAGCCCTTGTCGGCGTGATTGTCAATCAACTCCTCACAGCGGCCTCTCGCACCAAGAGGATGGCATTCCCGGCGTGGCTCATTATCATCGGCCTGCTCTCAGACCCAATCTCCACTGTAATTGTCTTCCTGACTGGTGGACTGGAAACGGGCTTGGGACAATGGTTGCTCGTAAGGCTGATCTCTGGAGGCTTCTTCTTCCTGCAAGTTGCTGGTGTCAGCCTATACGCCGCCTCCCAAGGCACTGGTAATCCGCTTTGGTCTAGGTCTCTGGCAGCTGTCACGCTGCTAGGAGCCTTGCTGACTCTGAATCCATTGGGGCAAACCACCGGAACGCTCGCTGCCGATTTGCTCGGCTTTGAGGTCGCCTCATTTGAGCCGAGCAGCAAGGACGTCATCGCGGGCTCATTCCTCATGGCCCTCGCCTCGATTCCCATTATCGCCCTATCCTCTAACATCCTAGTCACAATGAGGGGGGATGATACATTCATGGAGAACCCCGATTCACCAGGAATGCCTGAAGTTAATCTGGGCGCCCTTATGCTCATCCCACTCGGAATCGGTGCTCTCTTCCTTCAGACCGACGCTCTGACTAGTGGCAACGAACTGACTGGAATCTCATCCACACTCACCCTGCTAGTGGTGTGGCTGTTACTCGTCCCCCTCGCCCTTGGATCGGCCCTTTGCATCTTCCCCGCAGTGACGGGTCGGAACCTGATGTCCATCAACCGCTCTCGATGGGCTTTCTGGATGATGGCTGGAGGGGCATTTTCTGGTCTCATTATCACACTGATGGCTGACTTCTCGGACATGGCCCTCGCCGAGGCAGCGGTCGTTGACGAGAGCACGATTTCTAATGAGCTCAGAGCGATTGGTTCGGTGCTCTTTTACGGCACGGTAATCGGAGCTATCCTTCACTGTATGAATATGGTCAACGGCATCCTCAGGGGCTCCTTCGCGGATGCACAGGCAACCCCTTCGTCGAGCTCCATTGAACCGTCCTCTTACAATCTAACATCTGGAACGACTGTGAGGAAGATCCTAGCCAGTGGAGCCAACTTGGACACCGAAGTCGTCCCAATCTCCCAGACAGACGACCCTGGAAGTCCAACCGAACTGTAATGTGCGAACCACCTCCTCAATGGGGACCGCAGTCTGGACACTGGAGTGACGAGCATGCGAATCGGCCTCGTGGGTAAACCGAATGTTGGAAAGTCAACCGCCTTCTCGGCATTGACTGAGACCCCTGTCGAGATTGCGAACTACCCCTTCACCACCATCGACCCAAACGTAGGTGTGACATGGCTCCCGCTACAACTACCATGCGCTTGTGCTGAACTGCGCTCCCGCAGGGAGGCAAACGGTCGCTTGGAGCCCACTTCTTCGAACGATCCTAGAAAGGGTAGTATCTGCAATCCCAACTCCGGTTCATGCAATGGGCATCGTAGATTGGCACCAGTCACCCTCGTCGATGTAGCCGGCCTAGTTCCAGGTGCACACGAGGGCCGAGGAAGGGGCAACCAATTCCTATCGGATCTAGCTCGGTGTGACGCCCTCTTGCAGATCGTTGATGTCTCGGGTTCCACTGACATAGAGGGTAATCCGGTAGGCTCAGGCGGCAGTGACCCCATCGAGGAGCATCGCTTCCTGCTCGAGGAGTTGGATGCGTGGCTGCTGGGAATCATCCGTTCGGGCTGGGATCGTGCTTCTCGTCGGGCACAAGCGGAGGGCGAGCGCGCCATCAAAGATCACATCCTAGACCGCCTCACTGGCATTGGTGCAACCGAGGCACACGCTTCTGCAGGTACGAACGCAGTTCGTCGAAATCACCCAACCGCCGGCGACCCTCTCCAGTGGGACGATGAGGAACTCTCCTCCATGGCATCAGCAATACGCACTGCCATGTTCCCTATCTCGGTCGCCGCTAACAAAGCCGACAAATCCTCTGAGACCTCTTTTGTTGACCTGTCTTCTGTTGTAGAAGCCGGAGGAGGTCGCTTGGTACTTACCAGCGCAGAGGCCGAGCTAGCATTGCGAAGGGCCTCTTCCGCTGGACTTATCGAATACCAACCAGGGGACACGTCATTTGAGATAACTGAGAATGGCCAGGAGAATCTCTCCGAGGCCCAGCGGGGTGCTTTGTTGTCAATTGCCGATTCGATAGGCTCCTGGGGCGGGGGCGGTTTGGTCGGTCTGCTGCGAGAGGTCGTCTTTCACCAACTCTCACGAATTACAGCATATCCTGTTCAGGACGAGACGCATTGGGTGGATGGAGAGGGCAATTCACTGCCGGATGCAATACTTGTTCCTCGTGGAACCACCGCCAAGGGTTTGGCGTATTCTGTCCATTCTGACTTGGGAGATGGCTTCATTCGGGCAGTCGATGCACGCTCAGGGAGAGTCATCGGTGCAGATCACGAACTTTCTGATGGTGACGTAGTTAGCATCCAGGCTAAGACTTGAGCCGAGAACCCACTCATTACGAGGAAATGATGACGACTGTGAATGTCACAGCAGTCCACGTAACGTCGAATTCCTCGTCGGAGTCGATTATCTGTCCGACAATTGGGGCTGGGGGCGAACTGATGTCTGCGGTAATCGTAGCCGCCCAAGTGCCTCGCCCCAGACCACCATCGTTCCAGCGTTCTCTAATCTCATCCTCGTTCTCATTCTCCTCAGTGTAACCCTCACCGGAGTAGTTCTCTGTGAGATCCCATCTGATTGTGAACCCGCCGTCACCTCCAGAGCACTGTCCTTCCGCCGTTTGGTCCTCCAGCCCATCCAGGTCATTGAGATCGCTAGTTCCCTCGACACTATCGGTGAAACCAGGCCCTGGATCATCGTTGTCGAAGCAGGAGACTGCAAGCTCTACATATCCCACAAATACCTCCATCTCTGCCATTAGATCGAAAAATGTGTCATGGCTCTCTCCGTCGCCAAGCACCACCGACTCAGTCAACGAAATCTCACTTTCTTCAAAACTCACACTGAGCGTACCGACCAATCCGGACGATCCCCCACCAACTAAGTCTTCGTCAATTAAGGAGGGCATTGCGGCGAAATACACAGGGAATATGACCAGAAAGGCGACGGTGCCGGCGAGGGTCTTAATCTTCTGAGGGGTGTCGACTAAATCCTGAAAGTCCATGTCTGCGTCGAAGGTCGGTCACCCACTCCCCTATCAAATCCTCTCCTCGGAGGCATCCACACTCGTTATTACCGTGCTAATCTGAACTTTGCCAGTTTCTGATGTCAACTCCCTCATTGGAGAATAGCCTCCTAGAGCGGCGAAACTCTGGAAGGAGGTAACCGATTATGGAACGCTCCCAGAAACCCCACTTCCAAGGGCACCGAGGCAGTTGCGTCGACCACTCCCTGAGGAAGGAGACCCACTCTGGGCCATCGAACCATTCTGGAATATTGAAGGAAACGAAAGACAACCTGCCTGCAGAACCGGGCACGTAGCTCCAAGATCGCAACGATAGTCCCTCCGCATCACCCTCATCAATCACCAGACCCAATACCCTAGCGCGCTTGGCGAGTGGGACTATTATTGCCCATCTGTGGACCATCGTCGCCTCTTCGATCCGGTGCATTCTCCAGTTGCGAGACTCGCCGATGACTCGCATTGCGCGGATGGCGTCGGTGGGGGTGATGCTGACTGGAATCTCAAGCCGCCGCTCCATGTGCCTCGGGACGTCCTCTAGGCCCTCGCCCATAGCGGCTTCGCGTTAGTCGTTCAAATCGTTGCTTCAGCCGAACAGGGAGCCCAGACCTTCGAAGCCACCCGCTTCTTCCTCGGCTTCCTCAGCGGCCTCTTCCTGAGCGGGAGCGACCTCAGAGGTCGCTCCGCTGGAAGCCGCAGAGGGAGCAGCCGAGGCCACTGGGGCGGCGACCGCGGTCGCCATGGCCTCATCGATGTCGACGGAGCCCAGTGAGGCGACGAGAGCCTTTACCCTAGACCCGTCCGCCTCGACTCCAGCGGCTTTCAGCACTGAGCTGATCGCCTTGTCATCGATGCCCTTTCCTGCAGAATGCAACAACATTGCAGCATACACATATTCCATTTCTTTCACCTTTTTTTATCCGAAGAGGTCACCGAGTCCTTCGAACTCCGCACCCTCCTCTTCCTCCTCGGCAGGGGCCTCAGTGGCCTCTTCCGAGCTAGTTGCCTCGGAGGAGGCAACTTCAGCACTCTGGGACGCCGCTCCTAAAGCAGCGAGCAGCTCGTCATCGAGAGCTGAGGAATCTAATTGTCCCGCTAGGGACAGTGCACGCAAGCGTGCTTGTGTCAAGAGGAACGCGGATGTGGTGTCGTTGACTATGCTGGCCTCGACAGCGACTGCTATCGCATCGCTGGATGCCTTAGAAATCAGAGTTGGCGTCGTTGTGCTTGAGAACCACCGAATCTCGCATGCGAGGTTGAATGCTCCTGAAGTGGCATTGATAATGTCGCTTCGGAATCCATCCAGATCCAGGTCAAGGTCCGAAGCAACAAACATGAACCCGTTCTCGATGACGCCAGTGAGAATCATACCGATTTCTATTGGATTGATATCTAGCTTCGAGAGCATTATGCCAAGATCAGCTGAGATTTCCTCACCCTCCTTCACGACAGTGGTGGTCCTTTGGATTGCTACCTTTCCTTTCTCGATCTTCGCTGGGATTCCAACAGCGTTGAATTCACCAACAATGGGTCCGGGTCCGAATCCTGTGGGCCCCTGCTCAACGACGATGTCTACTGGAGCCCTATCTCCCTCCTTGGCAGCCCTCCCTTGTCGAGTCTTCTCGAGCTCACTGAAGATCTCGAAGGCATTCATCGCCTCACTATGCACAACGCATGGCTGATCGGCTCCTTCTAGCAGAGCCTCCAAATCATCTGTGGAGTGTCCAGCTTCCAACCATGCAATCCGCATGAGCGATTTCTTCGCCATTGTGATGCTCATTCGATCACGCAGTGTGTTGCGCATATCGATCATGTTACTTGCTGGAACCCCTGAAACATCGATTACTGCTATCGAGCCCTCTCTACCGAAGATCTCGGCTAATTCAGAGACGCGGCCTTTCTTCCAGCCAGCGACTTTGGGAATCAACCTATCACCTCCACCTTGACAGAGGGCCCCATCGAGGTCTTGACGTAGCAGGAGCGGATATTTCCCGCGCCACGCTCGAGCTTGCCAGTCACCCTCTCCCAGACAGCGACGGCGTTGGAAGTCAAATCGTCGATTCCCTGCTCCCTCGAGCCGACAGCGGTGTGGAAGGTCACCCGATCTCTGGATCTGACGATTGCTGTGTCCTTCAGGCCGGTCGCTATGTTTCCCGGTTCGAGAGTAGGAGGAACCGGTCGAGGCATCTTGCCCCGGGGGCCGAGCACGGCGCCTAGGTGTCGTCCAACCGTCCCCATGTGGGGAATCTCGGATAGGAAGAAGTCGTATTGCCCGGCCGTCTTTCTGGCCTTCTGGCGATTGCCGCCCAAGTCCTCGATGGTCGAGGGGTCGATTACGTCAATTCCGGCCGCCCTAGCCTTGGTGGCCATCTCGCCTCCTGCGAACATGGCAATCCGAATTGGCTTGCCCCTACCCGAAGGGAGCCTGATTTCCTCTTGGATTCTGTTGGTCGGAATCTTGAGATCGACGTCCCTTATGGTGAAGGCCATCTCCACGGACTCAACGAAGCCCCTCTCTGGGGCTCCATCAATGGCCTGTTGAATCGCTGATTGAATATTTCCCCTCATAATTACTCACCTCTGCGGTCCACGAGGTCACCCTCTCCCGCAATTCGTGAACTCTAACTGAAATGCTCGTTGAATTCCCCCTCGCTCATCGCATTGAGTGCAGCCTTGGGCTCCATGCCCTCAATTCGCACACGCATCGCCACGCAAGTCCCCATGATCTCGCGGCAGCGAGCGTACAGCGTCTTGCCTGTCAACCGGTCCTTTTGGGCCTCAGCAACGCTCTTGACCTGATCCATAGACAGGTTCTCCGTCGAGGCATCCCAAGAACCGTTGCACTTCTTCTGCCCCAGTGTCTGCAACACCTTGTGTGGGGTCTCGTTGCGTGCCGACATGACCTAGTCTCCCAATTGTGCGACCCGCCGACCTGCTCTCCCTATTTGACGATGATGCACCGCACCAAGGGGAGCAGTTCTGCACTCACTCGACGCGTTGGGTCACTCTGACTTGGTCAGCACGCACTGTCAGGGCGACCGGGACAGCCGCTTCGAAGAGCTCTACGGTAACCTCCTCTTTGGACTCAGTGACACGGATCACTCGAGCGGCTTGGCCTCGGAAGGCCCCACCGGAGATTTCGACGATGCAACCCTCCTCGATTCCCGAGGTGGCTGATTTGGGCTCCAAGTAGGGAAGGACGTCCTGCAGGGGGGACTCGCCATCGAGCACCTTGCTACAGTTCTTCAGTGGGGTCACGCCTACTCCGACCCTGCCAATCAACTTCTGGACGTGGTGTAAGGCAGCAGCCTCGATGAAGATGTATCCCTTCATGAAATGGGGGCTCAGCACGCCGAAGACTTTGTCTTGGATATCCTTGAGGGACCCGGTGCCGGAAAGTCTTGCTCTAATTTCGCCGGCCACGTTCTGCTCTTGCCCTATTGAGGTCTTGAGGATGTAGAGGTAGGAGGCTACATCACCGTACATGTCCCGGAGTTGGGGTGTCGCGTATTCCTTCTCTTTAATGGCACCCGGATCAACCCACTCGTGGTTCTTGTACAGGGTACCGGGCCTGATTTCAGATTCGCTGGTGATGAAGAGGACCGGGGTCACGTCGTTGAGGCGATTGCTGAACTCCAGTCCGCGTGCCATGCCTGAGCGGACGAACTCCAGGCTCTCGGCAGGGATTCCAGTACACTCGGTGATCCTAGCGACTATGGCGTCAGTATCGCTGGGGTCGCCAATTCCATAGATCCCGTCCCATGCGCCGGGGAAGTCCCCGACCTCGTCGGCTCTTTGCATGAGCAGCACATTCTCTGCACTTCGCAAATAGACAGTGAAAGCTTCGGACATACTGATACCTCACCCTGTGAGCCAACCAAAGAATGGAGGGAAGACGTTCACCATCAATGCGAGGATGACGAAACCGATTGCACCAAGCACGAACATCCCTATCCCGCAGACGATGATGGTCTGGCGGAACTCCTGTTTGGATGGCTTCTTCGCCATCTTGAGAATCCTTGCGTAGGAGCCGGTTTGGAGGCCCTTGACCCGAGCCTCAATCTCGTCCTGCCAAGACTGAGCCAGTTCCTCAACCGGACCGATGTTGGACCTCTCTACAGCCATTCCTACACCTTGGAGCATCACGGCGACCTACAGACCCCATTTAAGGACGACGGGGAAGACAGGTTTGACCCAGTATTCGGACATCCAAGTCCTAACTGATGAATTCGACGGTTCTACTGCGTAGACTCCTCATTTGGGTGTGCATGGAAGCCCCATGAATCTGCTCGCTCTTGACCCCTGTGAGCACCAGCAGGACCCTGATTTCGTTGCCCATTGAATTGTCTGTTGTGACACCCCAGATCATCCTCGCATAGGGATTGATGCTATCGCGGATGATTTTCGCGCACTGCTCGGCCTCCCCTAGAGTCAGTCCCGGGCCACCAACCACGTTTACCAAAGCTCCCCGCGCATCGGAGATGTCGATCTCGAGAAGTGGTGACTCGAGCGCCTCCATGGTCGCCTTCTCGGCACCCTCCTCGACAGTCGCCTCGCCGAGTCCAATCATCGCAACGCCTCCACCGTTCTCCATGACCGAGCGGAGGTCTTGGAAGTCGAGGTTCACCACGCCTTCTTTGGCAATCATCTCGGAAACGCCGGAGATGCTTCTCATCAGTAGTTCATCGGCCACCCTGAAGGCGGCGTCGAGGGGCAGGTCACGAACCCCCTCGACTTCCAGTAGCCTCTCGTTTGGCAGAACAATCACAGTATCGCAAACCTCTCTGAGGCGCTCTAGCCCCCATTCAGCATTCTGCCGGCGGACTGCTCCCTCCGAGAGGAAGGGGTAACTCACCACGGCGATCGTCAGTGCCTCTGAGGATTTTGCGAGCCTCGCGACGACGTGGGCACTCCCAGTGCCGGTGCCGCCGCCGAGGCCCGCGGTGATGAACGCGAGATCGCACTCATCCACTTCATTTTTCAACACACGCTCAGATTCGTAGGCTGCCTGCTCGCCCTTCTCCGGGTCGCCCCCCGCCCCCCTGCCACGGGCGGAGCGACCAATCAGGACCTTGTTCTCGACGCTGACCCTCAGAAGGTGCTGCGCGTCTGTGTTGACGGCCATCCCCTTGACATAATCACCATCGAACAAGCCCTCCTGTTCAAGTCGGGCAACTGTGTTGGATCCACACCCACCACAACCGAAGACGCGAATCTTCGGTTGCAACGATCTCAAGAGGCCCTCAAGATCCGGGTCATCATCGACTTCGGGGTTGGCCGGGGGATGGGCGTCATCCCCTTGAAGTTCGAGAACCCTTTCGATAAGATGCTTCACAGCGTCCAAGGCGCGTTGAATAGAGGATAACCGTTGCCCCCGGGAAGACACCAGCAAGCCGTGTTTTCGCGGAGGCTCAGACCAGCCATTCAATTAATTAGCCCATTGCGGGTTTTGATGAATCGAACAACGAATGTGTAGATGCCACCCCATGCGGAGATGGCCAATGCGAAGGTCATCCCATTGAGATAGCCGTTGCCCAGAAGCAGCCAGTGCGCTTGCTCGTGGACCTCGGAGATTTCGATGCCCGTGCTGCCAACCTGCGCTTGCCAGGCAGCGGCTAGCAGTCCGACCATCGTGAGGACCCCGCGATCGGTTCGAGAGAATCCACCGTAAATCCTGTCGAGTCCGACCGACTGGGCTTGTGTTCCCATGTAGGAACCGAAGAGGGTCAGAAGTCCTGCAAGTAAGCCGCTGCTGAATTCGTCAACGAAGGCCGCGTTCATCCCTAGGGCCACCAACAGCCCCACATCGACTACGCGGTCAATAGTGTGGTCGAGAAAGTCGCCGTACGACCCGTCGACACCCTGATGCCGTGCTAGGGCACCATCGAGTGCATCGAGGACACCAGCAACCATGCCCAGCACCACTCCACCAATGATGGCCATCGCACCCCTGCTGTCGAGTCCCGCGCCAGCAAGCAGATAGAAGGCAGCGAGGGCAAACCCCAGGCTGGCCCATGTCAGCACGTTGGGATCGAGGTCGCCCATACTGCGGACCAAGGGCCCACTCGCCTTGGTCCAACGCTCCCTCATCCTCTCCAGCACGCTATCCCTCCTGAACCGATACCCAGTCGATTATCGAGTCGTGGCCGGTCGTCTTGAAGCCATCTGCCATCCAATTACCCAAGTCTGCAACAATCTGCTCGGCGGAGTCGAGCGAGCAGTCGAACTCTACCCAGGGGACATCACCTCGAACTTCGTTCCATGCGCCTCCAAGCAGTTCCCATTCACAGTTTTTCGAGGTTTTCGCCTCTGAGTATCCCCTAACGCTCAATCGTTCTTCGAGCACTTTGGGAGAGCATCGCAGCACGATTACGGCATCGACAGGGAGGTGGTGTGAGAGATGACCTTCGATTACGGTAATCCCATCAGGTGGGGCACTCCATTCCCCCTCCAAGGATGCGGACAGAGCGTCAAGATCGACTGGTCGGGCACCATCCATGGGATCGACATTCCCAATGCAGCCGTGGCGTTCGGCCAACTGCTCGACTGATTCCAGTACCACTCCGGTGGCCGCGAGCAGTGCAGCCACGGTCGTCTTACCTGCCCCAGGGGTCCCGGTCAGAGCCAGTCTGCGCGCGCGCTCCACGAAGACCCCAGCCACCTCAGGATGTCATGAACGCTCCGCGAGGCAGGCGCAACATTGACCAAACCTCGGCTGCCGGGATGCAACAGGCAGGGCTATGGGCGAGGGGCAAATCACTTGGATGCGAGCCATCGATCCTAGGGAAAACAAGCTGAACCTGATGCTGCTCTCGGTTCCCATCACCCTCTACTTCGCCTACGTCTCCGATGACGAGACGATTGCCTTCTTCGCATCGATGGCTGCCATCATGCCGCTCGCCTTCCTGATGGGACGGGCGACCGAGGAGATTGCCCTTAGGACCTCTGAGGCAATCGGCGGCCTTCTCAACGCGACCTTCGGTAACGCTGCAGAACTCATCATCGCTTTATTTGCCATTATTACGGCCTTTCAGGCCGGTCCAGGCACTACGACCGAGTCGACCATGGTCCAAATCGTACAGGCGAGCCTCATTGGCAGCATCCTCGGCAACCTCCTGTTGGTTATGGGCCTGTCATTTGTCTGGGGGGGCATTCACCACAAGGAGCAGTCCTTCAGTGAGGCGCAGGTAAGTGCCAATGGATCGCTCCTGCTCCTAGCGGTAATCACACTGGTCGTTCCAACGGTCTTCCATGCAACCGTAGGAGGCGAGGAGGGTGCGACCGGCGTCGAGAGCCTCTCCCACGCTGCAGCAATAATCCTCCTCGCCATGTACGCCCTCTTCCTGCTTTTCCAACTCAAGACGCACGCTCACATGTTCGCTACCGACGGCTCCCATCATGAGGTTCCAGAGATGTCCATGCGGGACGCAGTTATACTGCTCGTTTTCGCCACCGTGCTCGTCTCTTGGATGGCAGAGATCCTCGTGCACTCTCTGGAGACCGCAGCCGAGGACGTCGACCTGCCACATCTATTCATCGGCATCATACTGCTACCGCTATTCGGCAACGCAGCAGAGCACTTCACCGCCGTCTCGGTGGCTGCCAAGGATAAGATGGACCTCTCGTTCGCAATCTCTGTCGGGTCGAGCACTCAGATAGCGGTCTTCGTCGCCCCCCTAATGGTCGTGCTCGCTTGGGCGATGGGGGTGCCGCTGACTTTCGAGTTCGGAATCCTGGAGACCGTCGCCACCTTCCTTGCAGTGTTAATCGTCAATGCTATCGCAGCCGACGGCAAGAGCAATTGGCTGGAGGGCGCTATGCTGCTCGGTGCCTATGCCGTTCTCGGTATCGCGTTCCTCTACCATCCATGATTCTCCTCCGCCCAATGAGGGGGCTAATCCTCGTTAGCTCGAACCCTAGGACTCGATCACCTTGAGCGCCTCGGTGACATGCCCCTTCATGTTCGTATGGCTCGAGTAGGTGCTCTGCACAATCCCATTCCCATCGATAACGAGGGTAGTTCTGGCTGGAATGAATCCAAGGCTCTTCCTCAGTCCCAGATCCTTGGCCAAGACCCCCCTGCGATCGCTCAACAGGTTGTACTGGAGGCCATGCTTGGCTCGGAAGGCCCGATGCGATGCGATGTTGTCCGTTGAGACCCCGTAGACGGTCACCCCAGCCCGCTCGAAGCGATCATGACTATCACGAAAGGCACACGACTCCACCGTGCATCCCGGAGAGTGGTCCTTTGGGTAGAAGAACATCACAGTCCATCCACCGAGGATCGAGCCCCTGTCTACTGTCCTTCCCTCATCGTCTTTCAGAGAGAATTCTGGAAAAGCAGTCCCGTCCAAGCGTGCGCTTGTGTCCTTCATCAGATTTCTCTCCAAATGCCCATCGAGTCCCTCAGAGCCGCCTCAATGTCCTCGTGCACAAATTGGTAATCCTCCCTCCGCAGTCTTTCTGGAAGGACCCGCTGGCTTTCGAGAGCGAGATTCCCCCCCATCTCCCCGAACACCAGTCTGATGGCCAAGCCCGGAGTTGGTGCTATGGTAGGGCGTCGTAGGATTCCCCCAAGAGTCTTGGCGAACTGCTTCTGGCGAACGGGGCTGGGAGCAGTGAGATTGTACGGCCCGCGCGACTCCTCGTTCATTATCAGGTGGTATATGGCGTAAATCTCGTCATCGAGGGAAATCCAGGGCATCCACTGTTTGCCACCACCGATTGCCCCCCCGATTCCGAGTTTGAACGGGAGCAGCATCTTCCCCAATGCTCCACCGGTTGGGGAGAGGACTATTCCCGAGCGCAGGTATACGGTCCTGACGCCGGACTTCTCGACGGCATCTGCAGCGCCCTCCCAATCAGCACAGACGTCCGGGAGAAAACCCTCGCCAGCCGTGCTTGCCTCAGTGAGCTCTTCGTCGGCGCGGTTTCCGTACCAGCCGACTGCGCTAGCGAGCACGAAGGCTTCAGGACCCCCGTCAAGCGATGCGACTGCATCAGCGAGCAAGGCGGTGCTGTCAACTCTGGAGTCTCGGATGATCTTCTTGCGCTTGGAAGACCAGCGCCTGTCACCTATGCCAGCCCCACCCAGATGGATGATTACATCGAAACCCTCGATCTGACTGGCATCCAACTCACCCCTATCGGGATTCCAGGGAATCTCTTTGGCACCGATTGTGACGGACCTTCGCACTAATCTCCAGACATCGTGGCCACCGGTGTCGAGAAAGGCGACAAGTTGCGTTCCGATCATTCCAGACGAACCTGCAACGAGTATCCTCTTGCGAGGCCTGTCGTAGTATTTCGCGTGCCGATCCATATCCCTCTGTAGGCGCAACTCCCGCGCTCTGAACATTCGCCTCAACCTCTTCCTGACCCATCTACCTGCGAACATGTGTCCAAGGGCCCCAAATGGAACTTGGTAGTGAACACGGTCGTCCACCACGCTCCCGCTCTCAGTGTCTAGGAAGACATGCTCGTGCCTCCATTTCCAGAACGGCCCCCTGACCATGATGTCCTCGAATTTGTGAGGCGGCTCATATGCGGTGAACTCGGCCTCCCAAGTCATCTTCAGCGGCCCCATGGGGATGCGAAATACGCTCTTTGAACCGACCTCTATGCTAAAGTCAGAGTATACTCCCTCCGCCACCTCCCAAGGAGGCATCAGCCTCAGGAAGGCTAAGTCGTTCTCATACCACGAGAAGGCAGACTCCTTGGGGTGGCCGAGTGCGGTCTTCCACTCTAACTCGTACATCTGGAACACCTGTAATTGGGATGTCCGGGGGCCAATTCTTCGGGTATAAGAGGTTTGATTTACCAAGTGGAGGCATATGCCGGTGTGCGAAGGGAGGGGGAGGATGGAAAGCAATGCACACTTACCGACCTTGAGAGAGGAAGCGATGACTGCGTTCTGAGATTCGCCGATGATACTGCGTTTCGGGTCAGTTATCTCGTAATTCGCTCCCACTGCAAATGCGCCAACTGCAAACCCCGTCAGGAGAACGAGCAACGTCGCTTGGAGTTCGAGCAGGAGATTGCTCGACTCCGAATAGAGAAGCCCAGAGTCCAACCAGTGGGACGCTACGGCATCCGGTTCGAGTGGCCAACGGGGTGCTCGAGCGGCATCCACTCATTCGAGCACCTGCGATTCCTGGCCGAGGAACTCGGTACCCCCATCTGAATCTGAAGGCTCCTTCCGAAGATGTCAAAGGCAGCACACCGGCCCCATGCTCATCGAAGCGGTGGGTACCCCCCGTTGCTACGGTGGTGTTGGAATGGCAGAAGACGAACCGAAGGCTGTCGAGCCCGAGCTCGACGAGGAGGACGAGTGGCAACTCTACGCTTCCGCCGGATATGCCTCGACAGGCTTCATCCTTGATGAGGGGGCGACGGCCGAGGACGAGAATTCCGATGAGCCATGGTTCGACGGTGATGACTTCGACTTCGGGGGAAACACGGTCAACTGGGACGCGCCACCATGCCCGGCTCCCCTGGGCATCGCCCATGTGATAAAGATTGGAATTTGTGATTACTGCCTGCATCGCATCGGAGGGCGCAGGAGCGAGGAGAGGGGGGCCGAGGCTGGCGCGGTACTCAGGCATGAGGCCTATGCGCGTGACGAAGAACTCCAATCCAAGACGACTCAAGACCTCTGCCCTCTTTGCGAGAACCTGTTCGAGGATATTGGCAACATAGTTGAACGAGTCTTCGACTCCCTGTCTGGAACGGATTTCTCGACCATACAGTTCGGCATCCACCTCCCCAAGGACCTCATTCAGGAGGAAGACAGAATTCGTAGCAGGTATGGGGCTCCCGCCTCTTATCCGCTGAAAAGCGCCCTCGTCGAGGCAATCCACCACCGAATCAGATCTTCCAATGAAGAAGTCGATTTCGTGAAGGAGAGACCTGACATCATGGTCCTTGTCGACGGGCTAACTCTCAGAGTGGATGTCGATGTCAGACCCATCTTCCTCTATGGGAGATACAGGAAACTAGTACGCGACCTACCGCAGACTCGTTGGCCGTGCAGAGCCTGCAGGGGACGAGCTGATGACTGCGAATCCTGTAATGGCACTGGACTGCAGTACCCTGACTCGGTCCAAGATCTAATCGGAGAGCCCATCAGGGAGGCTCTCGGAGCCGACGACACCTCATTCCATGGTATGGGTAGGGAGGACATCGACGTCAGGTGCTTGGGTTCTGGACGGCCATTCGTCCTTGAGGTCAAGAGACCATCCAAGCGTAACCATCCTTTGGATGACCTAATCTGCAGAGTCAACGAGAATGCCTCGGGCAGGGTCGAGATTGACAGTTTTTGTTGGTGCGACCGCTCTAAGATCCACGAGGTGAAGGGATCCAGGTCGGAGAAGACATACACAATTCGCTTCAGGGCAGACGATCTCGCTGACGAGGAGATGGTCACTAACGCTATCTCCAGCCTCTCCGGTGTCGTAATCGATCAAGAGACCCCGAAGCGCGTCTCCCACAGGAGAGCAGCCAAGACCCGGAAACGAAAAGTGGTCTCAGTTGACAGCATTCTGATAGAGGGCAATGAGGCCCAGTTTTCCCTTCGCTGCGAGGCTGGTACATACATCAAGGAACTCGTGCACTCGGACGAGGGGCGCACGAAACCATCCGTGCAAAGCGCGATTGATCGAGAGTGCGAGGTCCTTTGGCTTGACGTCGAGGAGATACACGCTGACTGAGGGCCACCTAGGCATCCGAGTCCTTAAGAACGCCCTATAGGTCGCCCGATTTCGCTAGGATAGGGATGGTGGTATATTGGTCACACGAACTCAAGGTTCACGTCGAGGAACTCGCAGCATTCTGCGGAAGGACAAGAGAAATCGCAGGAGGCTCTTCATTAGTCGAGTCATGCATGCTTACGAGGATGGCGACAGGGTCGCAATCGTGCTTGATGGCGCCCAGCAGAAGGGTATGCCACATCGACGCTTTCAGGGTCGGACCGGAATCATCACAGGAACTCAGGGCAGGGCTTATGTCGTCAGGGTCTCGGACGGCAACATGGAGAAAACCGTCATTGCCAGGCCAGAGCATTTGAAACCAATCGAATAGGTGGGGAACCATGACAGACAAGGAATTCGTCGACTATGCAACCGTCCGAGACCTGCTGATTGATGCAAGGGTACGCAGGGAGGAAATTTCCTATGAGCAGACCATGGCGCTTCAGCACGCAGAGTGGAAGGCCAGTGCGGGAGGCCATCCAACCGGGGATCTCAAGACCGACCCCGAGGTCTTCAACAACCTCATCGGGGCACTGATGGAGAACGAGAAGCTTAACCAACATCCCGATATATGCTCAAAAATCGCAGAGCTCTCACCTCTTTCCGTGGCCGATATGAGGGTTATCATCGCCAGCAAGAGGGTAGCAATGGACACCACTGAGATTGAGGAAATAATCACGATCATTCGTCAGAATGTCCTATGATGCCGTTTTTTCTTAGCAAATTTCCTGATAACTCACTTCATGAGGGAGAACCTTTCTGGAGGGCTCGAGAATCATGCAGCCGGCCGATGGACATGAGTCGGAGGGGGAGCCGAAGGGCATTTTTGACGATGAGACGTATGTCCGTATTCTAGGAATTCAGGAGAGGAGGCCCATTGGCCACGAGATTCAATGCATCAGCGAACCTTCGCTACATATCGTTAGAGCTAGGGTGAATGATGTAAACGGGATGGAGGTCGGGGGGACAGTCGCCCTCCCGTCGGACCAATTGGGCCCTCTCTCAGAGGTCCGCCTGAAGGATCTCAGCGGGTCTGCGCAGCAGGAGTTGGCCTCTGCGCTGATGGCGTCCATTAATGCCGACGCGGAGCGTCACTTGGGCTTCTACAACCGTGCCAACAGTCTATCACTGAAGTTCCACGCCTTCCAACTTCTCCCCGGAATAGGCAACTCGAAGGCCGTCCAGATGGTCCAAACCAGGGGCATTGCTGGTTGGAACTCATTCGAAGAGATTGACGAGTCATGCGGAATCGACTCCGTTAGATTGCTCGCCGAGAGATACGTCAAGGAGATGGAGGACGTTGCCCAGACCCCCCGCTTACTTGATTTGCTGGTTCGCTCAGAGCTGTGACATGCAGACATTGGATGACCTCGATACCCGCCTATTGGTGGATTTGCTTCGAGATAGATTTCATCCTAAGAAGTCACTCGGTCAGCATTTTCTCATCGATGATGATGCCATCGACCGAACCATCGAACTCGCAATGGAATCCGATTGCCGATTGAGCGAGAAATCCCATGTTCTTGAAATTGGACCGGGACCCGGATCGCTCACGCTAGCACTACTTAGGTCAGGTACCCGAATCACCGCCTTGGAAGTCGACCCGGAGTCCGTATCTCACCTACAACGGATTTTTGGCGGAACCGAATGTGAGATTGAAGTTCGCGAGGAGGACGCGGTTTCTGCCGCTTGGCCCACGGGAATCACACACGTAATCTCGAACCTTCCCTACCAGATATCCAGCCCTGTGCTGGAGCGAATCCGAGTACACCATTCCAAGGAACCCTTGGAACTGGTAATATTGCTTGTTCAGGATGAGTTCGCTGCTAGGATGGCAATGTCCTCAGCACCCTACGACATGGGACCTCTGGGTCTGAACCTATGGCTAGATTTTGAGGTCTCGTTGGACAGGAGGCTTGCTCCTAGTTCCTTCAGCCCCTCACCACGCGTCCACTCGAGACTCGTGACCCTTCTACCCGTATTCCGCCCAGAACTGGATGGAATTGACAGGGCATTGTTCAAAATTACAACCAAGCACTGTTTCACCAAACGCCGGAGGAAGCTCAGAACCCTGCTCTCAGAACCCCCTCGTAGACTTTCCCGTGCGAGGGGATGGCACAAAGAGCGCTGGGGTGCAGCCGTAGCGCAGATGCTAGAATCTGAGACTGAGGAGTTACCCGGTGATTGGCCAGATATGAGGCCTGAGGACTTGGAGGCTCCCGATTGGGTCATCCTAGTACGCCTCTTGTCGTCAATGTAGCCCATTATGTAGCGAATTGACAGCGACTTGATAGAGGGCCCCCTCTTCGGCAGGGCAAGGCCGGGGGCATGCGGGAGTCCCGGGTCCGTAGAAGGGATTGAATGGCAAAGAAGGACACCTATCTCGCCCTTCTGCGAAGGGGCATCGATGAGACGACTGCCCAAATTCTCTCTGATGGCGGCATAAAGATAGGGGATCTCAAGAAACTAGATTCTGAGACCTTAGTCAATAATTACGGCCTCAAGAAAGAGGTCGCAAAATCAGTTATCGATGCCGTCATGTCTGGGCCACGGGCGTCCAGCAGGCAGCGCTTCCTAGCCGATGTCCTGTCTGACGACAATAAGAAGGTCGACAAGATAGAGGAGCAGAGATTCAAGCGCGAGCAGAAGGATATCTACGCTGAGTTGCAGGAGAAGAAAGAGCAACTCAGGATTGTTAGGGTTGAGTCCTTCAGGAACAAGAAGCTGGTTATGAACAGGCTTGGAAAGACAATCGAGCTTATCGTGAAGCTCGAGAACAATCTCGATGACGAATCCAAGGATGAGCAGCGGTCCAAGATTAGGGACCAACTGGAGACCAGAGGGCTTGAGGCTGCGAGGGATCACGAGATGCTCGACTTGGTCGGGACTCCTCAGGACATAGTCGACTTCCGCAGAAAGATTGCCCCTGTGCTCTGCCTCCACGCTTGCCCACATTGTGGTGAGGAAATGGATCCGCGAGGTAGCAACATTATGGAAGGCACATCAGATTTCTCGTTCATATGTTGGGACTGCGAAGAAGAGTTCCACGCACCCATGGCCCAAGTTGTCGCGGGGCGGCTGGATAACGGTTCGAGAATCAAGATTGATCCCAATATCAAGCCCCGGATGCCTGTGGTAAAGCCCCCTCAAAAGGACAAGTCGAAGTCGATTGCCGATTTCATGAAGAGAGATCTAGAATCAGCGGGTGCCTCGGCAGAGGAGTTGGAGGCTGCGCTCCAGTCGAGCACCCTGACTGGAGTCCTAATGAGCATCGACGAGTGGATTGATCAGACCATTGCTGCCAAGGGCTATATCCAGGCCCAAGAGGATAGGGAGGAATTCATTATCGCTACCGGAGCCGGTGCCACGAAGTTCAACAAGTGGATGAAGAAGGCCGGACTGCGCTTCAACAAGCAAACTGGACGTTGGACTCGCTGGGAAGACCGGTGAGGGCTCCCGATGCCTGAGGGCCCCCCAATCATTCGCTTCTACCGTGGCTCGACAATTATCGGAGCCGCCCCTGCAAATCCCAATATCTCTTTGGCTGAGATCGCCGAACTTGCAGGTATAACGATTCCAACCAACTGCACTTCTGGTAATTGCGGGACCTGCCTAGTCAGGTTGGTTCGAGGCAGGGTAGAGATTCCGGATGAGATTCCTCCCGGTCTAGACGAGGAACTAGCAGCCAATGGCGGCATCCTAACATGTTGCCTATATCCATCGGGCCCTTGTGACATAGACGTCATACCCCCACTGTAGGAGAGTAAATGGCTGACTGGAGTGACCCCGAACTGCTGAAAGCGCTCGCAATCTCAATCGTCGGCCTCGGCGTTGGCTTATGGTGGATCTCAAGCAGAATTCTCTTGAAGATCGAGCAAGTCAAAGAGCGACAGAGCGGTCTCTGGCGCGATTCTTCCACCTCTCATGCCGATGAGTAGCTACTTCGACTCATTCACAGCAGCAGTCCACCGGTCGGATTGCGGGACACCGACCACCTCTAAGTGACATGCGAGCACACCCCTATGCTCCTTGACGACTCTCCTAAGATCAATTAAATCATCTAGGCAGCAGGCACAGTGCGGGTGCGTTGGTTGAACCCAGAGCTCCACGATGCCAGCATCATCGACCTGCACGCCCTTGAGTATGGAAGGATCGATGATGGGCTTGCCATGTGGTTCGCGACGATTCCTCAGTATGCGTGCGAGGCGCCTTTGGACCTCCGTCTTGGCACGACCCACGAACTGTCCCGGACGATGTCGGACATAGCCCTATCTCACAAGTCCAGAACGTCCTCTAGCCAAGCCACTGCCTCCGTCACGTTCGCTAGGTCTGCAACCACATCCCCCCTTCGTTGATCGAGAGCTCGTCCAGCCAACTCACCCGACCACCCCCCAGTAGAGGACATGGCCGCTACCGGCTTGTCAATCTGCCATGCGAAGGCAATCTCGGAGAGTGTCCCCGACCCACCTCGGATGGCAATACACGCATCTCCAGCCCGGGCGACCAGCATATTGCGAAACAGTCCTAACCCTGTGGGAATTGCTACATCGACGTAGGAGTTTGCCACGGCGCTATCGTCCATGGGTAGAATGCCGACAGTGTCCCCGCTCTGGTAGCCATCGCTGGACCGTGCTCCTTTGCATACCGCGGTCATAGAGCCTCCCAAGCCACCACAGGCAACTCTGCATCCGAGATCCACTATGGCCTTGCCGAGCTCCTCGCACAGTACCTCCACTTCGGGGGTGTCGGAGAGATCATTCGAGCCGAACACAGAAACAATCGGCTTATCGCTCATTTCACCACTCCGTGATTAGGGGGAAATCGGTACCGGCAGTAAGGCACTCCATCCCACCAGCGGTCCTCACCCAAGTGTCCTCCGTTCCAATAGCGCCATCGGGATGGATGACCTTGGGCTCGATTGCCATCGTGCCCCCGACTTCAAGGGGGCGATCGAAACCTCTGGCGACTACCGGAGTTTCATCGAGTTCAAGGCCGACCGAGTGCCCCAGAAATCTGGCTTGGTTTGGGGGCATCCCCATCAGGTGCTCCGCATGGCCTAATTCCGCTGCCATGCTGCTTCCCCTTTCCCATGTGGATGAACAACAATCCCCCTTGCCCAATCCCCTCACCACGGCATCTCCAATCTCCACCATATCGTCCAGTCTGCTCGCCCACTCCCTAGAGAGCGAGCCAACACTGAACATACGCGTACAATCGGACACGTATCCCCTGTGCACGTGAACGATGTCAACGAGAATGGGCTGGCTCTCTTTGATCTCAGCGAAACCGGCACCGAGGGAGGATATCGGACTAGCACCGAGCCCACCCACAGCTGAGTCGAAGTACGAAGGGACGGCTCCGGAGCGACCGGCTGTGATTACCACCCTGTCACAATCCATCGGCCACCTGCGCATGCGGACCCTGCCTCCAAACCCTGCTGCTCTGCTTACCTCGTCAGCAGCACCTGCCAACTCAAGCTCGGTCTTTCCCAGTCCGCCGAAATCGCGAACAGCCTCGAACATCAAGCGGTTGATCTCGCCACTTTCGTGAATCATGGATATCTCCCAATCGGACTTGGTCTCCCTCAATGCATAGAGCAGTTTGGTACAGTCAATGTCATTTCCTGTAAGCCCGCCGAGTTTAGAGGTGAAATAACCCCAGTGCTTGTGAGGGATCTTTCCTGCGAGAAGACCAGGGCTGCAAGTGCATCCAGCCTCGAGAAGCGATGCTTCGAGGTCGCCCATACGAGGATGTGACTCGACTACGTGGGGGCTGTCATCGCCACCAGCCTCGTACTCAGCCCTCTCAAGCGATCGCCGGACCCAGTGTCGTGCCTCGATTCCAGAACCATCAGCACCAATCAGGATGGCAGAGTTCTGACGCCCCCCGGTCAACCAGTAGAGCTCGACGGGGTCATCGATGTAAACTGACTCAATTCCTGACTCTGCAAGGCCAATGGATAGCTTGGATTGTCTGGACTCTAGCTCTGAGACGGGTACGCGCCAGTCCTGTCCGCCGGGCCCAGTGAGGCTGGATAAATCCCACTCCACTCTTGCTCTTGCTTCGCCATAGACGAAAGGCATTTTGGGTCCAATAGGTACTCTTCAGCATCCACAACGGCCAAATGGGGATTGTTGGTGGGGGCAACGTGGAAGGCGTACTGTCGCTGGACGACGTTCGCCTTGAGGGGCGCACCATAATTTACCGCGTGGACGCCAACTCACCCTTGGAACCCGCCACGAGGAATCTGCTGGATGATAGTAGATTGCATGCTATCGTACCGACACTCCGAGAACTCTCAAACTCAAAGGTTGCTATCCTAACGCACCAGTCAAGACCGGGCAGGGCGGACTTCACAGACACATCTAGGCATTGCGAGCGCCTCTCGGAAATAATGGGCCGATCCATCAAGTACGTACCTGACGTGTGTGGTGACGAGGCAATGAGAGCGATTGAGGGCATGGCCGATGGCGATTTGATTTTCCTAGAAAACGTGCGGATGAGCGAGGAGGAGTATGGTGTCAAGTTCGATGGTAACGAGGATACCGAGTCGGCCGGTATCGTGGCCAGACTCGCATCTGTGGCCGATGTCTACCTGACTGACGCTTTCGCAACCGCTCACAGGAGGTCACCAACGCTAACTGGATTCACAAACACACTGCCCTGTGTCGCTGGCTCTCTTATGGAGGATGAAATCAAGAGTCTGCGCACGGCTCTCTATGGCCCTCCGAATCCCTACTTGGCAATCCTCGGTGGAGCCAAGTGCGACGACTCGTTCAGTGTCGCTCTGAACTTGATTGATAGGGGGCACATCGACCGAATCGCTTTCGTAGGTATTTGTGGAAATCTGATGCTTTGGGCCGATGGCAATGATATCGGAGAGAGAAATAGGCAGTTTATTCAAAACACGATGGGCAAGAATTTCGATAAGACATGGGATTTGGCAGAGAAGCTGACTTCTAATCACCCCGAAATCCTCTTCCTACCTAGGGACCTTATCGTCGAAATCGAAGGCGGCAGACATCCCCAATCTCTGGAGAACCTCCCTTCCAAGCATCCGATTTACGATATCGGCTTCCAAACTCTGATGGATCTTCGGCCACTGATAATGGAGGCGGGATGCGTTCTCTGGAATGGCCCGGCCTCCTACTTCGAGCTCCCGGGATTCGCATTCGGCACCATAGAGATACTCAACATGTGCGTCGAGACCTCAGCCATCACCATCATCGGAGGGGGACATACTGGTGCCCTAGTCAATCGGAGGGGGGTGGCTGACAATATTACTCACAATAGCACAGGGGGCGGCGCAACCATGAGCTTCCTCTCTGGTGACTCCTTGCCGGTAATTGGCTCACTCAAGGAGTCTTGTAAGAAGTTCTCTGACAAGCTGGATGAGATGGGCTTGGCATCTTGATGGAGCCACTGGGGAGATTCGAACTCCCGGCCTTCTGATTACGAATCAGACGCTCTACCAGGCTAAGCTACAGTGGCAGCGTCGCGGCCACCGTGAAATTCTGAATAAGCGAATCGGTGAAAATCAGCGCAATTCGGTGAGGTCAACCAAATGTCCGATTCGACCATCAACATCTGCGAGGATCGCTTCTAGGGCACTCTGGTCACGACCTTCTGCCCTCATCACCAGTATGGGCTCTGTGTTGCTTGGGCGGCAGAGGTACCACCCATCATCATAGCGAACTCGGATTCCGTCTACCGTTGAGCATTCCCTGCCTGAGAAAGCCTCTCTCACTTCTGCCATTACCTCCTCACGCTCGCCCCCGAGAGGAACCTTGCCCTCGTCAGTAGTGGGATATTCCGGCATGAAGGAAAAGCGCTCGGAGAATTTGGGCCCACCTTGTTCGGGAGACGGGTCTCTTCCCACTATCTCGAGGAGTCTAGCGCTATTGTACAAAGCATCGTCGAAGCCATGCCAGTGGTCGTTCATGAAGAAGTGTCCGGACATCTCGCCAGCCATTGGCGCAGTGGGATGGTTCCTGAGTTCGAGCTTCATGAAGGTATGACCCGTGCGAACCATTCGAGGAATTCCTCCTAGTTCTTTGATTGCCTCCTCGAGGGCCATACTGCATTTGACGTCGTAGAAGATGGTTCGCTGCTCCTCACTGGCATCCTCTGACAGGCCGGATAGCACATCCTGGGCAAAAATGCCCATCAAACGATCTGGGTGAATGAATCGACCTTGCTCGTCGACCACACCCAAGCGGTCCCCATCCCCGTCCATTCCTATGCCGAACTCGGCTCCATGCTCGATTACCGCCTGAGCCAGATCGACCATGTTCTTTGGTCGGGTGGGATCCGGGGGGTGGTTTGGGAATGTGTTGTCCCAATCACAGAAGATTGGAATCACATCGACACCTAGCCGCTCTAGGAGACGTACAGCGAGCGGCCCGGGAACGGCGTTTCCACAATCCAAAGCAATCCTGATGTCACGAGCAGGCCTGCCTACACTCTGACAGATTTCTTCGATATATATCTCCTCATAATCCCTCATAACTTCGCAGGTGCCCTTTCCCTCACGGAAATCCCCTGAATCGAATGTCCTTCGAATGTCCTGTAGGTCTTCACCTCCGAGAGGCATGGTTCCATGGCAGATCTTGTAGCCGTTGTACTCGGGTGGATTGTGGCTGGCTGTGATAGCAACTGCCACATCGACGGGCAGATCTACAGTCGAGCGATAGAGGACCCCAGTGGTAGAGACTCCCAGATCCATGACATCGGCGCCTGCAGCATTCAGTCCCTTCACAAAGGCCTCATGGTACTCCGGACCTGAGTCGCGGATGTCCCTTACGACTGATACGCACTTCGCGTCTAGGTGAGTTGCGATTGCTCTACCGAGACGCTCGGCGAACTCAGCGTCCAATTCCGTTCCTGCAATTCCTCGGATGTCGTAGGCCTTGAACACGCTCATGCGCCTTCACCTCTGATGATGCTACCTAATCCTTCTTGCTCGGTGCCTTCTTCACTTCACGTACTTTTCGAACCTCTTCACGATGATGCCATCCAGAGTCGTCACTATACCAGTGCCTCTTCCAGTTCGGCTGGGAGGTCAGTTCTGTATTCTCCGGAGTTTCGGAAGGCCTCGCATACTATTTCGACCAGCGCTCCTCCTGGTAGTCTGCTTACTTCGTAAGCGGCTCTCGATGGGGAGATTGTATCCCCAAGCCACTCTGCGTAAACCTCGTTGATTGTCCCATAGAATCCGATGTCTGTCATCATCACTGTGACCTTCACCAAATCCGCCTTAGAACTGTTTGCGGCAGCTAGAAGGTCGTCTATCTTTGCTAGAGTGCCTCGGGTTTGTGACCCTATATCGTCACCTGCGTCTACATCAATTTGACCAGAAAGCCAGATGTGATCATTGACATTTATCCCAGGGCTGTAAGGCCCCATCTTCGCATCTCCAGTGTCAATCTTCAGTTTCTCGCTCATGGAGGCGCGAGGAGACATCGGGTAAAGGGTTACTTGCGAATCTGTTCGATGATTCTGATGTGGCTTCCAGCCACTTCATTTGCAGTCAGTCCGGCTATTGGAACCCAAGCGGCATCCACTGCATCATCGCCACCTTGTGGCTCTGCTCTCGAATCCACATCAACTAGGTAGAACAGCGCTATAATGTGCTTTCTGGGATCTCTGGAGGGGTCACCGTGGATTGCGAGGACAATAGGGTTGTATCCATTGACCCCAGCCTCCTCCCCAAGCTCGCGGAGGACAGCTAGCTCAGGGTCTTCGCCGTAGTCCACGAAGCCGCCTGGGAAGGCCCACCGTCCCTGCCAGATTTCTGGATCGCCCCCTCTCCTGATGAGCAGAGCCTCGATCCCGAATGCACCTTCCCTGAGAGCGACTGCATCCACTGCGACCGCCGGATTCCTGTAGTCATCCCGACCGCAGGCATCGCATGCATCACCCTCCATAACGACGCCTCCTAATCTGGTAGGTCTCAATGGCATCGTACAGGTCTCCCTTGGAGAACGAAGGCCAGTGGACATCGGTAAAATAGAACTCGGCATAAGCCATCTGCCAGAGCAAAAAGTTGGAGACACGCTCCTCCCCGCTGGTCCTGATCATCAGATCAGGGTCTGGAATCTGGGCGTCATAGAGGCGATTTGAGATTTCCAAGTTATCAATTTCATCGAGTTCCAAGTCGCCAGATGCGTGGTCAGCCGCAACTCCCTTGACCGCATCGACAATCTCCTCCCTGCCACCGTAAGCCAAGCAGACTGTGAAGATGAAATCAGAGTATGAAACCGTCCTCTCTTCGGCGTGGGAGATTGCCTCCCTGACTCTTTCGGGCAGTATCTCGATTCGTCCAGCAACCCTCACATTCACCTTCTTGGAATGTATTCTCGGGTCCTCGGAGATCTCCTGCAGACCCGTGACATAGAGGTCGTAAAGTGACTCGAGCTCTTCGGGTTCTCGACTAGTTATGTTCTCTGTTGACAGTGCGTAGACGGTAAGGTAGGGGATGCCAAGATCCAGTATCCAATCCATCACCTCCTTGAGCTTCTCCTTGCCGTGCCTATGACCGAATTCCCTACCCAGGCTGAGGCTCCAAGCGAACCTCCTATTGCCATCCATGATGATCGAAACGTGCTGAGGCATCTCCCCCATCCTGATTCTGCCAAGCTGCCGCTTCACGCGGATACGATCCAACCTAGAAACGAAACTCCAAGCCAGCCACGAGTTCGAGATGAGCCTAGCAGGTGCGGCTATAACTCTGAATGCCAATAACCACTTCGCAATATTGTCAATCCGACGTCCGATACCACTACTACGTCGACCCATGCCCTCTCCCGGGGCATCTTACGGTTAAGCCCAACTGCCCCCCAAGAGTTCTACTCGAAGACGATGTCAGCATCATCCCCAAGTCGATCTAGAAGTCCCCTCTCCGGATTCACCACAATCACCTGACCGGCGTGCTCCCATACTTCTAGGTCGTGCTTGCTATTCCCAGCGTAGCCGAATCTGCGCTCCCCGAAACGGGCGATCAGCGCTTCCGCCTTGCGCTGGCCGCGGAGGTTGTAGGAGGCATCCGATGCCATCACATCGGAGAACAAACCGATGTGACCGGCGACCTGCTCGGCGACAATCCTGTCGGACGCGGTTGCCAAGACCATGTGTCTGCCCTTTGCATGCTCGCCGGTCAACCAGTCTAGGAACTCCGCGTGGTATTCGAGTTTGGAGGGATCGAAGACAAGTCGCTCAGCAAGGTCACGCTTCCACTTCGCTCTCTGCCCAGTAAGCTCTTTGAGCAGCATCCCCGGAAGAGTCCACGGTCTCCTTAGGATAACCTTCGAGAAGCTAACCCAACTCATGTCAGTGAGAATCAGCGTGCCGTCCATGTCGACCGCCAGAGGGATGCTCGACTCTACCTCTCCCATGCCACTCCCTCGGGCCCCTGTGATTCAAGCCTTCGCTGACCGATTCAATGAAGTCCGGAACCCTGTCGTATTACCGAGGCGTCGTATGGCCGAGCAGACTCGAATGTGGAGGCCTGCGGCGATGGCGGAAGTCGAGACCGAGGCATCCGCGCCAGCGGGATTCAATTCGGTCGCATTCGCAGGCATCGGTCTATCGTGTGAAATGCTCGAGCCCGTGCAACTGGTCAGTCCCGCAGACTGGAGTATCCTTGTGTCAGAATTGGACTCGTGGGGAAATGTTCCTGATCCCGAGGCTATTGACTCCCTGTCTGTCGTGGAAACGGACCGAGGACCCGTGATTACTCTGTCCACTGGGTCCGTGTGGCTCGCAGAGTTCCTGCCATGGGGATCGGACGGACGGCTCAGAGCACGGGCCAAGGCCGCTCCGGAGGGATCTCGTGTTCCATCGGGAGGGTACTCATGGCAAGGCACCGATCTCATCATCATCAGACCAGCAGATCCTCCCCCGGCCGATGCAGCGCAGAAGATTGCAGAAGCTTTGGAGGCAGACGACATGACTGCAGCCCAGGACGAGTTGCGCAAAGCTGGCGCTGTTTTGGGACGTTATCACGCCAAAGCCGAGGCGGCTAGGACCACCCCACCCGACCCATCGCGCTGGAACGCTAGAACTCAGTGGCTGGAGGAGGCGCTCCGGGCTTCCTTCATCTGGCGCGCTTCGTACTCGAAGAACCAGCCCTGTACCCTCACCCTCGGCGACGTCAGACTGTCGGACGTCTCTGTGGACTCGCTCAGGATAGGCAGGCCGAGGCTGGCAGACGCCCTGCGCACCCAAACCTGCGAATTCCCCGCGATGCGCGACCTTGCGTCCATGGTCCACGACCTCTCTAGGATCCACCACTCCTCCCTGACCACTCTCGAACTTACTCCTCTGCGTTTGGCATTGATCGATGGCTGGAAGTCGACGGCTCCGGTGAACTGGGCCTCCGACGATGCCTTCTACTCACATAGGGGGGGATTGGCGATATGGGAGTACGAGCAGTGCATACTAGACGTTCTCGAGGCCACTTCGAACCAATCAGGAGCGCCTGAACCGGCAGTGACCACGCTGGCCTACGTCAAGGCGTACCAGAAGCGGATGTTCAGCAATCGCACCTACGGAGCCCTCTCGATGATGGCCGCATTCTTTGGAATCGCCAGTCTGATCAACACATTCCCCCCTGATTTTGTAGAGACCCCGATCCCCATTGCGTGCCTCGTGCTGAGCTACTGGCTCTTTGGGGTCTACAAGCGTATGTCCCCGCCCCCCGAGAGACCGTTCACTCATCTCGGGTGATTACTCCCTCATCGTAGTTATAGTGAATCGGCTCTCCAGTGGGTATCTCCAGTGAGACGATGTCCTTGGGGCTAATCCCATCTATGTGCATGACAATCGAGCGCAGCGAGTTGCCGTGAGCCGAGACTAGGACGTTATTGCCACCTGCTAAGTCCGGAACGACCTCATCGGTGAAGTAGGGAATGGTCCTTTCAGCCGTCATTTCCAGGCTTTCCCCCTCTGGGGGGGCGACGTCGAACGAGCGACGCCAGACGTGAACCTGCTCCGCACCGTGCTTCTCGGCAGTCTCGGCCTTGTTCAGCCCCTGCAGGGTCCCGTAGTGGCGCTCGTTGAGCCTCCAGTCGTATTTGGTCGAAACATCCTTCGAAACCTGATTGTGCCTCATGATTATCTCAGCGGTCCTCTGGGCCCGAACAAGGTCGCTCGTGTGGACGATATCGAATCTAATCTCTGCCAGCTGACGCCCCGCCTCCTCGGCCTCCTCGATCCCTCTGTCGGAGAGGTCCACGTCGGTCCAGCCCGTGAAGCGGTTTGCAGCGTTCCACAACGATTCGCCGTGCCGGATTAGGATCAGGCTGCCCATGCGCCCGCACCCTCACAGTGACTGGTGCTCTCTGCGTCGAGGCTCGTGGAACTTCAATTCATGTTCGGAGGCTCTGGCCCTAGCCATCATCAGGATATCCTCCCTGAACTCCCTCTCCGTATTCGATGAGGAGATGCAGTAGAAGTTGGTGGCAACGGTCACCTTCGAGGGGGCGAAGGACTTGATGCGAATCCAGGAGTCCTCAGGCTTGGTCGCCCGGGGGTCATCCAGCACCTGACTGGATAGCGAGTCGCAGAAGCTGCGCAGTGACCCTTGGTCGCTGTCTGCCTCAAACTCGAGGTTGGGACGAATCCTCCGAAAGCGGCGGTGGCTGAAGTTCTCGACCGGTGAGTTGGTTATGTTCGAGTTGGGGATGGAGACCATGGTATCGGCAGAGGTTCGAATCAGCGTTGTCCTCAGACCGATAGTAACGACCTCTCCCTCGATACCATCGACAATTATCCAATCACCGACATTGAACGGCTTGTCAATCAGAATCGAGATTGCACCGAAGATGTTTGCGACCGAGTCCTTGGCTGCGAGTGCGAGAGCGAGACCGGTGATTCCAAGTCCAGCGATGAGGCCATTGAGGTCCATGCCCGCAAGGCCAGCGAGGACGAAGATGCCGAAAATGACGACGGCGAGCCTGCCGACGGACTCGGCAACGCTAGCCAACGAGCGTCGGGACGCCATGTCGCCGCCTTCGACGACAATGAAGGCGTCGAGATAGTCGACGAGCCTGTATGCTGCGATCAGCATGAGTAGGACGAAGGCCGCCCATATGGTGTTAGAAACCGTGCTCATCAGTCCCTCGTCCCAAACGGGTTCGCAATTGCTCCCGGTCCAGTCGATAGCTGTGTGCATGACAAGGAAACCGACCATCCAACCTAGCGACTTAGGCGCGAACAGAGTTTTACCGTCGATTCTATCGGTCTTCGAGAGAATGTCCATCAGAATGGGGAATATGAAGCGTCGCGCGATTACGCCGGATACCACGCTCAGCGCGATTATCACCATTAGAACTGCCAGTGTGCCGTTTGAGAAATCGAGAAGACCCGGGTCACCAGCCATCAACTCATCCATTTGTCCCATGTTCGGCCCGATGAGAGCCCCTTGATAAAGCCAGTCCGTACACGTGGACCGAACTCCGTGCGATTCAATACCAACTTGCGACTCGGCCAACTGATAGGATGGAGGGTGAGGGAATCGGGATTCTGAGTCACCCACAGCATTCGGGTGGACGCGTCCCTGTAGCCGCGATGCTGCTCCCCCTGATGCTCTCACTGGTCTCACCGGTTGCGTTGGCACCGCACTCTTCCGCCCAAGAAGTCGGCTCGGAAATAGCCCCTGAGGACATTTGGTCAGACGAGTATGTCTTCCAGGTCTTCCCGTGGGGTGGCGATAGCAAGGCCCAGTTCCGCGAGTACCATGACTACTTCTCGATGAAGAACAGGATGCTGTTCCTCGTGGACCGCAACCCGGAGATTATGACCTTCCACGAGGGGCTCATCGGAGGGGTCAATGCCCGTGGGGATGAGATGATCTCCACCGACTACGAGGGATGGTACTACAATCACCCCAGCCCATGGATCAAGTTGACCCTAGATGCTGCGGGAGGCGACTGCAACGTCTTCGTCGGCGACTGCGGCAACTACGAAGACAGACCTGATGTTATGCTCGTTGGCAATCACCACGCCCGCGAGTGGATGTCGTACGAGGTCCCGATGTTCTTCCTCGAGACCGTGGCCTACTACTACGGCATGGCCGGGATCGACAACGATGGCGACGGGTTAATCGATGAGGATCCATGGAACGGCCTCGACGACGACGGTGACTGCGGATTGCTCAACGAGTCGAACCAAGACAGCAATGGAGACGGTTTGCTGTGCGGCCCAGGTGACCTCGGGGTCGACGAGGACTTCTCCGAGCAGTTCATCACCGATATGGTGAACACCCGTGAGATTTATCTCATCCCGATGTTGAACGTCGATGGGAACCGCTACGACCGTGAGGAATTCTGTGGCCCCACGGCTTGGGAGAACTGTCGCACGTCCGGCTGGAGGAAGAACCTGCGTGACAACACCGTCACAGGGTTCACTCCGTTTCCGGATATTGACGAATCGGTCGACGAGGGATGCGACGGCGTCGACCTGAATCGCAATTACCAGTTCGAGTGGGGCGCTCCGCTCGGCGCGACCGGCCCGCTATTTCCCGGAATGTGCTATGTTGACGGTGCCAACAACGACGTCTACAACGGCCCTGTGAACTACGAGGACAACGATGGCGATGGCCTCGTCAACGAGGATCACGTCGACGGCAAGGACGATGATGCGGACGGACAGGTCGACGAGGACTGGATGGGGGGGAACACCGAGCCGGAGACCAAGTTCATACAGGACATCACGGAGATGAACGATGATGACGGTGACGGGGCCTCGGAGTTCAAGACGACCCTGACTTGGCACTCCTTCTCGGAGCTGGTTCTTTGGCCATGGGGCCACTGCACCAACTGCTACAGCCCTGATGACGAATACCTGGCCTACCACGGCCAGGTGATGGGGCAGATGACCGATTACGAACCAATGCAGTCCTCAGAACTATATCCCACAACCGGTGATTTCTGCGACTGGCACTATGGCGTTCACAACTCGTACTGCTACACCATCGAGATCGGCAATGCCTTCCACGAGTACCCCGAAGACATAGCCCACATAGCGGTCAGGAATGTCGGAATCGCGTTCTACATGACCGAGATAGCCGACGATCCCCGTTACAGGGCCATAGTGGGCATCGAGAACACCACTGCCCGTCAGTGGCTTGCCGGCCCGGAAAACGTGACGATTCCCGATAGCGGCGACATCCCGATAGGATTCTGCCTCGATGTCACATTCCCCTACTCGACTAACATCAATCTGACGCATCTGATGTGGCGCTTTGTAGAGCCGAAGAGGCAGCAGAGCGATTACGGCCCGGCATACTGGGTCGAAGAACCATGGTCAAGATCAGCATTCAACGAAACCGGTGAGCACTGCATCCTGCGTGACGGCTCCAACGGAACCATGCTCGAAGCAGAAGTTCCTTTGCCCCCGACCTCCGTTGGGAGAGTTCACTACAAAGCGATGCTGGGCACTACCAATGGGGCATTCCCGTTCATTTACCCCGGGGTGGAAGAGGGGGGGGACTACTACGAGCTTGCCGTTCCCTACCGTGCGGGATTCGGCTCCGCGGTCCTCAGCATCCTGATGTTCCTCGTAATCGCCAGCTTCGTCTGGGGAGGACTTGGGTACACCCTGCGAGCGATGTTCTCGGATGAAGAGCGCGTATTGGGGCTGCCAATGGACCACGCCGATGTGGCGAAGTAACGGGGATTGAGATGAATCCGCAGACTGAGACCTCGAGTGACGAGTTCAGCGGCAGGCTGGGGCTTATTTTCGCCACCATCGGCGCTGCGATAGGTACCGGCAACATCTGGAGGTTCCCACGCATGGTGGGTGCCAACGGAGGGGGCTCCTTCCTCATCCCATGGCTAATCTTCCTATTCGTCTGGTCGATACCCCTGATTATCGCTGAGTTCGCTCTGGGCAAGCGAAGCAGGACCGGCACGGTAGGGACCTTCCGCATCTTCGCTGGAAGGAGGTTTGCATGGATGGGGCTGTGGACTGCTTGGATCTCCACTGCAATCGGCTTCTACTACGCCGTCGTCACAGGATGGTGCGTCAACTACTTCCTGACCGCGATCAGAGGGGGGCTAGGCCAGGAAGTCGACACGATCGAGGTCTGGAACAACTTCCTCCAGTCTCCCGAGCAAGTGGTGTTCTTCGAAGCGGTGGCGGTAGCAATCACCATGGCGGCGATTTGGAGGGGGGCCAAGGCGATCGAGAAGGCAAACGTCACGCTGATGGTCTCTCTCTTCGTCCTGCTCTTCGTCGCGCTATTCCTATCCTTCGTCATGGACGTGCGCGATGGCAGCCTCGACGGCTTCGTCTACATGTTCAGCATTCAACCGGAGTACCTGATGCAGCCCGAGACTTGGATAAACGGACTCTCGCAGTCCGCATGGTCCTGCTCCGCGGGAATGGGCATGGCCATCACCTACTCCGTCTACATGCGCAAGGACGAGGACACCACACTGAACGCAGCAACGATGTGCTTGGCCAACAACAGCATCAGCATCATCGCCGGACTCACGGTCATGATGGCCGTGTTCGCCGTTGTCGCAGATCCTCTGAGCGCAGTCTCCGGAGGCAGCTCCGCCATCACCTTCCTCGTCCTCCCCGAGGTCTTCGCACAAGCCCCCGGCGGCCCGATAGTCCAACTCCTCATGGTCTCCGTCTTCTTCCTCGCCCTTTCGTTCGCCGCGCTGACCTCGATGATCTCGACGGTCGAGCTCTGTGTGAGGAACTTCGTCGACCATGGCTTCGACCGCTCACAAGCGGTCGGTTTCACCAGCTTGGCCATCTTCCTGTTCGGGCTACCCAGTGCGATGGTCTGGATCCTCATAGACGAATCCACGGGAGTCGCCTTCCCGCAGTTCCTAGAGGTCCAGGATCACATCTGGGGCTACGGACTGATGTTCAGCGGGCTGTTCATCGCATACAGCATCTGGAGCTACGGCTGGTCTAGGTACAAGGCTTGGCAGGAGAAGAACGGCGTCGAGGGCTTCGATCTCAGGGAGTACATCGACCACGGCGTCTCATCCTTCCGTGACGATTTCATCAACACCGGCGATAACGACTGGTGGATTGGACGCTGGTGGGACGTCATAATGTATCTCGGATTCCCGCTGATGTTCTCCGTGCTCATGCTCTCCTACTTCGGCGACCTGCTCTCCAACGTGCACGATCCGTGGAACCCGACGAATCCCCATGGCATCTCGATCATCCTGCTCTTCTGGGGGGTCACCGCGACTCTCTTCGTCAGCCTGAACAAGTACGTCCTAGTCAATCGCTTGGTCCCGGTAGATCGAGCCAACCCCGCGCCTTGGCCCCTGTACATCCTCTCGGGCGACTACGAGCTTGAGCCGCGCCCCCTCTTCAGGAACGTTCCCGAGGGCGCGGACGCACCCATTCACATGCTTCCCGGGGGGGATGACCCATTCGTCGTCCAGGTGGGGGAACGGTTACCCGACTCATTCGTAGATCAGCATGGGGAGAGTAGGCCCCATTCGAGATCGACTATTGAGGCCGAACTCGCATAGAATGCCGGGGTTAGCATGACCGAACCGGCCTGCTGGGAACTAGGGTGGGACGAGGTCGCTGTTCTGGATCGCAATGCCTCGGCCTTGGGCATCGAGGCTTCGCAACTCATGAGTGCTGCCGGCGAGGCGCTAGCAGAGCGCGCTGTGGAGATGTCGGATGGCCACCCCGTCCTCTTTCTGTGCGGCCCGGGAAACAACGGTGGGGACGGCTTCGTGGCGGCCGCTATCGCCAGCCAGTCAGGGTGCGATGCCCACGTGCTTGCCAGTCATCCCGCTTCGAAGGGCGAAACAGCGAGCGAGGCTCGACGAGCGACCTCCGAACTGGGCATTCGAATCGATGTCTGGCCGAAGCGCCGCGAGGGCGAAGCATGGGGCTTGATCGTCGACTGCCTCCTAGGTGCAGGTGCTGTCGGACCGGGGGCGAGCCTCAGGTCCCCGATTGCCGAGATCGCGGGATGGGCGAGGGATCTGGGCCGACCAGTGCTCGCTTGTGACATCCCCACGGGTCTGGGCGGAAGCGGTGCGCTACCCGCCGTTGAGACCATCACCTTCCACAGCCGAAAGCGCGGCATGCCCTCGGAGGAGACCGGCAATGTCACCCTCATCCCCCTGCCATGGCCGAGGGAGGTGGAGGATTGCGGGAGAGGGGATGCTGCGAGGTATCCCCCGATACTCGACCAAGCGAGGAAGGGTGATCGCGGACGCCTCTGGGTTATCGGGGGAGGGCCCTATCACGGTGCGCCGATTCTTGCGGGAATGGCGGCCGCAAGGAGCGGGTGCGACTTGGTTCACGTGGCTATGCCATCTGCCGCTGTCGAGCGCGCCGAGTGGCCCTTGATCCTGATTCCGGAGAGCCTTCCCGATAGGGAGATGCTCACGACGGCCTCATTGGAGGTGATTTCCCAAGCGCTGGAGTCTGCCAAGGCACCTCAGGCAGTTGTGATTGGCCCTGGTCTGGGCCGACACGAGGACACAATGGGGGCCACGGCCTCGCTAATCGGCAAAGCGGCCGCGAGGGGAATCCCCATGGTGATCGATGCTGATGCAATCTCTGCTCTGCCAGAGGGCTCTTGGCCAGACGGACTCAAGGGTGTTGCCACCCCGCACGCGGGCGAAGCCAAGCGCTGGTTGGGAAGCAAATCCCCAGAGCGCACGCTCTCCGACATATCAGGAGAGGACGCGGCCATCGTCATCACTGGCTCCGAGGACAGGCTGACTGGCTCAGAGGGAAGACGATGCTTCGCGACCGGTGGCCACCCTAGGATGGCTGTCGGTGGAACCGGGGACCTCCTAGCCGGCACTATCGGGGGTCTGCTTGCGCAGGGGATGGGTGCATGGCCGGCGGCAAGGCTGGGGTGCGCGCTACTGCGAGAGGCGGGGAGCCGAGCTGCGGCTGGCACCGGGCCCGGACTCCTCGCAGAGGACGTGCCGATCCACATAGCCGAGGCACTGGCGAGTTGGCTGGGTGACCTGTGATGCTGGTTAGCGAGGATTACCCATGGGGCAAGCTGCTGAGGGAGTATGCGACCTACTGCGCCGTCGGGTGCATCAACGTCATCGCCTTCTTCATCCTGTACTACTGGCTGTACGAAATGCGGCTATCGGAGGGATATCCGGCGGCCACTGCTTGGGCGGTTTCCTACTTCCTCAGTTCCTGGCAGGCCCATTACCTCCATCGCTGGCTTACCTTCGAGTCCCCAACTGGGTATGCCAAGAGCCTGTTTGTCATGATGGCCATATACGCCATTCTACTAGTGATCTCAACGGCTTCGACTGCCTATTTCGCTGATATCCTCGGCGTCAATCACCTCTACTCGTGGGCAGCCAACACCGCTGCCTTCGGCTTCCTTTCCTTCCTCGCTCTGCGGACGTTCGCATTCCCCCTCTCCGACGGGCGCATCACACGGCAAGAACGCCTCGAGGAGCTCCGAAACCGGCGTAGGGCTTGAAGTGGCCTCGTTCTTGGCGGGACCGTGACGCAGGGCGTTCGTGGCACCCGTGACTTCTACCCAGAGGACATGCGTGTGCGCAATTGGCTGTTCGACCGCTTCCGGGAGGCGGCTCGAAGCCACGGTTTCGAGGAGTATGACGCCCCAATGCTGGAGCACGAAGATCTCTACACCCGCAAGCAGGGCGAGGAGATAACGCAGCAGCTCTACTGCTTCGAGGACAAGGGGGGGCGCAGGGTCTCCCTGCGCCCGGAGATGACCCCCTCCCTCGCGAGGATGGTGATGGCCAAGGCTGGCGCCCTACCCACCCCGATCAAATGGTTCTCCATTCCCCAGTGCTGGCGCTATGAGAGGACCCAGCGCGGCAGGGGCAGGGAGCACTACCAGTGGAACGTGGACGTCTGGGGTGCGGACGGCGTCGAGGCCGACGCCGAACTGCTGTCGGTCCTGGTAGCCTTCTTCCACTCCGTAGGGCTGGGCCCCGGGGACCTGGTAATTCGCATCAGCAGCCGCAAGGTGCTCGAGGAGGTGCTGAATTCTGTAGGCGTGTCTGGGGGGGAATTCCCCGCAGTCTGCGTGATTGTGGACAAGATGGGGAAGATCCCAGAGGAGGCTATTAGCGCGCAACTAGCCGAGCAGGGCTTGGATGCCGATGCCATCTCGAAGATTCGCTCCACACTGGGGTTGCAGGACCTCGATGCTCTCGCTTCGGTCCTGGGCGAGGGTAGCACCGCGGTGTCCGAGCTAACCTCGCTCTTCTCGATGATCGACGCCTATGGGATCTCGGAATGGGTATCATTCGACGCCTCGGTGGTCCGGGGCCTCGCATACTACACGGGCCCGGTATTCGAGGCGCATGACCGCGCCGGCGAGCTGCGGGCAATAGTAGGCGGCGGCCGTTACGACAGGCTGCTCTCGGCCCTCGGAGGAAAGGACTCGCCCGCCACGGGATTCGGCTTTGGCGACATGGTCATCATGGAACTCCTTGCTGCAAAGGGCCTCGTGCCCGAGCTTCCCACTGGCAACCAGGATCTCGTCGTATCCAGCGATGAGAGCCTCCGACCCGCGGCCATGTCGGTTGCGCAGCGCCTGAGGGCGAGTGGGCGAGCAGTGGACCTAGTCCTCGAGGACAAGCGGCTGAAGTGGGCGTTCAGGCACGCAGAGAGGACGGGCGCCGAGCGCCTCGTCATGGTAATGCCCGAGGAGTGGGGAGGGGGCAATGTCAGGATCAAGGACCTTGGTAGCGGCAAGGAAACCGACGTCAGCTTCGATGACCTGTGATCAATGGTCAGACGACTTGGTGCGCATGGCCGCAGACGCCAGTGCTAGAGCACCCAACCCCGACAACAGTCCGAATCCCGGCAGTGACCCCACTCCGGGAATCACCCCGTCCTCCTCAGGCTCCTCATCTTCGACGACCTCTGGAGCGTCTACTATTGGGAACTGAATCTGGGATCGCATCCCATCCTGGTTATTTGCATAGTATAGCCGGAAGGATCCACCACAACGCAAGGCCACATCACAAGGGGTCCCGTAAGCAACCCACCCGGGCTTCGACATCTCGAATTTAATTCTCGGCTCATCGCCGCTACTATTCCACCTAGTTGTGTTTTCATCAACGTCAAGCTCCCATATTATTTGCTCGTCCTCATCTGTTGTCAGGTCGGGGAACTCCTTGCGGGCAACTTCGAGATTGCCTTTCATCAGGGTGATGCTGAGATCCTCGTCCTCTTCCTCCTCGGTTTCAGCGTGGTCTACCCTTACACCGAATTCAATCATAATCTTACCATTGGGGTTCAGAAAAATATCTTCCTTGAAATCATCTCGCATCTCGCAAGTGATGGAAACCTCCAATCGCTGACTATCGCCACCGTCGATTTCCTCGCCGTAGCCATCTTCAGCAGAACCCTCCGATCCTTCGGCATCGAAATGCTGCCAGCA